>Ga0193740_1000157_pt1 | contig 19877 bp, 20 predicted proteins | sample L2s1metaG_FD_145072 | JGI IMG/M metagenome (GOLD analysis project Ga0193740, IMG submission 145072) | Soil microbial communities from a riparian zone of the East river system, Colorado, United States - L2s1 | ecosystem: Environmental > Terrestrial > Soil > Riparian zone | place: USA: East River... | reverse complement strand
GGTCAGTGGGAGGGGGCGACGGCGGCAGGCACCAAGCTTGATGAGCGGTTCGAGAAGTATCCGAAGTTTGAGATAAACAAGATATCCACTGAGCTAAACCGGATCATCTCTGAATATCGCAACAACCGAATCACCGTTAAGTTCCGACCAGGCGACCGTGAAGCAAGCGAAGAACTGGCAAACAAACTGAATGGACTGTTCCGCGCTGACTATGAAGAAACAGATGGCGGCGAGGCGTGTGATAACGCATTCGATGATGGTGCTACCGGTGGCTTTGGTTGCTTCCGCCTGGCATCAACTTTCGTTAATGAATATGACCCACTAGATGAGCGTCAGCGCATCACATTCGAGCCGGTATACGACCCAAGCCGCTCAGTGTGGTTCGACCCTGACGCTAAGAAGTACGACAAGTCAGACGCTTTGTGGGCGTTCTGCATGTATTCCATGTCGCCAGAGAAGTACGAAGCTGAGTATGGCAAGGTGCCGCCAACGTCCCTTGATGTGACTAGCATCTCGGCATGGGAGTACGACTGGTTTGAACCAGAAGTCATCTACATCGCTAAGTATTACGAGGTGCGGAAAGAGTCGGTTGACGTTATCAGTTACAAACAACCAATCACTGGTGAAATTGCGACCTATGACAGCGATCAGATTGAAGACATTCAGGATGAGCTGGCAAGTGCTGGATTCGAGGAAGTGGCCCGGCGTTCAGTTAAGCGCAAGCGCATCTACGTCTCAGTGGTTGATGGGGAAAACTTCCTCGAGAAGCCGCGCCGCATTCCCGGCGAGCATATCCCGCTTATTCCGGTGTATGGCAAGCGCTGGTTCATTGACGATATTGAGCGTGTAGAAGGTCATATTGCCAAGGCAATGGATCCGCAGCGCCTTTACAACCTACAGGTTTCAATGCTGGCCGATACAGCCTCGCAAGACCCTGGCTCAATCCCTATCGTGGATATGGAACAGGTACGCGGGCTAGAGAAGCACTGGGAGAACAGAGACAGCAAGCGTCCAGCTTTCTTGCCGCTGAGAAGCGTTAAAAACAAAGCAGGTGATATTGTTGCTGCAGCCACTCCAGCCGGGTACACGCAGCCTGCCGTTCTTAACCAGGCTCTAGCCGCTCTATTGCAGCAAACCAGCGCTGATATTCAGGAGGTGACGGGCAGTAGTCAGGCAATGCAGCAAATGCCAAGCAACGTTTCGCAAGGCACCGTCAATGACTTGATGAACCGTTCAGACATGGCCTCGTTCATCTACCTGGACAACATGGCTAAAAGCCTGAAGCGAGCCGGTGAAGTTTGGTTGTCGATGGCTCGCGAAGTTTACGGTTCAGATCGTGAAGTTCGCGTAGTTAATGAAGATGGTTCAGATGACATCGCGCTGATGAATGCAGCCGTTGTTGATGAAGAAACCGGCCGCACTGTTGCTTTGAATGACCTCTCTGTTGGTCGTTATGATGTCACCGTTGACGTTGGCCCGAGTTATACCTCTCGCAGAGATGCGACGGTTTCAGTGCTGACAAACGTACTACAGAACATGCTCCCTCAAGATCCTATGCGCCCGGCAATTATGGGCATCATCATCGATAACATTGACGGTGAAGGGCTGGATGACTTCAAAGAGTTCAATCGTGGTCAGTTGCTCACATCTGGCGTGGCTAAGCCGAGAAACCAGAAAGAACAGGCGATGGTTCAGCAGTCGCAACAAGCACAGCAGCAACAGCCTAGCCCTGAAATGATTTCGGCAATGGCACAGGACAAGCTTGCAAACGCAGAGCTTCAGAAGGCTGCTAATGAGCAGGCAGACATTCAGGTTAAAGCATTCAAAGCGCAATCAGATGCTCAGGTTGCCGCCGCTAATGTAGTGAAAATCCTCGCATCGGCAGATAGCCAGCAGAAAGAAGATATCCGTGAAGCTCTTAAACTCCTTGGTCAATTCCAGCAAAAGCAGGGCGATAACGCTCGAGCTGATGCTGAGTTAGTTCTTAAAGGCCAATCCCAGGGGCATTCGCAGCAGATGGATATTGCCAACATCCTCAAATCATCACAGTCCCCGACAGACTCGCTGTCGAGCTAAGGAGTAACAGATGGAAAGCGAACTGATCATCGACGGTCAGGTTATTGACCTGTCTGAAAAACAGGAAACAGCCGAAGAAGTAACCACTGGCAAGGTAGAGACTCAGCCTGAGAATAATGACCAGGCCGAAGTTGAAACGGAGGTGGAGCCCGAAGGTGAGCAGCCAGAAAAGCAGGAGGAGGAATACTCGCTGCTCGTCGGTGATGAAGAAATTAGCCTGACTAGCGAGGATGACGAGCCCATTGACGGGCAGCCAGCACCGCAATGGGTAAAAGATTTACGCAAGAACAACCGCGAAAAAGACAAAGAATTACGGGAGTTGCGACGCCAGCTTGAGCAGGTTCAATCCAAGCCAGTGGAACAGCAACAACCACAATCAGATGTCGTCCCGCCTAAGCCGACTCTTGAGTCGTGCGATTACGACGAAGAAGCATTTGATACCGCACTAACTGATTGGCATGAGAAGAAGGGCCGTGCCGAACAGACAAAGCAGCAGCAGCAACGTCAGCAGCAGGAATATCAACAAAAGTTCCAGCAAAGAGTTGAAGCTCATAAGCAGCGCGCAGCCAATCTCCCGGTTAAAGATTACCAGGAAATGGAAAGCATTGTTCTTAGCGAGCTACAGCCCATTCAGCAGGAAATCATTATTCATGCCGCAGACGAAGGTTCGGAGCTGATCGCATATGCACTCGGCAAGAACCAACAACTACGCCAGCGTGTAGCCGCTGAGACAGACCCAATCCGCGCAGCATTCCTCTTAGGCCAGATCAGCAAGCAAGTAAGCCTTGCCCCGAAAGCCAAGAAGTCCATCAAGCCAGAACCAGAGGTTCGAGGTGGTGGTGCTGATGCGAAACAAGACGACTTCAACAAATCATGCCCCGGCGCAATCATCGAATAGGAAATTCTTAAATGGCTACCACTAACAAACTTGATAGTAACGTCAGTCAAATCGTACTGAAAAAATTCCTGCCAGGCTTCATGTCCGATCTGGTGCTGGCAAAAACCGTAGACCGCCAGCTGTTGGCAGGCGAAATCAACTCCAACACCGGCGACAGCGTAAGCTTCAAGCGTCCGCATCAGTTCTCCTCACTTCGCTCCCCGACTGGTGACATCTCCGGCCAGACGAAGAACAACATCGTATCCGGTAAGGCGACCGGCCGTGTAGGTAACTACATCACCGTGGCAGTGGAGTACACCCAACTGGAAGAAGCGATTAAGCTGAATCAGCTGGATGAAATTCTGGCCCCGGTGCGTCAGCGAATCGTAACCGACCTGGAGACTGAACTGGCGCAGTTCATGATGCGAAACGGTGCGCAGTCTCTCGGCAGCCCGAACACCCCGATCAACAAATGGTCTGACGTGGCACAAACAGCGTCATTCCTGAAAGACCTGGGTGTTGAGAAGGGTGAAAACTACGCTGTTATGGACCCATGGTCTGCGCAGCGCCTGGCGGATGCTCAGTCCGGCCTGCATGCTTCTGATCAACTGGTTCGTACCGCCTGGGAAGATGCGCAGATCGCCTCTAACTTCGGCGGGATCCGCGCGCTGATGTCCAATGGCTTGGCGTCGCGTACCCAAGGCGCATTCGGCGGCACGCTGACTGTATCCACCACGCCAACCGTTACCTATGATGCCGTGAAGGATACCTACCAGTTCAGCTTGACCCTGGCTGGCGCGACGGCATCTGTTACTGGCTTCCTGAAGGCTGGCGATCAGATTAAGTTCACGAGCACCTACTGGCTGCAGCAGCAGTCCAAGCAGGTCCTGTATAACGGCTCTGCGCCAATCAGCTTCACCGCGACTGTTCTGGCTGATGCCAACTCAACCGCAGGCGGAGCTGTGACCGTAACGCTGTCCGGTGTGCCGATTTACGACGCAGCACCTCAGCAGCAGTACAACGCTGTAAACCGCGCGGTTACCTCCGGCGACGCTGTGACCGTGATTGGCACCGCAGGCCAGACCATGAAGCCTAACCTGTTCTACAACAAATTCTTCTGCGGCCTGGGCACCATTCCGCTGCCGAAGCTGAACAGCATCGACTCCGCCGTCGCAACTTACGAAGGATTCTCTATCCGCGTGCACAAATACGCTGACGGCGACGCTAACGTACAGAAAATGCGTTTCGACCTGCTGCCGGCTTACGTGTGCTACAACCCGCATATGGGTGGCCAGTTCTTCGGTAATCCGTAAACAAAGGGGCTTCGGCCCCTATTTTTTTAGGAGACGACAATGGATCGCATGAGCGTGTTCCTTATTGCTGACAATGACGCTGGGCATGTGCAGGCTGTTATTGTTGAAAAAGATTTTCCGATTTACGAAAAGCTTGGCTTTGTTGCATCAGTCGATGATTTGAAGCCAGCAACCAAGCGCGCACGTAAGGCGGTAGAAAATGGCAGTGACACTGACAAAGGGTGAGATCGTACTTTTTGCCTTGCGGAAACCAGCTCTGGCATCGAATGCGACGCTGACTGATGTGGAGCCGCAATCTGTAGAAGATGCCATTAATGACCTTGAAGATATGATGGCAGAATGGACAATCAACCCGGGTGAAATTGGCTACATATTTGCTGCAGACGATGAGAGTCCTCTTCCGGATGATGATTCCGGTCTGCCCCGCAAATATAAGCATGCCGTTGGTTATCAGCTCATTCTTCGCATGTGCTCAGATTATGGTCTTGAACCATCCCCTCGAACTGAAACAAACGCACAGCGCTCATATGACGCACTCCTGACAGATACATTGCAGGTTCCGTCAATGCGTCGCCGTGGTAATTTCCCGGCAGGCCAGGGTAACAAATACGATCAGTTTGATTCAGACCGGTATTACCGTGATGACATTGAGCCTGTTGATGGCGATGTGCCAAACCCATAGGTGAAAAAATGCCGATAACTCAACTACCCCTGATGAAGGGGCTGGGTAAGGACTTCCGCAACGCCGACTATATCGACTATCTGCCGGTGAATATGCTGGCCACGCCGAAAGAAGTGCTCAATGCCTCTGGTTATCTGCGCTCATTCCCTGGCATAGCAAAACGTGGTGATGTGGCTGGTGTATCGCGAGGCGTCCAGTACAACACCGCTCAGAATGCCGTGTATCGCGTATGTGGTGGCAAGCTCTACAAAGGTCAGGATGCAGTCGGTGACGTTGCCGGTTCTGCTCGCACCCCAATGGCTTACGGGCGCACATCTCAGGCACTAGCGACCGGTGGCCAAGTGGTTGAGTATCGCTACGATGGCACGGTAAAGACCATCGCTAACTGGGCGGTAAGCAGCACGTACACGCAATATGAGCTTGGTTCTGCACGTGACATTACTCGCCTTCGCGGTCGTTACGCCTGGTCTAAAGATGGCACTGATTCATGGTTCATTACTGACCTGGAAGATGAATCACATCCAGACCGATACGCTGCTGAATACCGCGCTGAATCTCAGCCTGATGGCATTATCGGTATCGGGACATGGCGTGATTTCATCCTCTGTTTTGGCTCGTCAACGATTGAGTATTTCACCCTGACTGGGGCTACAACGGTTGGTGCTGCTGTATATGTTGCCAACCCGGCATACATGGTCTCAAAAGGTATCGCCGGTACGTTCTGCAAGTGTCCATACATGGACGCAATTGCCATCGTAAGCAGCCCCGCAACAGGCGCTCCGTCCGTCTACATCATCGACTCGGGCCGCTCAACTCAGATTGCCACGGCGAGCATTGAGAAGATTATCCGCAGCTATTCAGCTGATGAGCTGGCTGGCGGTGTAATGGAGTCTCTGCGATTTGACTCGCATGAACTCCTGCTTATTCATCTGCCAAATCACGTGCTTGTTTACGATGCGACTGCCAGCCAGAACGGGCCACAATGGACTGTGCTGAAAACTGGACTGTTCGACGACGTGTACCGCGGCATTGATTTCATCTACGAAGGCAATGTCATCACCTGCGGCGATAAGGCCGAATCGGTGACCGGTCAACTGCAGTTCGATATCAGCAGCCAATATGGAAAGCAGCAGGAGCACTTACTCTTTACACCATTGTTCAAGGCCGATAATGCCAGGGTGTTTGACTTCGAACTGGAAGCGTCAACTGGAGTGACTCAGTACGCCGATCGCCTCTTCCTGTCAGCCACCACTGACGGCATCAACTATGGCCGCGAGCAGATGATTGAATCCAATTCCCCATTCGCCTATGACAAGCGCGTGCTGTGGCGTCGCCTGGGTCGTGTTCGCAAGAATATTGGCATGCGGGTTCGCATCATTACCAAAGCTCCGGTGACGCTATCAGGATGCTCTGTAAGGATTGAATGATGGCTGATGAGTCTCTAAAAGCCCCGGTCGTCGTGAGAGCGATTGGGTTAAACGCTTCCTCGCTTCCACGCGGAATGAATCCTGCTTATGAGCAATATGTTCTTTCTCAGGCTGTTGATTTCACGGCGGTTGCAGGTAAAGCAAACGATGCCGGTGGTGGTGCTTATGATGCTCAGGTAAGAAATGACGAGCAAGATGAAATTCTCGTCGATCATGAAATACGTCTGGATGCCGCAGAGGCGACAATTGCGGATCATGAAACGAGAATAACAAGCGCAGAGGCGGCTATAGTCTCGCTGGATTCTCGCGTGACGGTTGCAGAAAACGACATTGAATTTCTGACTGAAGAAGTCATTGATTTGCAGACTACGATTGCGAATCATGAAGGCAGAATCACAACGCTAGAAACGAATTTCTCCGCGTATCAGACGTACATGAACCGCCAGAAATCCGAGGTCGTTTACTCTGGCATATCGCTGAATATACCGATAACAGCGTCAAATCTGCTTACTCTCCTTGCTCCTCTAACGCCAACCAGTGGCACGCTTCTACCGTTCTTTGTGCTGGCAAGTGGTCGACTGAAAGCGCTGAACAAGTTCAAAAACCTTGATTTCAAAATCAACATTCGCGGCACCTACGTTTCGTCATCAGGCAACCGGTCAATGCAGATGACATTCGGCACCGTAGTCCCTGACACGCTCGTCGTCACGCGTGATGCTGCGACTACTGTCGATGACATTTTCATCAACACATTTTTCGCTGTAGATGAAGGCGACGACATTGTTTCCCCTGGCATCGCCATGACCATCAAGGCCAACGGTTCGGCGTTCACTGCAACGCAAATCAAAATAATCGCCACTCAATAACGGTATCCCAATGGAAATCAGGCTCATCGACAACCCGATGCCGCTTGCAGAATTCCTCAATAACCCATCATCCACAGGCAATATCGTCGACTCAGGCGACACATATCACATCAAGCATGATGCGGTGTATCTCGGTATTTACGAGGGATTGCTACTGGTTGGTGTTCATGAGGTGCGCAACTTCTGGCATTCAGTTGTTGAGTGCCATGCGATATATGAGCCGGGTTTCCGTGGTGAATATGCTCTCCATGGTCATCGGTTATTCTGCAAATGGCTTCTCGAAAACTCCCCGTTCACCAACTCAATCACGATGGTTCCCGATACCACCAAATACGGACGCGCAATTATCAGGCTGCTTGGCGCAACACGCGTTGGGCATCTGGATGATGCGTTTGTGAGTAATGGGCAGCCGGTTGGCGTGACTCTCTATCAGCTTAAACGCTCTCAGTATGAGGATTTACTCAATGCTAATTCATCAAATCGCTAATAAGCACCTCAATCGTCTACTGCAAAGGCGGTGGTGGCGATGGTGGCGCCGCTGATGCCACTAAACAGGCAACGCAATTACAGCGTGAGCAGTGGCAGACAACCATGAGTAACCTCGCGCCGTTTACGCCACTGGCACAGCAGTATGTTAGCCAGTTGCAGAACCTTTCCACTCTTGGTGGTCAGAATACCGCGCTCAATCAGTATTACGGTTCTGACCAATATAAAGGTCTTGCCGACCAGGCTCGATACCAAACACTGGCATCAGCAGAGGCCACTGGTGGGCTTGGTTCAACTGCGACAGGAAACCAGTTGGCTTCTATCGCGCCTCAGCTCGGGCAAAACTGGTTATCAGGCCAGATGAATAACTACCAGAACCTCGCAAATATGGGATTTGGCGCGTTAACCGGACAATCTAATGCCGGGCAGACGTATGCGAACAATGCCGGGCAGATGGCACAGCAACGGAGCGCCCTTGCGGCGGCCAATGCAAACAAGCCATCAGGAGTTCAAAGTTTTGCAACCGGGGCAATGAGTGGTGCTGCGGCTGGGGCAATGATCGGCTCTGTGGTTCCTGTTCTTGGTACCACTGTCGGCGCAATCGGCGGCGGCCTGATTGGCGGTCTTGGTTCAATGTTCTAAGGGGTAATCATGGCAACATGGGAACAGAGTGGAAGTGCAGGTGGGTTACTAGGCAGTATTGGTCAGGTAAACACCAACGCACCGCAAGCCAGCGATATTAATGCTACCGCAGCATATATCCGCGATAACAACGACCGGGAGCGCGCAGGCCAAAACAACATGGGCTTGCAGTTAATGCAGGGTCTTGGTGGGCTGGCACAGACATATCAGAAAGCCGGTGCCGCCCAGCAGGCTAAGGATTTTCAAAGCGCATACGGTCAGGCTTACGCATCAGGTGATCGCAATGCTATGCGTCAGCTTGCAGCGAAATACCCAGGCCAGATGGAAGCAGTGCAGAAGGGCATGGGATTCATTGATGATGACCAGCGCGACACCGTAGGCAATCTGGCAGCATCAGCACGTCTTGCTGCAAGCAACCCTGAAATGTTCGGTAAGTGGCTACAGAATAACGCGGCAGATTTAGACCGAATCGGCATTGACCCGCAGCACGTCGCTGAACTCTATCAAAAAGACCCGAAGGAATTCGTGGGACTCGCTGACCATCTTGGGCTTTCAGCTGTGGGGCCAGATAAGTATTTTGATATTCAGGATAAGTTTGTTGGCCGCCAGATTGATCAGGGCAAGTTGGCTGAGCAAGTCAGGAGCAATCAGGCTGGTGAGGCTCTTCAGCAAAGAGGACAGAACATCACCGCTCGCGGGCAAGATCTTTCTTACCAGTCTTCAATGACTGGGCATAACCTTGCGTCGCAAAGGCTGGCACTGGATAAGCAGGAATTCGGGCTCAAAGTTCAGCAGGCTCAACAAAAGGCTCAGGAACTTATTGATGGTGCGCCTAAGCTATCGGTAAATATGGAAAAAGGTATTGAGACTGCGGTCAACAATGCCACTGCATCATCAAACTCTGCGGATTCCATGAGTTCGCTTGCCCAGCAATTCCGGCAGGAAAAGCCAACTACCGGCCTGTTTGGTAATGCTAACAATATGTTCTCGAAGCTTACTGGTAGCGAGACGGCATTAAGGGACTTGCGTATTCGGCAGAACTCCATTGTGAACTCGCAAGTGCTTAAGTTTCTCCCGCCTGGCCCGGCGACGGACCGTGATGTTGCACTCGCAAGGGAAGGCGCTCCTTCCACATGGGACGATCCAGAGATCGTGGCTAACTGGCTTGATGCTAACGCACGACTTGAACGCCGGAACGCTCAATTTAACGAGTTTAAATCTGAGTGGATGAGTGCCAATGGCAACCCTGGTCAGTCACGGAATGGCGGGGAAGTCTTGGGAATGGAAGTTAAGAAGGGAGAATCCTTGGGGCAAGCTGCAAAGCGCTATATGGCTAACAATCCAATCTCGGATTCAGTCAAAAAAGCGCCTCAGCAGCAGGCTCAACCACAGCAGCCCGCACCACAACAGCAAACCGGCTACTCATCACTATGGGGTGACTAATGGCAAAGCCATGGAAAGAGGTAATGTCCTCGCCGCAATATCAGTCATTGCCACCAGATCAGCAGGCTGCCGCGCAGGAGCAATATTTCAATGATGTAGTTGCCCCGCAAGCTGGCGATCAGGCTGATGTAGCAAGACAGCAATTCTTCGCGGCGTATCCTGTTGCACCACCACAGAAGCAAGATGCAGCACAGCCAACACAAGAGCAGCAACAGCAAGCTCCGACCATCATGGACAATATTGAGCAAGCCGCGCGCGGGCTAGTAAATATCCCGTTTGATATTGCTCAGGGCGGTGTGAATCTTGTTAACTCTGCATCCCAAGCGGTTGGTTCTGGTAATGTGCTAGATCCGGTATATCGCCCGGTTGACAGGCCAACAGACCCATACGCTCAAGCTGGCGAAGCGATTGGTGGTTATCTGGTGCCTGGGGTTGGCGTTGCAGGAAACATGGCTATTGGTTCCATTGCGGAAGCCGGAAACCAGCAGGGTGATTTTGCCCAGAACGTTGCTAAAAACGCAGCGGTTAACCTGGGCGCTCAGGGATTGCTATCTGGTGCTGCTAAATTGGTTGGAAGGGGTGTAACAGCATTAAGAGGAGATATTGCACCAGAAGCAGCACAGCGCATTGCTACTGCTGAGTCTATGGGCGTCACCCCAATGACTTCTGATATAGCTGCTCCTGTTAATGAGATGGGGGCGTTCGGCAAGGGCGTCGTTCAGGGCGGAGAGGGTGCGCTACTTGGTACCGGAACGCAGCGGGCAGAACAGCAGGCTACGCGCAGCAAATTGGTGAGTAATTATCTGGACAGGTTTGGCGAGTACAACCCTGATGATGTGGTTAAGTCGTTAACTTCCAATCTACAGGGAAGGCGGAGTGCGGCAGGTTCAGTTTTAGAAGATATAACCAATAAGATGGGCTCCGCTCCGGTAGAAACCACCAACGCGGTAAACGCCATTGATACCAGCATTTCCCGACTTGAGAAGCTTGGAACATCGGCTGATCAAAACCTTCTGAGCACTCTCAAAAACCTCAAAGGTGAGTTGAGCGACCCCAGCGGAATTAACTTCGATTTACTTAAGCAGCACAGAACGGCATTTCGCTCAAACGTACAGGGTGACGCTATGGTTTTTCCTAACCAGGCAAAATCCACTACCAACATGATCGAAAACGCCATGACAAAGGACTTGCGAAGCTCGGTGGCGAAAAACATCGGGCCGCAGGAGGCAGCCAGATACATTAAAGCAAACTCCGACTATTCGAACGTCTACAACAAAGTGCTGAATAAGAAAATCGCCACCAATCTGAACAACGCGACAAGCCAGGCCACACCGGAGTTAATCAATAGCGTGGTATACAGCCGGAATGCTTCCGATATTAAACGCATCTGGCCTGCGCTTGATGAGAATGGGAGGGACGCAGTAAGGGCGGCATACATCAGCAAGATCTCAGATTCCGCAGGGAATTCACCTGCTAAATTTCTGACGCAAGTAGATAAGCTGAAGAAGCAGGCTGGAGGTGAGATTTACAACACCGTATTCAGTGGGCGGCATATGAAAGAACTGGACGCATTAAACGATGTTCTTGATATGACCAGGAGGGCCGACTCATCCAGCGTTGTAACGCAAACAGGGCAGGCTCTGGCTAACCCAATGAGAATTGGCGCAGGAATGGCGACTCTTGGAAAATCACTGGCTGGCGAGGCTGGCTACGGACTCATAATGCGGATGTATGAAAGCAAGCCAACAAGGAACGCATTACTTCGGCTTGCCAATACAAAATCTGGAACTCCAGCCTATGAAAAGGCGCTCAATCAGGCAGCAATAATGATCAGGCCGTTATTGGCAAACCAGGCCACTCAGCAACAGAACTAAAAACAAACAATAACCCATCTTAAGGAAATGCTGCGCAAGTTTATCTTGTGCGGCCTCCCCACGTCCGGAGCAAGGTAAATGTCAGATATCACCGCCAATGTTGTCGTATCAAACCCTAGCCAACTCTTTACCCTGGCGCGTTCATTTAAGGCCAATGCGAACGGAAAGATTTACATTGGTAAAATTGACGAAGACCCGGTTAATCCTGCCAATCAAATTCAGGTATATCTCGAAAGCGAAGATGGAAGCCACGTACCTGTGGCGCAGCCGTTGATTATCAATGCCGGTGGGTATCCAGTATACAGCGGGCAGATTGCCAAATTCGTGACGGTAGAGGGCCACTCAATGGCTATCTACAATGCTTATGGTGTGCAGGAATTCTATTACCCGAATGTGCTGAAGTACGACCCAGACCAATTGAGAGCGGAGCTTGCCGGGCCGAATGGCGACTCTCTGGTTGGTCACGGAGACACAACAGTCCAAGCCATGCTTAACGACATGGCACATAAAAGCGGTCAGGTATTCACAGGAGATATAACTGCACCAAAAGTAACTGTATTTTCAGAGTTTGGTAATCTAATTGTTGGGGATCAGCCTGTTGGGGTTCCAGGCGCAATTTGGCCTCTGCCGGACTCATTGAGAGATGCGGTTAACGTTTCCCGTAAATTGCAAAACACGCCATTAAACTGCCATGCATTTTCTGATAAAACAGTAATTAATCAGGCTTCTTCTGTTGATGGATATGGAGCGTTTGACTCTACATTAATTATATATGGAAATCACCACCAAGATCATGCCCACTCCTTCCAAGACAGAATTAGCTACCAAGGCAGTGGCAGGATGGATAACCAGTGGGGGTATTTATCTGCTCCAACTATTTCAGGCCCTGGTACCGTTGGGGACCGGCGAGGCGTTTTCGTTAACGATGTTGCCATTACAGGCGGCGGGCATCTAGAACAGCAAACTGGGATTTATATTGAGCAGTTAGGTGCCGCGACGGTAAATATAGGGATTCAAACCCGGCAAGCGACTGGCTATACATTCTACGCTCCTAATGCAGCAAAAATGTATCACAAAGGAACTGCTGGCTTTGGCGTTGACCCGGTGACAGTAGGCATAAACACACCGTTAGCATTTAGTGGGACATCCTCAACAACAGTCTATGGAGCTCTGACCACTGATACAAATGGTGTATCAATGCTGGCAACAGGAGATACACAAATTCAATTTGTATCTAATGGGCTAATAAGGGCAAAAATAAAAAACAGCGCGACCGGTCAAAGCGCTCTAACACCTGGAAACGACAACGCAACCCCGCTGATGGAAGGGATAAAACAAAACCTGAAATTATAGGTGATGAGGTTCTGGATGCCTGGGGCGATGTTAGCATTATCGTATTTCAGTGGTTAAAATCAAAAGAATTAAAGGGCGAAGATGCCAGATGGCATTTTGGCGTTATTGCCCAGCAAGTAAGAGATGCATTTATAGCGCATGGGTTGGATGGTACGAAATATGGCCTGTTGTGCTTTGATAAATGGGATGATCAGTGTGTAGTGCACCCGGCAGAGGTGGTAGAGCATCCTGCAACTTTCTCAAAAATACTTTCTTCCGATGGCAGTCCAGTCATCTCGAAGGATGCATGGACAGAGATTGTTAAAAATGAGTGGATTGAGGTCGTCACTCCTGCGGGAGAGAGGTGGGGTTTAAGGTCTGATCAGTGTGCATGGCTGGAGGCCGCTTACCAAAGAAGAAGGTGCTCATTGATTGAGCGAAGACTCGAAGCGCTGGAAAGTAAAAAATAATGTATCGCCGCTAATTCAGCGGCGCATATTTTCCTTGTTTCTTAGGTTATCCCACTCACTCCATAGCCAGATAACTATCATAAACAAGTCTATTCCTGTCCAGCCAAACTGAGATGACTTTCCTGTTACTAGCAATGCAACTGAAGCCACACCAATAGCTCGAGTAAAGTAAAACATAACCCTTCCCATGAAGGACCTGCTGGTCGTGGGAACTTGAACTTGACTAACATCTATTATCCCGTTTTCTCTCAGATACACGATCCACTCTTTCTGTGTATTTGCGTGTCGATAATTTCCATTGCTATCACGATCAAGCCACTCTGTTTTCCATCCGACCATATATAATTTTTTTTCAAATTCTACATGAATGGAATTAAGATTTTCATTTTTCATCTTAATGTCATAATTTCATTATGGTTGTAATTTTGGTTTAGTTTACCACTCATGGGTACTCATGCCATCTCTTGATCAACTATCAATTTTTTACTACTGTATATAAACACAGTGTAAATTGAGGTGATCACCATGGGCTTCCCATCTCCAGCGTTAGACTTCGAAGAGAAGCGCGTCAGCCTTGACGCTATGTGCATATCAACGCCGAGCGCCACGTATCTTGTACGGGCTGCGGGTACGCACTGGCGCGCAGGCATCATGAGTGGTGCGTTACTCGTCGTCGACAGCAGCAAAACGCCATGTGATGGCTCGATAGTTGTTGGAACACTGCAGGGGGATTTCAGGGTATTGAGGTTCAGGAAGGTGCCGATCCCTCATCTGGAGGAAATCGACCATCCTGAAAAGAAATTCGCTCTTCTGGATGATCTTGAGGATGACGGAGTATTCGGCGTGGTGACGTGGATACTGAACGATGCCAGGAGTGGTGAGTTCGACGATGTGCCGGTGATGTGATTGAGTTGCGCAGTGAAAATGGTGTGACATTTATGTGCCAGGTGACGTGTGGCAAGGCAGGTATGACTCGAGGTGACTTTAGGCAGCATGTGACGTGTGAGCGCGGTCTGCTGCTGTAAGTTACTGTATTAAAGGTGGGTGTGTGAAATTATAAATGCTACGCACTAATGATGTAAAAGAGTCATATTAAACTTATGAAACAATCAGTTAGCTGCCAGATATTTTCAGCACATCTACTACATGGGACATTTCTGTGCCATTAGTTGAAAAAATCGAGTCAATTTTCTTCGAGTGTTCCGATAAGTGGTTGGGTGCCAGGTGTGCATACCTGCGCACCATTTCGATTGATTCCCAGCCGCCCATTTCCTGCAAGACAGAAACCGGAACTCCGGCCTGAACCAACCAGCTGGCCCACGTGTGTCTCAGGTCGTGAAATCTGAAATCCTCAATACCCGAGTTTTTTAACGCAAGCTTCCATCTCGCACTAAAGCTTCCACTCATCTTGCGTACGGCTGGCATCTTCCTTCCTTGTGGGCTGGTGCATTCTTGCTGATGCACAAACACCCATCTATGATGGTTGCCGATTTGCCGTTTCAGTACGGCGCATGCAGTATCATTCAGCGCCACGCCAATAGCGCGGTTTGATTTGCTTTGCTCCGGGTGAATCCATGCAACCTTTCTTTGCATGTCGATCTGCTGCCATTCCAGGTTAAGAATATTTGAGCGCCGAAGTCCGGTGGATAGGGCAAATTCAACAACGGACTTTAGTGGCTCGACACACGCATCAATCAGCCTAAGAGCCTCATGAGGCTCAAGCCACCGGATCCTTCTGTTCTTCGGAGTCTGCACCTTTATTACCGGCGCTCTCTCCAGAACCTTCCAGTCTCGCTCAGCAGCCCTTAGCAGTGATTTAATAAATGCCAGGGTTGCCGTCTTCGTTCCTTGTGCCGCTTCCTTTGGCTTCAATGCCGGTATTTCCTTACCTTTACGCTTTGCAGCATCAACACTCATCTGCCACTTAATTTCGACGGATCGGTTGATCATCCCCTTAACGGCTGAATAAATCTTATCCTCGGTGATTTCGCTCAGGTTCATTCCGGCGAAATACTGCAACCAGAACTTAATGCGGCTCTTGTCAGCGTTGAGGGATTTCTTGTGTGCCTTCTCTTCAATCCATCGGACGCAAGCCGCCTCAAAGGAAATGTCAGCGACCTCACCAAGACGAGACACTCTCCACGCCTCGCTTGTCCGTTGTCCCAAGAGACTGTCTAATACGGCTACCATCCGGCGCTGTGTAACTGGCGTACCAGACTTCGCCCCTGCGGAAGATTGACATGATTTCTTTTCTCCATGTTCATCAGCCGTGCTCACGGCGACAGTTTGGATCGGATTGTTCAGAGCGGCAAGGCATGCCGTCCTGGTGAAAAGGTAAGGGGAGTTTTTTCTGGTCGGGTTCTTTCTGGTATACGCGATGCGGCCAGCTTTGCACCACTGAGAAAGTGCATCCTCATCAATGCCGATGAAAGCCGCAGCTTCTCGCCTTGTCAGGCTGATTCTTTCCATTGGTTTCCTCCAGGCGTAAAAAAACCGCACTCGGCGGCAGGTTATATATGGTCTTTAATCGGTGAAATTTACTGAGAATAGCTCACGGTTAAACCGTTGCTGATGTATTGGTTCACATGCGAGCTTATTGGTGAGTGGTTGGGTGGTTATGGTTCATTTGTGACACTTTTTAGCATCGCGGCGCGGCAGGCATTCCATGTGCGCATTACAATCACAGATACATCGTCAAAAATACGCATATCCTGCACAAATTTGCATGCGTCTCTGATTGTCATTTCATCCGGCACCGTCACAGCCTGGAGTGGTGGGACTGCGTAAACAATGCGACCCTCACCGCCATCGGATGTAACTTCGTCGTAAATGTGCCTTTCTGCGTCGTACCAGTGCCAATCCTTAAGTTGATAAATTGGCTCACTGCCAGCCTTTCTGTAAGCCAGCAACTCACGCGCCATTGCTGCGGCATCTCCACATTGAACGTGGTCGGTGTCCGTGATTACAGTCAGCTCTCCATCACTCAGTGTCTGCTCTAATCCCATGCGATTGGTAGTCATAGTTCATCCGGTTGGTACTGTTCGAACCAGAAAATTACTGGCTTCACGATTACCTCTACTAAACCGAATCTTTCTGCGGTGCGGAAGTTAACGCTGTACAGCCTGGCGCGCTCGGCTTGCGCAGTTATCTGCTCACGAAAAACTTCAACGGTCAGCGTGGCTTTAAAAAGATTGCATGGCGCGCACGCGGGAAACATGTTTTCCAGCACGTCATTCTCTGGCCGCCAATGCTCCCCGCTGTAAATGATTTTTCGAGTGCCGTTGGCTTGTCGCTCACCAAACTCCCACTTACGCAAAGCAGCCTCAACATGGTCTGCATGCCACCCCTTTTCAGGCAACTGACAGCCGCAATACGCGCACCGGCCACCAAATTTCATTCGCAGCTCTGCGCGTTGTTTTTTGGTGATTGCCATCTCACTCTCCCTCCACTGTGCCGCCAGCGGCTATGATTGCTCTTTCAATATCCCGCTCGTAACGCATAGGCTGGAAAACGCCATCAATAAAATATTCATCATCAGCGCACGCAGCGGGTAGCTTCACAACCAACTTATTCCGCTTCATCTCTGCCAGTTCATTGGATGGCTGCATCATGCCGTTGGGTGCGGATTCGAGTTCTGCAATGCGTTTCTCTGCATCTGCGCACTTATCACGCCAGCGGTTGCAGGCCATGAATGCCAACTGCCTTTGTGATTCAAGCTCTTCAATTCGTGCAGACTGCTCTTTGTTCTCCTGATGCGCCTGCTCCAGCGCCGCTATCAGTGCCAGTACGTTTTTAGGATTCGCTAATGCGATGTGCTTAGCATCCGCAACCTCAACTGGATTGTCGAAGTACCCGGCATTCGCAATATGCAAATGGTCTTCATCTCTAATGATGAGCTTGTGTTCATTACTTAGATGCCATTCCCCTGGTGTTGCTTTCTCTGCTGAATCCTTCATATCCGCAATCAGCTTCTCCACACCACTGTTAGTGGCTTCGTATGCTGGGTTAGTCATGATTGGATTCCTTGCGAAGTTGCGAGGCGAAAAGACGGACGCCAGAAGCTTCTGAGCGAAGAAATTTAACCGCATCGTCATACCCATCACGCTCAGCATCATCTGCACTGCTTTCAAGGCTGCATGCGTACTTCTCTAACCCCTGCGCCTGAATGTTTGCAATGGCGGCGTCGGTGGCTGGGGTTACTATCGGCATATAATGCGACGCGTCGACAAACTCATCAGGCATATCATCGTCATGGTCACCATCAAATACGTAGCAACTACCAGATATGAATCGACGTAACCCCGCATTCTCCGCAGCCAGCGCGTCACGCTCTTTCAATAGCGCGGCGTAGTCATCATGCGATACCCACTTGCCATCATCCATTTCTTTAATACCAATAAGCGTGTCGCCGTAGCGTTTAACTTTCATAAAATTATCTCCTGTTGATCTAGATCGCGTCAGGTACTGATGGAAAAGGGTGGCGGGTTTCAATCTAAGTACTGTATATTTGACCACTATCAATACCGTTCACATATTTGTTCGTATTCTGTGGTGCTATGAAACGCGCATATAAATATCGATTCTATCCAACCCCCGATCAGGTAGAGCTATTAGCTCAAACGTTCGGATGCGTGCGTTTTGTCTATAATTCAATCCTGCGCTGGCGTACCGATGCTTATTACCAAAACCAGGATAAAATCGGATACCTGCAAGCCAATTCGCGATTAACGGCCATCAAAAAAGATCCTGATTTTGCATGGCTCAATGATGTTTCCTGCGTGCCGCTTCAGCAGTCTCTGCGCCACCAACAGACGGCCTTTTCTAACTTCTTTGCAGGTCGCGCCAAATACCCAGCATTCAAAAGCAAGCGCCACAAACAGGCCGCAGAATTAACCGCAAGCGCGTTTAAATACCGCGATGGCAAGTTGTATATGGCAAAAAGCAAGGCATCGTTAGATGTGCGCTGGTCGCGCCCTTTACCGTCTGCACCATCCACCGTCACCATTTCCAAGGATGCAGCAGGGCGATACTTCGTTTCCTGCCTTTGCGAGTTTGAGCCTGTATCACTGCCGATCACCGCATCCACGGTCGGCATTGATGTAGGTTTAAAAGATTTGTTCGTCACCGATACTGGATTCAAACAAAGCAATCCCCGCCATACCGCTAAATACGCGGCACGACTGGCGCTACTCCAGCGCCGATTAAGCAAGAAAGCGAAGGGTTCAAAAAATCGCGCTAAAGCTCGCTTAAAGGTGGCCAAGATCCACGCGAAAATTGCCGATTGCCGCATGGATAACTTGCACAAGCTATCCCGCAAACTGATTAACGATAACCAAGTTGTTTGCGTTGAATCCCTGAAAGTGAAGAACATGATCCGCAACCCGAAACTAGCTAAAGCGATAGCCGATGCAGGCTGGGGCGAGTTCACCCGTCAACTTGCGTACAAGGCTGAATGGAATGGCCGATTATTAGTCGCAATTGACCAGTTTTTCCCGTCCTCAAAGCGCTGTAGTTGTTGCGGCTTCACCATGCAAAAAATGCCTCTCGATGTTCGTAAATGGTCTTGCCCTGAATGCAGTGCAGACCATGACCGGGACATTAACGCTGCACGCAATATCAAAGCTGCCGGGCTGGCAGTGTTAGCCCATGGAGAGCCCGTAAATCCTGAATCGCATACAGCGGTTTAGGTTAGGCTCGGTGAAGTGGGAACCATCTCCCATTAAGGCGGTGGGCAGTCAACCCTCAATGCTGAGCAAATTGCTCGCGTTCGTGTTTGGTCGCATATCGCCATGTGAAGCCGCGATGTGACTTAGCGCGACCACTGATGGCTTCGTTAATGCCTGAGCGATGAAAGCCAGGCGCGTAATATGGCGACGGAAAATAGACTTGCTCACCTGTCTGCTTATGGATGCCGATAACCGGCTTTTGGCGGTCTACTCGCTGTTTCAATGGCGATCCTCCAGAGTTCCGTTAGCGACGCCCATCCAGTAAATGAGTTGCCGCCTGGTATAGATAGGGTGGTATTTCGTTTCGTACTTGCTGAGGATGCGGAGATAGATTTCCTTCCGTTCTTGCGCGTTCCTTGCGCCTTCTTTCTTCCATGCTGATTCAACATCTCCCCAACATTTACGCGCAGTGGCTCGTATTGCATTGCTCTCTGTTGCGTTCATGAGAGCCTCAGTGCCGAGTAACATTCTTCATGAATGCGTCAATGTGCCGGTTATTGTCCGGAGACGGGAAGCTATGCCGCGTTTTCAATTCTGCTTCACTTGGCATTGGGCGCTGTCTGCGGCGTATGGCTAAGTCTCCCGGCGTAATATCCGGATCATACTGATTGCTTCGCATGGGTAATCCCCTTAGTCGCTAGTGCGCTGCTTTGGGCTGGCACT
>Ga0193740_1000156_pt1 | contig 19893 bp, 19 predicted proteins | sample L2s1metaG_FD_145072 | JGI IMG/M metagenome (GOLD analysis project Ga0193740, IMG submission 145072) | Soil microbial communities from a riparian zone of the East river system, Colorado, United States - L2s1 | ecosystem: Environmental > Terrestrial > Soil > Riparian zone | place: USA: East River... | reverse complement strand
ACCTGGTACAACCTGAAGAGGACCTTGAAGAAGCTCCTTATAGAATTTTACGGGAGAGAGCAGGTTTGCATGATGTTTATATGGAGCAGGTATATACTTTTGGAGGTGTAGAAAGGCATCCTTCGGGGCGGGTAATTACAACTGCTTATTATTCTTTGGTTGATTTTAAGAATCACAAGCTACTATCAAGCGATATCAATCTTCACTGGCATGATGTGGTAGAGATTAACAAGATGGCTTTTGATCATAAGATTATTCTGGACACTTGCCTGAAGCGGTTGCGAGAAAAAGTGCTCGAGCATCCGGTTGTATTTAATTTGTTGCCTGAAAAATTCTCACTTCGTGAACTGCAGGATTTGTATGAGGCTATTCTTGGCGTAGAGCTAGACAGAAGAAACTTCAGAAAAAGGATTACGCTTAAAAACTGGTTAGTTGATCTGAATGAAATGGAGGAGGACGTTCCTCATCGGCCAGGTAAACTGTATAAATTAAAAAATCAACTCAAGAGTAATGGGAAAAATTTTAAACCAAAAAGCCATAAGCTGACAGTGTAGGCAGCCAAAGCTTTAATACTATTGTCATTAAATTGAAAAAAAGGGATTAATATTTTTTGGGAGATTTGAAAAATCGCTTAACATTGTGTGCCTAATACACATTACTGCTTCAAGGAACCGCTAAAATAAATTTTTGAATTGCTTATGAATATGAGAAAATTGCTCTACCCGATCGGAGTGCCTGTGCTCCTTCTTTTCTCCTTCGCCGCTTTCGCCCAGGATAAAGTCATTACAGGAAGAGTTACAGATTCTCTTGGAAATGGTATTGCCAATGTATCAATAACTGTTAAAGAAGCTCCGGCAAGAGGAACTATTACGTCCTCTGATGGTCGCTATTCTTTATCAGTTCCTTCAAATGCTACCACGCTTGTATTTAGTTCTGTAGGTTATAACTACATGGAGATGCCTATTAGTGGAAATTCTGTAGATGTGAGTCTTCAACCTTCAGCCTCTGATCTGAATACGGTTGTGGTTATTGGTTATGGTACTGTGAGGAAGAAGGACCTTACGGGTTCTGTTGCCACTGTAAATTCAAAGGATTTTCAAAAAGGAGTAATTACTTCTCCGGAACAATTAATTGCTGGTAAGGTTGCCGGTGTGTCAATCACGCCAAATAATGGTGCTCCCGGTTCGGGCAGCACAATCAGGATTCGTGGGGGATCTTCGTTAAATGCTAGTAATGACCCCTTGATCGTAATTGATGGTATGCCCTTATCAAATTCAGAAATATCCGGTGCGCCGAATGCTCTTGCATTAATAAATCCAAACGACATTGCTTCTTTCACCGTTTTAAAGGATGCGTCCGCAACGGCCATCTACGGAAGCCGTGCTTCTAATGGTGTAATCATTATTACAACTAAAAAAGGTCAAACCGGTAAGCCTAAATTTTCCTTTACCACCCAGGTTTCAGCAGCAGAGTTAGCAAAAAAGTTTCCGGTATTATCGCCTACCCAGTTCCGGAACCTTGTAAATACTTATGGTGATGCTAATCAAAAGGCGTTAATGGGATCTGCTAATACAGACTGGCAGGACGAAATTTACAGAACCGCCATATCAAATGACAACAACTTAAGCGTTTCAGGCTCATTTAAACAACTGCCTTATCGTTTGTCAGCTGGTTATCTGAACCAAAATGGAATTTTAGAAACAGGATATCTACATCGTATAAGCACCAGCTTAAACTTAAATCCAACCTTGCTCGATAATCATTTGAAAATTGACTTTAATGTAAGAGGAACCTTTTCAAAAACCCGTTTTGCAAATACAGGTGCTGTATGGGGAGCTAACCAGTTCGATCCTACACAACCCGTTTATTCAAAGAGCAATCGTTATGGCGGTTACTGGGAAAGATTGGACCCTAATACCGTATCCGGACTTTCTTCCCTATCTCCAAAGAATCCGCTTGGGTTGCTTAATCAACAACACCATATTGGAAATGCCAACCGAATAATTACTAATGCGGCTATCGATTATAAGCTTCATTTCTTTCCCGACTTACATGCTATAGCTAACGCCGGTTATGATTATTCGAATGGGTCTGGCGATGAGGTATGGGAGGACAGTGCTGCTTCGGTTTATAAATCTTTTACGGCTAGAGATGGTTCCGTTCATAGTGGTTCAAGAAGGCATTATGAAAGTGATATTAATAACTGGTTTAGCAACTTTTATTTGAATTATACAAAGAGTATTGATTCAAAAAACAGAATCGAGGCTATGGCTGGTGTTGAATACCAGGACTATTTAACCACCCATCATTATTTCAAAACGTATGCTGGTGATACTGCTGTTACCAGCTATCCTCAATATCCTTTCGACAAGCCAGCGAACAGGATTATGTCATTTCTTGGACGTGTAAATTATTCTTATAATAATATTTTATTTTTTACGGGTAGCTTTCGCAGAGATGGATCATCAAGATTTGCACCTGAGTATCGCTGGGGTAATTTTCCTTCCGGTGCCATTGCCTGGAGCTTGACTGAATTATCAGGTCTCAAAAATTCAAAAACTGTTAGCAATTTAAAACTTCGGGTAAGCTATGGTGAAACTGGACAGCAAGATGGAATTGGTCTCTATGACTATATCTCATACTACGACCTGAGTGATGTTAAAGCCCAATATCAACTCGGAAATACTTTCTATCAAATGTACCGCCCTGGTGGTTATTACGCTAACAGAAAATGGGAACAAACTGCCACCACTAACATCGGAATTGATTATGGTTTTTTTGATAATCGATTATCCGGTAGCCTCGAATTTTATTATAAGAACACCACAGATTTGTTGAACCAGATTACGCAGCCTGCATTCACAAACTTCGCTAACACGATAGTTGCCAATGTAGGAAGCATGGAAAACAAAGGAGTAGAGATTACTACCAACATTACACCAGTCAAATCAAGAAACCTGCTTTGGGATCTTTCTTTCAATGCTACTTATAATAAGAACAAGATTACCAGGCTCGATATTAACGATGACCCAAAAGCTATTAACCAGATCGCAGGCATTGGTGGAAATGGAGGTGTTATTGCCAATGCAGTTGGATATGAAAGGGGCACATTCTATATGTTTAAACAGATCTATGATAAGGCAACGGGGAAACCAATTGAGAATTTGTATGAAGATCAAAACAGAGATGGAATTATCAATACCAGTGATTTGATCCTGTTCAAATCCGGCATTCCCAAGTGGTTTTTTGGATTCAGTAGCAATGTGAATTACAAAAAATGGAATGCTGCACTTACCATGCGTGCAAATGTTGGTAATTATGTTTACAACAACGTTGCTACCAACGGAGCTATAAGTAAATTCTTGTTCACCTCCTACCTTGCTAACCAAAGTTCCGATGTGTTGAATACGTCGTTTCAGGGCATAGGAAATTTCTATCAATCCAACTACTATGTCCAAAATGCATCTTTCCTGAAAATGGATAATGTGAATATTGGGTACAACGTAGGCAGAATCAGCAAAAATTTGGATCTCCGTCTTAATGCATCAGTGCAAAATGTATTCACCGTTACCAAATACAACGGTTTAGATCCTGAACTCAGTGGAGGTATTGACAACAATGGATATCCAAGACCAAGGACATTTACCATAGGTGCCGGTCTTGACTTCTAAAACTGTTCAACTCATAACGAATTATATGAAACAATATATTTTCATCATCTCATTTTGTTTGACGCTTTGCGTATTGAGCTTTTCTTCTTGTAAAAAAACCTTGGACTTAAAACCAACAAATGGTGTAACTGTTGATGTAGCTTACAGTACACCGGAGGGGTATAAACAAGGATTTGCAAAAATGTATGGTGCTTTCGCCTTAACAGGTAACCAGGGTGGTGCTGGCAGACCAGATATAAGTACTACGGTTATTGATGAAGGTAACTCTGATTTTTTGCGCATGTTCTGGAATGTACAGGAATTAAGTACGGATGAAGCTATTGATAATGCTTCGTGGAATGGTAATACCGATGCGGGTTTGCATGATTTTCACAACCTCAACTGGTCTTCAGGCAATCCAATGTTGCAAGGTCTGTACATCCGTTCGGCCTATCAAATTTTATTGTGTAATGAATTTATCAGGCAATGCTCTGAGGATAATTTATCAAAGAGAGGAATTACCGGAGCTAGTGCAGATACTATCAGAGCCTATATTCCTGAAGCTCGTTTTCTTAGAGCTTTTCAATATTGGGTGTTAATGGATTGTTTTGGTAATCCTTCGTTTGCTACGGAAAAGGATCCTATCGGCGGATCGCTACCGCCCCAAATAAAGCGTGCAGACTTATTTAATTATGTTGAATCCGAATTAAAAGACCTTGAAAACAAATTGCCTGCACCGAAGTCAAATCAATATGGAAGGGCTGATAGGGGTGCCGCATGGGCCTTATTAGCACGAATGTATTTAAACGCACAGGTGTATACGGGAACAGCCAGGTATAATGATGCTGTAACGTATGCTAAAAAAGTAATTGATGGAGGGTACAGTTTAGAATCGAACTACAGCTGGTTATTCTTAAACGATAATTACAAATGCACCAACGAATTTATTTTCACCATTAATTATGATGGACAGAATTCACAGAATTTCGGAGGTACAAATTATATTGTATATGCAGGCGCGGCCAGCGATATTCCAGTGTCAGTAATCGGTATCTCAGGCTGGGGTGGTAACCGCGTAACAAAAAATCTTCCAAACTTATTTCCAGATTATAACGGGACTACAGATAAGAGATCACAATTTTTTATTACAAACCGAAAGATTGAAATTACTAACCGTTCAACAGACGGGTACGCAGCAATCAAATTTAAAAATATAAACCGGGATGGAAGCGCTGGGTATTCACAGGGCGGTAATTTAGGCGTAGGTGTTGACATGCCCTTATTCAGATTAGGAGAACAATACCTGATTTATGCAGAAGCCGTGTTGAGAGGCGCTACTAATGGCAATGCAACCACAGCGCTGAATTATATCAATGCACTACGAACCCGGGCTTATGGTAACACTTCCGGGAATATCGGTTCATCACAACTTACTTTAGACTTTTTACTTGATGAAAGAGGAAGAGAACTGTATTGGGAATGCCATCGTCGCACGGATTTAATTCGGTTTGGCAAATTCACTTCATCAACTTATTTGTGGCCATGGAAAGGAAACGTAGAAACAGGGACAGGGGTAGATTCACGTTTTAATCTTTTTGCGCTTCCGGCTATGGAAGTAAGTGCCAACAGAAATCTGATTCAAAATCCAGGGTATTAATAAAAGTAATTGCTTCATATGAAAAATAGATTAACAATTCTGTTCTCTTCTTTATTTATACTGCTTTTTTCCTGCCAAAAAGAAGAAGCTAAAATTTATTATGAGGGAGGAACACCGCCTGTTCTTACAGCCTCCACTACCAATGTAACTCTTGAACCAGGACTTGAAGCAAATACTGCCCTGGTTTTAAATTGGACAAATCCTAATTACCAGTTTAGTAATGGCAGCAATTCGCATGACGTCACGTACACTTTTGAGATGGATACGTTAGGGGCGAACTTTAACAGTACTAAAAAATATACTACCGTTCTGGCAAAAGAGCTTTCCAAGTCGTTTACTGTGGCAGAACTTAATGGAATTATTGGAAATACTATGCTTTTACAGTTGAATCCAAGACGCAATTACACCTTTCAAACCAGAGTAATTGCAAGCATTGGTTCCAATGCGAAACTGCCTTCTAATTCAATATCTTTCACCGCTAAACCTTTTAGTCCTCCTCCAAAAGTTGACACACCGGCATCTGGGAAACTATTTATTACCGGCAGTGCTACTGCAGGTAGTTGGATGGGGGGAGGAGATCCTGAACTGGTTAGTCAAAAGTTTACCAGGTTAAGTTCCACGCTTTATGAGATCACTGTCAATTTAATAGGTAATGGGTCGTATACGTTTGTACCTGTATATGGTAGCTGGAATACTAAGTATAGTATAAAAGTAAAAAATGATCCCAACGAAATATATGGTGGAGATTTTCAAGTTGGTGGTGAAGATATACTGGCTCCTCCTGTTACCGGAACATATAAAATTACTGTTGATTTTCAGTTAGGAAAATTTACCGTGGTCAAACAATAATTTACAACTAATACTAAAGATTATGAGATCAACAATATATTTCCTTCTCTTTATAATCAGTCTAACAGGTGTCTTGGTTTCCTGTGATAAGATAGATACAATAGTGGAGCACCCAAAAGGTAATGCGCCGGATCTGGGAGTAAATTCAGTAAATCTTGCACCTGCAGTTGGAGATTCAAATAAACCAGTGCTTATTTTAAACTGGACCGATCCTAAATATGCAACCGACTCATCTCAGGTGAAATTTGTAATAGAGATCGATAGCGCAGGAAGAAATTTCTCCAAAGCATCCACAAAAACCGTAACAAAAGCACTGAGTACCTCATTCACTGGCAGGGAGCTCAATACAATTTTACTGAACTACGGTTATACAACTGGCAAAGCCGTTAAACTTGACGTGAGAGTAAAATCTTCGTATGCCAATAACAATGAAGTTTACAATTCCAATGTTGTACAGGTGTCGGTCACGCCATATAGCGACCCATCAAAGCTGACTTCTGAAAAAACATCTGTTACCGGCACCGCAGCTACTTCTACAAGCCATTCAAATACTTTCACCTGGTCCACTGCGTTTCCCGGTTATAACGGAGTAATTACTTATGTACTGGAATATGATTCTACCGGTAAAAATTTTGCTAATCCCAAACAAATTGCCGGGTACGGAGGTGCATCTGTTTATACTGCATCGCTAACTCAGGGCGATATGAACACCACTGCACTGGCATCCGGAATTGCGGTTGGAGCAACAGGCAAAGTTGACTATCGAGTAAAAGCAACAACGGCAGGCGGTGCAATTGCTTATTCCAGCCCCGTTAGTGTAAGTGTAACAACATTCTCACCCTGTTCCAGCAATCTTTATATTGTTGGAGATGCAACATTAGGCGGATGGACCAATCCTGTTCCGGTTCCGTCGCAAAGGTTTACCAAGGTGGATTCATATAAATTTAGCATTAACCTATGGCTAAATGGAGGTAAAAGTTATTTATTCCTTCCGGTAAATGGCGATTGGGGACAAAAGTATGGTGGTGTAGGTGCTAATAATTCAAACAATACAGCTGGGGATGATTTTAAGTCGCAGGGTAGCGATTTGAAAGCTCCTCCAACCGATGGTGTATATCAAATTGTGGTGGATTTCCAAACCAATAAATTTACTGTCACTCCAATACCTGTTCCGGCAAATCTTTATATTGTTGGTGATGCAACACCAGGCGGATGGACTAATCCTGTTCCTGTACCCTCACAACAATTCACTAAGCTCGACAATGTTACGTTTGGTATTGTGGTTAACCTGAACGCAGATAAAAGCTATTTGTTTTTACCGGTAAATGGCGACTGGAACCAAAAATTTGGCTTTAACGGATCCAATAATGCAAATAATGTAAATGGTGATGCACTTAAAGCAGGGGGAGGTGATATGAAGGCTCCCTCAACAAGCGGACTTTATCTGATCATTGTGAATTTTGCCACAAGTTCATGGACGGTTACTCCATATGCAGGACCTTCTAATTTGTTTATTGTAGGCGATGCAACCCCCGGCGGATGGACAAATCCAGTTCCAACGCCGTCGCAACAATTTACTCAAAGTAGCACCGGAATATTTCAACTGACACTGCCGTTGTCTGCTGATAAATCGTTTTTGTTCTTACCTGTGAATGGTGATTGGAACCAAAAGTTTGGTGGCACGGGCGCAAATAATACTAACAATGTAATGGGCGATAATATTAAGGCTAATGGAAGCGATTTAAAAGCTCCAGCAACAAGCGGCACCTATACCCTTACGGTGAATTTTATGAATATGACCTATAAAGTGCAATAGACTATAAATTGATTTCGCTATGGCCGACAAAGTTGTCGGCCATCATTTTTTGAGACTAGCCAACGTAACGTATTCGATCGTATTTGGAAATAAAATATGTAATTGTAATAGTTATTTAAAACAGCTTAAGCAATACCTTAGGGAATGCACATGAGAACTCAGTATTTGAAACAAGAAAGGCATCATAAAAGATGCCTTTACTTTTTAGATCTTCAGGCATTAATATTATCGCTTGAAAAAAATAGCGTTCGCTAACTGATGCGGCGAAAAGATAATTACTGAATAAATACCCGTTGGCAAGGCAGCAACATCAAATTCCCAGGTATTGGTTCCCTTAATTGCAATTCTTGTATAGGTCTTAATTAAAATTCCGTTTGCGTTATAAATGTTGATGGTTACCGGCTCCTGTATTATAGATAGAAAAACTGCATGTAATGTCGTGATAACAGGGTTTGGCGCCAGTTGTAAAATCGGTTTGTTTTCTCCCTGTACCGTAACGTATTTGCAAATTCTTGTTTCACAACCCAGTTCTGTTTTTATATAGAGGCACACTTCAAATTTGCCTGCAGTTTTATAAGTATGATTAACATTTCGGTCGTTTGAAGAACCGCCATCCCCAAAGGTCCATCTCCAGGTTACAACACGATCGTTTTGATTTTGAATAGTAAATCCTTTGAAAGCAAATGTTCTTCTATCCACCAATGAATCAATAATATAACCACCACAAATATTAGTTGCCGAACGAATCACCACTTCCCTGCACTTGTGTGCTTCGCATCCATTGGCATATTTTACTTTAACACAGATGGGGTACACACCTGGAGCCGGGTAGCGATGTGACACCACGAGCGATTGCGGTGTTAAAGGACTTGAAACGCTTAGGCATGTGTCTTTTCCATCGCCGAAGATCCAGCAAATCTTTTCCAGCCTTCGATCCTGCATCGAACTGGCGTAAAAATGTCTCTCGAGATTGTTTGAGTTTGTTGCCACTTCAAATACATCTACGAAACAGCTATCTGCAGGCGGAGGAGATTCAATTGTAATGATTTTGCATTTTTTCGATTCACAACCACCATCATATAAAATACTTACGCAGACATTATATTGCCCGGCTTTTGCATAGGCATGATTGACAGCATAAGCTTCGGAATATGAAGTCTGGTAAGGTTTGCACTCAGTAGAACCATCGCCGAAATCCCAACAAACCCGAACCGGTTTTTTTTGTTGAACATGCCAGGGCTGCGCAGTAAAACGCCTTGAAAGAGGAGAAGCTGTTACAGGCGCCATGGTATAATCAACTTTGCATAGATCACCTGGAACATTAATTACACGGCAATATTCCGAAACGCATCCACCCTGGTATTGAACCCTTATACATACATTATACTGTCCAGTTTTTGAGTAGTAATGATTTATTGCATAATTGTTAGACAGGTTTGGATCATATTTGATGCAGGTATCCTGGTTATCGCCAAACTTCCAGCATATCTGCTCTGGTTTTTTGTCAAGATTGTGCCATGGCTTTGCAATAAACAACTGCGTAAGTGACCCAGCGGTGCTTGTGGAATTTGTAAATTCCGTTCTACAACTGTCAGGCGAGGTATTGTTTGTTAGTGTCAGTGTTTTACAGAACTCAGCTGTAATCACCGAGTCATTTGATGAAGCAGAGTACTTGTAAATCTTGAGACAGACTGTATATGTTCCTGCAGCAGAATATTGATGGAACACATTAGCAAGAGGTGATGTCCCCTGTCTTATTCCATCGCCAAACAGCCAAATCGCTTTTTTGGGAGCGTCGCCATGGAGGTGTGAAGTATTAGTAAAAAAAACCTGGTTGTTTTGTCCAACTGTATAGTTGAAATTAGCGGTGTCCTGGCTTTGAGCATTTGCGTTTAAAAAGGCAATAAAAAATGCCAGAAAGTAAAATTTTCTCATGACGATGCATTTAATAATGAATCATTCAGCACAAAATCAAAATAGCAGGAAAGCTAGGACAAGCTGTTTGTTAAAAGGTTTAACGTTTGTCATTTTGAAGTATTAACGACTTCAGCTTACACGTTTCTGATTTTCGATAATGAAAGCGATCAGATCTTCCAGTGAGATATTTATTCTTGAAACAGCGTCAGTAATATCGTCCCTGCTTACTTGCGCTGCAAAAGAGGGTGTTTTCAATTTCTTCATTACACTTTTTACATCCATTCCATCATAACGTGAAGGACGGATCAATGCAGATGCATGAATGAAACCGGATAATTCATCAACGGCGTAAATCATTTTGTCCATGATGGTGACTGGTTCTACACCAAAATGCCTGGGTCCATGTGCAGCAATACAATGAATTATGGAAGGATCAATTTTTCTTTTTTCCAATTCTTCAATAATAATTCTGCAATGATCGTTTGGAAATTTTTCCCAATCGGCATCGTGAAGCAAACCCGCAAGCCACCATTTGTAGGCTTCCTGGTCGGAAAGATTTTCCTTTTCTAGTGCCCATGCCTTCATTACCGATGCAACCTGCTTCATATGTAAGCGCAATCTTTCATTTTCTACCCATTCATGTAGCAGTTTTAGTGCATCCTCCCCGGATAAGACATTTCCACTGTTTGCTACATCGCCAAACCTTGTTCTGCCTAGTGGTTGTATTGTTTCCACTTAAATTTTTTTGGCAAGTTACATTGAGTTTATGTTTCAAAGACGCTTTATAAGGGTCAACAAACGAATATTTACCAACTGGTTTCTCGTAGTCTTTCGATAGGAATGCATGTATTTTCGTAAAATCCATATCCGCAAAATCGGTCAATTCTCCTATTGTTCTGCATCATTCCTGTCAATAGTTTTGTGTCAGAAGTTGATTGATGAATTCAATCAGTACCAATATCCGAAAACCGTCCAGTAAGTTTTTTTAAAATCCAAAGTCCAAAAGAAAAACCAGTCCAATATCAATCAACTTCTTCTTTCTTATCCTTTGAAACAAACCTAAAATCCGTTCCTTCCTGTAAAATCATCGGTTATGAAAACCATGGCCGTTTTGCTAACCACAAACACCCTACGATTATGTGTGTACTGAAGGAAGAGGTATCAAAACGAATCCTCATTGTTGATGACGACGTCGACCTTGTGATGCTCCTCGAACGCAAGTTAAAAATGGAAGGCTACGAAACAGAAACTGCAGTAAGCCTTTCAGAAGCCGAACAATTGGTTGTTTATTTCGATCCCCATCTTGTTCTTTTAGATATAAACGTAAGAGGCGAAGATGGGCGGCAATTGTGTTGGAAACTAAAGCATCAGCCGGTTTACAGGGTAGCCAAAGTGCTGATCATCTCCGGGTTTGATTACAGTTTTACCCGGGCTGTACTCTTTGGTGCAGATGACATTTTACCAAAGCCTTTTGAAACGCAGTATCTTTTGAATCGCATTAGCGAGTTAACTTCTGATCCTTTAATTGATTAATGTTTTTTTTAGTCCTCAATTAAAAAGATCCGGTTTATCGTACCGCAGCATATCATTGACAATCCTCGCAGGTTTTGTAAATGGATGTTCCGTTGCCTTTGAAACATCCATGATGTGCATCACTTTCCAGCCTTTCCATTTTAAATAGTCTGACACTAAAGATCGATGGCAACTCCACCAAACTGCTTCTGAACACATATAAGCGGTTGACTGTTGTTGAGCAAGATCCTCCAATTGCAAAATAGCCTTTTCGAACTCAATTGTTTGCATATAATCAGCATAACCCCGGAAGCCTTCGTTATGCCAGCCTGTATTTATCGAATCCTTTACGGGTTTTCGTCTGCCGCCTAATGCTTTGAAATGAAAATATCGAATACCGTTTGCTGGTAGTGAAATTTCTAATGCTTCTTTATTAAAATGTGAATAGCGACGAGAGCCGGGATAACTCCTTATATCCGCTAGCACAGTTATCTGGAATGCATGAAGCGATGTAATAAACTTTTCCAGCGAATAGGTAGAGTGACCTATTGTCCAAATGGTATTGATCATTTTTTACAATAGGAAGCCTATTACGCTGCTGTGCTGCCCGCATTCCACATATTGGAAAGGGCTGAAGTTTTCCTTTCCCATGATTGAACAGAAGCCTGACCAGGCTTTACTGAACGTACAAGCACTGGTTGTCTTTGAATTGATTTTCTTCTTCTTTTATTATTTTCATTTCTCAGTTCCATGTTCACAGTTTTAATGATAAGAATTTGAAAACCGTGCCAGAATTTTTTAGGGGGGAATCTGAAATATCGTCCTGGCGAAACATCAGGCCATTTTATCTTTATAGTTCTAAGCCAACTTAGCTCAGTTGGTAGAGCAGCACCCTCGTAATGTGCAGGTCGTCGGTTCGATTCCGATAGTTGGCTCTCTTCAACCCTTCATTATATATGAAAATACTTTCTATAAAGGAAACCTGCATCTACGTAAAAGATCTTGAACATACTAAAGATTTTTATTCTGAAAAACTAGGATTGACACTGATTTCTTTCGTGCAGAACAGGCACGTGTTTTTCAGAGCAGGTAGTTCTGTACTGCTTTGTTTTGTTGCCGAAGAAACACAAAAACAGATGGAACTTCCTCCCCATGGTGCACAGGGAAGTATTCATTTTGCATTTGAAGTACACAGAGAATATTATAATGAGGCAATGGAACAAATAATAAATGCAGGGATTCTTATTTTGCATAAACAGTTTTGGAAGGGTAATCTCCAGTCCTTTTATTTTCACGATCCTGACAATAATGTTGTGGAAGTTATTGAACAGGGGCTTTGGGACCAATAACACCTACCTGAGCAATTGACAATAATTTTAAACCTGCTTATTCAACAGGCATAGTTTGTGTTCTGTCTTGTATTGTAAAATAGTTTGTTAATCAAAATCAATTTTATGGCAGACATACATGTGCAAGCGAAAAAACATCAGTCCAGCCCTACCACCTGGATCTGTATAGTTGCAGTGGTGCTGATAGCAGCAGCAGTTATTTATTTCTTAATGACACGTAATAATGACCAGGATACCACGCGAAATCAAACGAACACCACATCGGGTATTGAACTGCCTCAACAATTTGCGGGCAGCACTTATATAATCAAAACTGCTGCATAAGTTGTGATTATTATTAAAACTAAAAAAAATCAATATGGATAATATGAAACATAGGCGTCTCCAGGAACTGGACCGCTCAGATTTTGAAATTGTAAAAGACGAACCCGATATACGGGGTTGGGACGTAAAAAACAGTAGTGGCCAAAAAATTGGTGAAGTTGAGGAACTGATTGTGGATGCCCAGCAAAAAAAAGTTCGTTATATGGTGGTTGACCTGGACGATAATGAATTAAAACTGGATCATCACAAAGTACTTGTTCCAATTGGTTTGGCAGAGTTAGACCGGGAGGATGATGACGTGATACTTCCAAATGTTAACGCAGAGCATTTTAACTCGTTACCTGATTATGACAAGGATCATTTAACTCCGGAGGTTGAAAGAAGAATTTGTACAACCCTCGGAAGGAGTACCCAAACAAAATCCACTACAAACATGGATGAGCATGATCCAAATTTTTATCAGCATGAATATTACAATGACGATAATTTGAATAGGCATCGCTTGCATGAGGCTCAACAGGTAAAGAAAGATTCGGAATATGAACGGGGATTAAAGATTTGGGAAAGGAGGAGCGAAGGCGGAATTATTCCTGAAAGTTCACGGAGTAGAGAAAACTATCGTGAAAATGAAATAGAAGAAGATGCAAGAATGGAAATGGTAAGAAACCGAAGAAATGCTTACGAACAGAAAAGAGGAGGCGGAATAGGAAGGGATAGTTATCGAAGGCATGATAGTAGCGTGGAAGGACGCATAAGGGATGAAGGTTTGCGGGATGCTTAAACACGAAATAGAAGGCAGTTAACAAAACTGCCTTTTATTTTGCGGTTATATTTTGTACAATGAGTCTATTGAATGTATCAGCTGTAAGTAAAAAAAATGGAGAAGAGTATTTGCTTAACAACATCCATTTCATACAGCAACACTCTCAAAAAATTGCCATTGCCGGAAGCACTGGCTCCGGAAAAACAACTTTATTAAAGATCATTGCGGGGTTGATACAACCGGATGAAGGTGAAATATTACTGGAAGGCAAGAGAGTTAAAGGTCCTTCGGAAAAATTATTACCTGGGCATCCGCAAATAGCCTACTTGTCGCAGGACTTTGAGCTGCGAGCAAACTATAGAGTTATTGAAATTTTGGAGATCGCGAATAAACTTTCTGATCCTGAAGCCGCGCAGGTTTATGAAATTTGCAGAATTGATCATCTATTAAAACGTTGGTCCGATGAATTATCCGGAGGGGAGAGACAGCGGATTGCTTTTGCAAAAGCCCTGGTGACCTTCCCAAAACTTTTGTTATTGGATGAACCTTTCTCTAATTTGGACGCCATTCACAAAAGCATTTTAAAGTCCATTCTTACCGATATTGAGGAACAGTTTAATATTACATGCGTTTTAGTTTCACATGATCCCGTTGATCTATTATCATGGGCGCATGAAATCATAGTATTAAGCCAGGGGAAGATAATTCAGAGGGGATCACCCAAAGAAGTGTACTTCCACCCCCTGAATGAATATGTAGCAGCCTTATTTGGAGCCTTTATCATTTCACCAGACCTTGTTCAATTATTTCCTTCCCTTGAAATTGATGGCCGCAGGTTTATTCGTCCCTGGGATTTTGAAATTAGTTATGAAAAAAAGGGCATTCAGGGTAAAATAGAGACAGTTAAGTTTATGGGAGGATATTTTGAAACTGAAGTTAGCCTGTCCAAAAGCAAACTCATCATAATGATGAACAGACATTTTGAGAGCGGAAGAACAGTATATGTTTCCTTAAGGCAGATTGAGGAGCAGGGTCCTCATTTGGAATAATTTTTGTTATTTTTCGTTCGTGTTGAGACGAACCTAGCCGCCAGATCACTTCCGGACAAGCGCATATTTTTTTGAAAGCATGGAATAATACAACACTGTTGAGGGTCAATTAAATCCAATTCCATGCGCCTTTCTAACACTGCTGCTAAATTGATTTTTACGGGTATTGCTATTATTTTGCTTGCCATCTCTTATGTTCTTTATAAGCAGATTAAATCTTTGCTTTTAGCGCAGGACCAGTTGAACGAAACCAATATCGTAAAACTTAAGTTAGAACAAACCATTTCCGCTTTAAATGATGCCGAATCTGCACAAAGAGGATACCTGCTAACAAAAGATTCTGTTTTTCTCGCACCTTACCAGGCAGCCTATAACAAAGCAAAAACATTAACTACCGAGGTCAGAGACCTGATCAAATCGAATGACCAGCAAAAAGATTTAGTGGCTTTACAGGGATTTATTGAACTGAGGGTTAAAAGCTTTAGCCATGTTATTGAACATTACAATAACCCGCAGTTAAAAAATGAAACCAAGCAAATGTATCTGTTGATGAGCAAGTCCGTAATGGACAGTATTACCTATTACGCACAAAATATCAATGCAAGAGAAGATAATCTGGTATTAAAAAAAGAAAAAGCAAAAAGAAAATATTCATTTCTGACCCCACTTTTTGCTGTTTTATTAATGTTGTTAGCGATAGGAATTCTTGTTTTTTCCTACGGGAAAATTATTGAGCAACTCAACAGGTTAAAAAAAGTTCTTTCCCAGCTAAAAAAATTGAACAACGAACTGAAGCAAAAAAATCACAGGCTTGAGTTGTATAACAAAGAACTCGACTCCTTTACTTATGTCGCCAGCCACGATTTAAAAGAGCCGATTCGAAAAATTTTGACCTATAGCAATCAAATGGAAATAGAAGGTTATGATACTTTAACTGAAGTAAACCGAAAACAACTAAATAAAATTAAACTGGCTGCACAACGCATGCAGAATTTACTGAATGATCTCCTGATGTATTCGCATGTAAACATGAGCGAAAAATCATTTGAGGAAGTAGATTTAAACAAAATCGTTGACGATGTGATCGATAACCTGCACGACGAAATTTCAGAAACCCATACACAGATAAAAACAGAAAAACTTCCCGTGATCAAAGGGATGCCCTTCCAGATCAAACAATTATTTGAAAACCTTATCATTAATTCAATAAAATATAAACAGGATCATTTACCACCGGCAATTACAATTGGAGGTTGCATAGTGAGGGATGAAGATGTAGCTGACATACTATATAAGGAAGGTGAACATTATTACAAGCTTTTTATTAAAGACAATGGATTGGGCTTTGAACAGGTTTATGCAGAAAAAGTATTTAAACTGTTTCAACGCCTTCACTCAAAATCCAATAAACCAGGAACCGGGATAGGCCTTACCATTTGTAAGAAAATCGTTGATAACCACAATGGCTTTATAAAAGCAACTAGCGAAGTAAATAAAGGAACAACGTTCGAGATTTTTTTGCCGGTTAACTAATGACAAAATTTAACAAGATTTGAATAAAATAGATATGAAAAAAAATCCCTCTCATAACGAGAGGAATTTTTTTAGTTTTTATTTCTTGCCCGTAAGGCTGATTCGCTTACATAAATCTTTTTCCCTTTTCCATTTATCCAATAATACTTTCCAAGATCATCGATATAAATGGATTGACCTTCAGGGCCCACCCATACATCTGATTTTTTATCAGAAACTCTTGCTACACCTTTCTTAGTAACTTCTGCAGCCTTATTACCTGCAGTTTTTGCACCTTTTTTTGTACCCTCCCATGCCTTGGTGGTACCTTTTTTTGCTTCCTGGGCTGCCTTATCGGTTTTGCTTTGTGCAAATGAAGGCGCGGCTACACCCAACAATACTACAATAGCAAATCCACAAATTTTTTTCATAGTTATTCGTTTTGTTACACTACTCTAATAACTAAAACAATGCCAGCTGATGGACCATAAAAATGCTTCAATTCCCAGGTTTTCTTAAAACTAAAGGCGCATCTTTATCATTTATAAAATATTTATGATAGCCGTGTTGATCGTTATTCTGCTGATTTCTTTCGCTGTCTACACATTTCTCCATCAACCTCAATTTGGTGGAAAATCACCGGTGGCTGAATTGAAAAAAATGCAAAGTTCACCCAATTATAAAAAAGGGCAATTTCAAAACCTTCACTATACTCCCCAATTAACGGGTAATGCAAGCATGTTTAAGGTGATGAAGGAATTCTTTTTTAACAAGGATAAAAACAATGTTCCGCCTGGAGTATTGCCATCAAAAAAGACTGACCTTTTTAGACTAGACCCCAGCGATAATCTGTTGGTATGGTTTGGGCATTCGTCGTATTTTATTCAGCTGGAAGGAAAAAGAATCCTGGTGGATCCTGTATTGAGCGGACATGCATCTCCAATAAAGATTACTACCAGAAGCTTTAAGGGAACTGATGTTTATACAGCTGATGATATTCCTTCCATTGATATTTTACTGATCACTCACGATCATTACGACCATCTTGATCATGAGACCATTGTTCAATTACGACCCAAAATTAAAAAACTGGTTACGGGCTTGGGTGTAGGTGCTCATTTTCGTCACTGGGGTTATGATGAAAAAATCATTATTGAAAAGGACTGGAACGAAGAAATAATTTTTGAAAATATCCTTATCAATACCACCCCTGCGAGGCATTTTTCAGGAAGAAGTTTAAAGAGAAATGTTTCATTGTGGCTCTCCTTTGTAGTTTCAACTGCTACTAAAAAGATATTTATCGGGGGCGACTCCGGGTATGACGATCACTTCAAAATGATAGGTCAAAAATTTGGTCCCTTTGACCTTGTTATTCTTGAAAATGGCCAGTATAACCCCTACTGGAAATTCATACATATGAATCCTGAAGAAGTAGTGCAGGCCGCAGAAGACCTGAAAGCAAAAGCATTGTTTCCCATTCATTGGGGAAAATTTTCACTAGCTCTTCATGCATGGGATGAGCCGATAATAAGGGTAGTAAATGAAGCAGGTAGAAAGGCAATGACAGCAATTCACCCCATGATTGGTGAAACAGTTTTTCTTGATAAAGAGAATTCGTTTAATGAATGGTGGAGGCGTAATTCAACTTGATCAAACTCCTTTGATGGCCATTGATTAACAGGAGGCTCATTGACAAAATAATAAAACGTAAACTTTGCATGTCGTTTACTTAAGCATGTATGGCCGTGTCTAAAAATACAATCGTAAAAGTCAGGACCATGCCCTTTTCTCATTTGTTTTCTTACAACTGCAATCTTTTAAGTTATTTATAAATGATACTTACCACTATCTTCGCCGGCAATTAATCAATCATGGCATTACTGGAGAAGCAGCTGGTCGTTAAAAGGTCCACAATCCCTAACTCGGGTAAGGGGTTATTCACCAAAAAATTCATACCTAAAGGGACTCGTATCGTAGAATATAAAGGAAAGCCTACCACCTGGAAAGAAGTAGATATTGATGAAGGACGTAACGGTTACATCTATTACATTAATAGAAAGAATGTAATTGATGCACGGCAATATCCAAAATATCTTGGACGTTATGCCAACGACGCACAGGGGATGAGCAAGGTAAAGGGTATTACCAATAACTCTCGCTATGTAGCGGATATGGGTACTATGCGTGTATATATTGAGGCGGTGAAGGATATTCTGCCAGGGGCAGAAATCCTGGTGCAATACGGTAAGGAATATTGGGATGTAATAAGACACAATCTGAGGATTGACGAGAGAGAAAAAGCACAGTCCAAAAAAGAAAAACCAAAAAACAGATTACCAAAAAAGGCTACTTCAAAGAAAAAGGCAAATGTGAGAAAGAAAGGATCAATGTCTAAAATTTAAGGCGATCCAGCTCCCGGCGGTAATCATGTTGAAGATCTTCGTGCATACTTGCAATAGCAGATTCTATTTTTTTCAATTGAGATTTGTACAGGTTCGTTAGTGCAGTGCTTTTTTGCCAGGCAATCTTAATTCCCCTGAAATTGGTAAGATAATGTAGTAGGATTTCAACCTCTGCTATTTTATTTCCAGTGTATCGAACATGTTTATTGGCGATGCGTAAAATTTTGCGAATAGTTTTTTTTGCGAAATAGATACTTAAAGTGTTCACCTGCAAAAAGCCTTCATCAATTTCCTCCTTTACATTTTTTAGATAGTTGTGCAAATCATCTTCCTCAAATAGTAAATACGTCAACAGCTCTTTATTCTCCTTTTTGAATCTTGCCAGCCTTTGACATATTTCAATGAGTTCTTTCTTTTCAGTCTCTTTTAATTTTTGCTTGATCTCGTTTGCCGAGGCGGGCTTCATTACGCTAATGTATTTCTTAAGTCAATTAATCAGCCTTTTTTGTTTCGATCTCTGCTTCCATTAGCATGTAATGCATAGCATGTGGTAAGGGCCTGATAGGATTGCCTGTGTTGATTCCCCAACATTTCGTAAATGCTGCACCATAATACATGATTAATGCAGAATAAAATACAAACAGAAGCAATAAAACAATAGATGCAGAAGTTCCATATATGGTATTTATATTACTGTAAGTAAGCAGCCAGTGTAAAACTATCTTGCCGACAGTAAATAAAATTGCGGTCATACCCCCCCCTGCAAAAGCAACTTTCCATTCAGGCCTTCCGTCGGGTAAATATCGAAATACAATTGTAAACCATAACGTAACAACAATAATAGAGGTGATATAGTTCAGGGCTGAATTGAAATAAAAGGATACGGCAGGGAAAATTTCAAAAATATATTTACCCAGAAATGCCTGCAGTGCTTCAGCTAATAACCCAATAACAAACAACAGGCCTGCTATCAGAATAACAGCAATAGCTTGCATCCTTGCTATCATTGTTTTGGCGAAGTTCATCCGGGTTACAGGTCTTATCTTCCACACCTGGTTGATTGAGTTTTTAATGACCTTGAAAAGAGTTGTGC
>Ga0193740_1000155_pt1 | contig 19984 bp, 10 predicted proteins | sample L2s1metaG_FD_145072 | JGI IMG/M metagenome (GOLD analysis project Ga0193740, IMG submission 145072) | Soil microbial communities from a riparian zone of the East river system, Colorado, United States - L2s1 | ecosystem: Environmental > Terrestrial > Soil > Riparian zone | place: USA: East River... | reverse complement strand
CGACCCGCTGGCAATGGAGGCGATTTTGGAAATGATGGAGGCAATCCTCTCAACTTCATCAATCCTAACGATATTGCCAGTATGGAAATATTAAAAGACGCATCTGCTACTGCCATTTACGGTTCAAGAGGTGCAAATGGGGTAATTTTAATTACTACTAAAAAAGGCAAATCAGGTGCTCCTACAGTAGATGTAAGTGCTTCCGTAGGTGCTTCCAACGTTTTAAAAAAATTAGAAGTTTTAGATGCTGGTGAATATAGGAAGGCTTTAAGTGATTACTCAATTACCGGTGGTGATTTCGGGGCAGACGTCGATGCATTTGATGCCATTTCCCGTACGGCGATAACACAAAACTATAATGTGGCAGTTGGAGGCGGAACTGAAAATGGGCGGTATCGCATTTCTGCGGGTTATCTTAATCAGGAAGGCGTAATAGAAGAATCCCAGCTGAATAAGATCTCGACCAACATAACGACCAGTTTCAAATTTTTAGAAAGTAAAAAATTAGGGCTTGAAATGAATTTGCTTGTTACACAAAGCAATGAGAAAATAGCACCTATTTCAGCTTTTGTTGGATTTACTGGTAATTTAATATCCCAGGCACTTCAATGGAATCCTACACATGCTCTAGTTAAACCTGGTACAGACTCAGCCTGGATCGATCCGGCAGTAGGTGCTACTACTATTAACCCACTTGCACAGCTGAGGTATTATGATGACAAGGCAAAGGTTAATACCGTTATTGCCACCATAACTCCTTCTTACAAAATAACCAATGACCTGGAATATAAATTTTCATACAGTATTAATCGCCAGGTGGGAGTTAGAAGAGGAGAGGTGAACAGGCTCTTAAATGTTGCCGGCATCGAAGGCAGGGGTGCCGCATTCATAACAAACGTGGAAAATACAAATACACAGCTTACAAATACCCTTAACTTCAATAAACAACTGGGTACGAAGTTCAATTTAAATGCAGTTGCTGGTCATGAATGGTTGACTTTTGACTCAAGAGGAAACGGACAAAGAGCCCTGGATTTTGCAAATGTTGGGTTACGCTATTATGACATCATGCAATATTCTACCCAAACCAGCAGGGAGGTTTTTTCTTTTGCAAATCCTACAACCGAACTACAATCTTTCTTTGCCCGGGCTATTGTAAATTATAACGATAGGTTTTTGGTAACGGGAACAATCAGAGCGGATGGTTCTACCAGGTTTGGTGAGAATAATAAGTATGGTTATTTCCCTTCTGTTGGTGTTGCATGGAATGTATCACGTGAAGATTTTTTGACAGATAATAATATCGTAAGCAATTTGAAATTTCGCCTGGGATGGGGGCAAACCGGTAACCAGGAATTTCCTTCAGGTGCTTCTTTAGACAGGTTTGTAGTTAGAGGAGGAGGAGGAGGTTTTGTCCAGTCTAATTATGGTAACCCTGATTTAAAATGGGAAACATCAACAACGACAAATGTGGGAATTGATTTCAGCATTTTTAAAGATAGGCTTAGCGGATCCATTGATTATTTTAATAAGAAAACTACCGATGTATTGTTTGAACAGACTATTGCTCAACCCGCACCCAGTGGAAGGATCTGGGTCAATTTAGATGGCCATGTTCTAAATAAAGGCGTTGAAATAATGTTAACGGGTACTTTGATGAGAAGCCAGGATATTAATTGGAATCTCGGTACAAATATTTCATTCCTGGATAATATCGTAGAAGGGTTAACCGGTTTTTATGAAACGGGTGCACTTAGAGGACAAGGTTTTTCTAATGTAACAGCCCAAAGAGTGATAGCCGGGCAGCCATTAAATGTTTGGTATCTAAGACAATTTGAAGGACTTGATAAATCGACGGGCCAAAGTGTTTATACGGATGCTGGAAATTCACTCTTTTACTCTGACAGCCCTAATCCTGATGTGCTTTTAGGCGTATCAACAGATTTTAGTTATAAAAAGTTTACGGCAACCATTAACATGAGTGGTACGTTTGGTCATTATGTATTCAATAACACGGCAGCTTCGGTATTAGGAATAGGTAATTTAGGAACGAGGAATATAGCGAAAGACCTGATTGGCGGTGAAGTTAAAGAAGCTCTTTCCAATGCTCCTGCTCCATCTACCCGTAACCTGGAAAATGGCAATTATCTTAAATTGACCAATGCTACCATTGCCTACAGGGTAGGTAATGTGGGAAAAAATCTTAGGAATCTGAATATTTCACTTACGGGTCAAAATTTGTTTGTTATTACTAACTACAAAGGGTTTGATCCGGAAGTTAATACAGATGGAGCCGTGGGTGGAATACCTTCGCTTGGTATTGAGTATATACCATATCCTTCTGCCAGGTTTATTTCTTTAGGAATTACTTTTTCATTATAGTTTAAAACGTTTTTTATATGAAACATAATAAAATTTTATTGAGTTTCTTTGTAGTTGCACTTGTCGTTATTTCCTGTACGAAGCTGGACGAAAGATATAGGAGTGAACTGGCGGCAGGCAACACAGGTAGTATTACCCCTGGTGAATTACTAGTAAGTGCATATTCATCAATGCAAGGTACGTTCCAGGGAAATGGTAACCTGATCTCTGCAGCGCAGGTTACTACGGACGAAACAATTGTGCCTACTCGTGCAGGCGACTGGGATGATAATGGTGCGTGGAGATCTTTGTTTCTTCATTCCTGGAATGCAGATCATAGTTTTTTATCCGGTGCTTATAGTGCTTTATTGGGAGCACAGTTCGCGGCTTCCAATGTATTGCAGTTTAGTCCTTCCCCTCAACAAGCTGCAGAAGCAAGATTTCTAAGAGCCTTATCTGTTTATTGGGTGTTAGATGGCTGGGACCAGGTACCCTATAGAGAAAATCTGACTGATTATAAAATAACTCCAAAAACACTAAAGGGAACAGAAGCGGCGGACTTTATTATAAGCGAATTAACTGCCATCATAGCCACACTTCCTGATGGTTCGCCTACATCTGCATTTGTGGCAAATAAAGATGCCGCTCGGGCTTTATTAATGAAGGTATATCTAAACAAAGGGGTATATGCAAACAGGGCTACACCCACTTTTGCTGCTGCGGATATGACCCAGGTAATTACTCTGGCTGACCAAATAATTAATAGCACTAAATATGCTTTGAATGATAATTTTTTTGATGCCTTTGCTCCCGATAATGATGTCAAGTCAAAAGAAAGCATCTTCACTTTCTTAAATACTGGTACTTCCGCAAGAGGGACTGATGCAATGCGTGGATTTCAATATATGGTAAATCATTACAACATGAACCCAGGAGGATGGAATGGCTGGTCTACACTTTCTGAATTTTATGATAAGTTTCAGGCAACAGATCAGAGAAGAGGAGTTGCTTATACCTATCCTGGCGCACTCCCAAACCCTGGAAACAGAGTTAATGTTGGATTTCTTGAAGGACAACAATATAATTTGACCACAGGCGACCCTTTGAATGCAAGGAACCCAGCCACTGCTCCGTTGGCATTTACGAAAGCAGTGAAGATCAGGGAAACTGATCCAAATACTTTGGAGATGGCCGGAGTTAGAGCTGTTAAATATGCTTTCGATTATGGAACCAGCGGAGATTTTAAAAAGAACGATTATGTAATGTTCAGATATGCTGATGTTTTACTAATGAAAGCAGAGGCAATGTTAAGATCAAGCAATGCTGCGGGTGCTTTAACTATTGTAAATTCCATACGTACAAAACGAGGTGCAACAGCCTTAGCTTCTGTTGATCTAAATGCCCTGCTTGATGAGAGAGGAAGAGAAATGTATTGGGAGAGTTACAGAAGACAGGACCTGATACGCTTTGGAAAATATTTACAGGCCTGGCAGGAAAAACCAGCGGATGCCGGTACTAAGAATCTTTTATTCCCTATACCAAGCAGTCAGTTGGCTGTTAATGCGAATCTCACACAAAACCCCGGCTATAATTGATAAATTGTAGTATACAAGCAGTACTTAAAAAGGTCATTTGAAAAGATGGCCTTTTTAGTTTTCTGTTATACCGTTAGCTTGCAGAACATGGTCTCATAAGTATGAAAAGGTGTATTGTTATTTTTTGTTTTTTTATTGTGGCAACTAATTTTTTTTCTTGTAACGAAGAAAAAAAGCAACTAACTCTTTTTACCCTTGAAAATAATACGGGTATCAACTTCAACAATAAAGTAGAGAACACTAAAGACTTTAACATCTTCACTTACCGGAATTTTTATAATGGTGGCGGTGTAGCTATCGGGGATATCAATAATGACAGTTTACCGGATGTGTTTATGACTTCCAATATGGGGGAGAACAAGCTTTATTTGAACAAGGGAAATTTTAAGTTTGAAGATGTTTCAATAAAGGCAGGCAGCGAAGAAAAAGGAAAATGGAATACTGGCGTGGTGATGGCTGATATTAACGCTGATGGCTGGCTTGATATATATGTTTGCAATGCGGGTATTGATAAATGGAAGAAGCAGGATGGCAATAAGCTCTTTATAAATAATCATGACCTGACATTTACAGAAAAAGCGAAAGAATACGGATTGGATGAAAAGGGTTACACTACACATGCCGCTTTTTTTGATTATGATCTTGATGGTGACCTCGATTGTTATATCCTGAATAATAGTTTTATCCCTGTAAATACACTGAATTATGAAAGCAAAAGAGAACTGCGTGCGGAGGATTGGCCTGTAGAAGATTTTGTGAAAGGCGGCGGTGATAAATTATTGCGAAATGATCACGGGCACTTCAATGATGTAAGTAATGAAGCAAATATTTATGGCAGCCTGATAGGGTTTGGTTTAGGTGTAACAGTAGGTGATATAAACGGTGATCATTATCCTGATCTGTATATCTCAAACGATTTTTTTGAAAGGGATTATTTATATATCAATCAGCAAAACGGAACATTTAAGGAACAGCTCCCACAATGGATAGAGCATACAAGCCTTGCTTCTATGGGAGCCGATATTGCTGATATAAATAATGATGGTTATGCTGATATTTTTACAACAGATATGCTACCCGCTGATGACTATCGTTTAAAAACAACCTCCTCATTTGATGGCTATGATATTTATCACAAAAAAGATATACAGGGATTTTATCATCAATTTCAGCAGAATGCTTTGCAGATAAATAATGGCAATGGAAAATTCCTGGAAACAGCCTACTTCAGCGGGGTTGCCGCCAGCGATTGGAGTTGGGGAGCCTTGATGTTTGACGCTGATAATGATGGGATGAATGATATCTACGTTTGTAATGGTATTTATAAAGACCTGATTGACCAGGATTTTATTGACTTTTTTGCCAACGATATAATTCAGAAAATGGTAATGTCAGGGGAGAAAAAAGAAATGCAGCAGATCGTTGACAGCATGCCGTCTGTTCCGATATTGAATAAAGCATTTCGAAACAATGGACATCTTAAATTTTCTGATGCAGGCATTAATTGGGGGTTTACTCAACCCTCATTTTCCAATGGAGCTGCTTATGGCGATCTGGATAATGATGGCGATCTTGACCTGATAGTTAATAACGTGAACATGCCATGTTTTGTATATAAAAATAATAGTCGGGAGATCAATAGCAATCACTTTATCTCATTTCAATTGGAAGGTAAAGCACCAAACAAGTTTGCGATCGGTGCTAAAATAGAAGTGCAAATCGATTCAGCAATTTTAACAAGAGAACTGATACCGAGCCGGGGATTCCAATCAAGCACAGATTATAAAATTGTGATTGGCCTGGGAAATAAAAAGCCGGCTTTCGTAAAAATTATCTGGCCTGATAGATCAGAATCTTATCTCAAAGAACTTGCCGTGGATAAGAATTATTTTATACGACAATCAGATAGTACGATTCAAACTGCAATGCCATCATCAATTCTTTCTTTTCTCACAGAACCCGCAAGCGAGCAACTTGATAAACATGTTGAGAATACATTTGTGGATTATTATTATGAAAGAAATGTTCCCGTGATGTTGTCAAGAGAAGGGCCAAAAGCCACCATTGGTGATGTAAACAATGATGGTTTGCAGGATCTTTTTATTGGCGGCGCAAAAGGGCAGTCTGGACAATTATATTTTCAAACTAAAAATGGATTTGTAAAAAGCAATCAAAAAGCTTTTGAAGCGGATAAAGAATTTGAAGACGTGGCAGTTTTATTTTTTGATTGCGATAAGGATGGTGATGAAGATCTGTTTGTTGGTGCAGGAGGCAATGATTTGCCGCCGCGAAACCCTTATTTAGAACATCGGCTCTATAAAAATGATGGCAGGGGAAATTTTAAAAGAGATACAACAGCTTTCTCAGGAAATAATTCAAACATAGCAGTAGCTGTTGCAAATGATTATGATGATGATGGTGATCTGGATCTCTTTGTTGGAGGCAGAAGTTTATCCTATAACTATGGCGCCGATCCACAAAGCTATATTTATGAAAATGACGGCAAAGGGCAATTTAAAGATGTAACTCACAAGTTAAATCCTGCATTTGCAAATATTGGAATGATAACTGGTGCTGCTTGGACAGATGTAACCGGTGATAAGAAAAATGAGCTTGCAATTGTTGGTGAATGGATGACGCCACGGATATTTTCTTATAGTAATGGAAAGATGAACGAGCTAACCACTAACATGAATAATATGTTTGGGTGGTGGCAATCAGTAAACTCAGCAGATCTTGATGGTGATGGAGATAATGATCTTATACTGGGAAATTACGGCAATAATTTTTACCTGCGTCCTGATCAGCAACACCCGGTAAAGCTTTGGATTAATGATTTTGATAAGAATACATTATCGGATAAGATTTTTTCAAGAACAATAGATGGAAGAGATGTTCCTGTTTTTTTAAAAAGAGAGTTTACCGATGCATTACCATCATTGAAAAAGGAAAATTTAAAGCATCACGAGTTTGCCAAAAAAACAATACAAACTCTTTTTGAACCAGGATCCGTTCAATCTGCTGCTGTAAAAACATTTAATTACAGTAGTAGTATCATCGCCTGGAACGAAGGCGATGGAAAGTTTACAATACAAGAGTTGCCATTGGAGGCGCAACTGTCGAGTGTAAATGCAATACTTTGCAAGGACATTAGTAATGACGGAAAATTAGATATTGTTCTGGGCGGAAATATCACAGAATGTCTCCCTCAATTCGGACGATTAGATGCTAACTATGGGATTGTACTAAAAAATAACGGGAACAGACAATTTGCCATATTAGATCCTGCGAGAACCGGTATATCTGTTACAGGGATGGTAAGAGATATTGCATGGATCAATGGGCAAAAGGAGCATTATATTTTGTTTTTACGAAATAATGAATATCCTATAATGTACGGACTGACAAAACAGAATTTGGTAAATAGAATTACGGAACGATGAAGAGTGCGATACTTCGACGAACTCAGTATAAACTGCGACGCAATTGTTCAAAGTTGAAAAGAACCTTGAACGGAGCGTCGCAACATCATCTTAATAATAGTACTAAAGTTGGGTACATAATAATACTTCCATTAATGATGTTGGTCAGTTTGCTTTTTTCGTGCAATGAAAAAAAGAAAGAAGTACAAGCAATGTTTGAAGTCCTGGATAGTAAAACAACAGGGATCGATTTTACAAACCAACTGACGGCGACACCGCAATTCAATATGTTTAAATACATGTATTTCTACAATGGGGCCGGTGTTGGTGTTGGTGATTTTAATAATGATGGATTGATTGATATCTTCTTTTCATCGAACCAGGGAGAGAATAAGATTTACCTGAATGAAGGGAAAATGAAGTTTAAAGATGTGACGAAGGAAGCAAAGATACCCCAGGACGGCGGATGGAGCACGGGTGTTTCTGTTGTTGATATTAATAATGATGGCTTGTTGGATATTTATGTATGTCGTGTTGGTAAATATGAAACATTGCAAAGCAAGAATCAATTTTTGATCTGTAAAGGAAAAAATGCGAATGGTGTGCCTTATTATGAAGATGAAGCAGGGAAATTGGGCCTTGCCTTCAGCGGCTTTGGTACACAGGCGGCTTTTTTCGATTATGATCTTGATGGAGATCTGGATTTTTTCTTGATGAATCATTCACTCCGATTTGACGGAACCTTTAATGAACGTGCCTCTTACCTGAATACATTTGATACACTCGCTGCTGATTACCTTTTCAGAAATGAATCCCCCTCTGAAGGGGGCAAGGGGGAGGTAAAATTTGTTGATGTATCTGCGACCGCCGGAATTAACAGGTCAATTATCGGGTATGGTCTTGGTCTTTCTGTTGCAGATATAAATCTTGATGGTTATCCTGATCTGTACATTGGAAATGATTTTCAGGAAAACGATTATCTCTACATTAATCAGAAGGATGGAACTTTCATAGATACTCAGGAAGCCAGCATTATGCACACAAGCCAATTTAGCATGGGTACTGATGTGGCCGATATTACAAATGATGGATTTCCTGAAATTATTTCAATTGATATGATGCCTGAAGATCCCTACATTTTAAAAAGATCATTGGGCGAAAACGAGTATGACATTTTTCACTTCAAGATCAGGCATGGTTATCATCCTCAGTTTGCACGAAACGCACTACAGCTAAACAGGAGAAATGGTTTGTTCAGCGAAATTGGTTTTTACAGTAATGTATTTGCAACAGACTGGAGTTGGGCAGCGTTGTGGACAGATTTTGATAATGATGGCTGGAAGGACCTGTTTATAAGTAATGGTATACCCAAACGGCTGAATGATATGGATTATATAAACCATATCAGTAATGATGAACTACAGGAAAAAATAAGGACAAATCGTGTTGATGAAAATGATATGGCGCTAATAGAAAAATTTCCACAGATAAAGCTGGCCAATAAATTCTATTTGAATAAGGGCGAGGCAAAGTTTGTTGATGCGGCTTCGATGATCAGGAATAATCAAAAAACATATTCCAACGGATCTGCCTATGCAGATTTTGATAACGATGGGGATATGGATATAGTGGTAAATAATATAGATGAGCCTGCATTGATCTATAAAAATTTTTCAAACAATGATGATATAAAAAAGTCATTTCTTGAACTAAAATTAAAAGGGCCTTCCGAAAATCTAAATGCAATAGGCACAAAAGCGATTGTATTTACAAAAGATGAAGTGAGGACATATGAAAAATTCCCGGTAAGAGGTTTCCAGGGCAGCATGGAAGTTCCCTTACATATCGGTCTTGATAGAACTAATGTGGATTCCATCCTTCTTATCTGGCCTGATAATACATACGAAAAATTGCCTGGGATAAAGGATTCAATTTTGAATATACCATATAAACAGGGATTGCCATTATTCAATTACAGACTGATCAAGGAACATATTGTTAACCCGGTAAAAAAAATAGAAGATATTACAAATGAAACCGGGTTATCATATCTGCATGAAGAAAACTCATTTAATGAATTTGACCGTGAACCGTTGATCCCTTTCATGACTTCAAGAGAAGGACCGGCATTAGCAGTTGGTGATATAAATGGTGATGGATTGGATGATGTATTTATCGGATCGTCGAAGCTTAAAAAGCCGGGATTGTTTATTCAACAATCAAGTGGAGGGTTCTTAAGATCAAATCAACCTGCATTAGATGCTGACAGTACTTATGAAGAAGTGGATGCGGTTTGGACCCATGTTAACAATGATAAATTTCCAGATCTTGTAGTTGCAAGTGGTGGCAATGAATATTATGGCAATAGTGATTATTTGTTACCAAGAGTTTATTTGAATGATGGCAAAGGAAATCTTAATCGCTTAACTGATGCCTTTGATAGAACCGTGATGTTGACAGCATCTTGCGTAGCTCCTTATGACGTTGATGGCGATGGATCCATAGACTTATTTATTGGTGGCCGGGCTGTGCCAAATGAATACGGAACAATTCCACAATCTTATTTATTAAAGAATAATGGTAAGGGAAAGTTTACAGACGTAACCGATCAATATAGTAAAGAATTATCAAAAGCAGGTTTTGTAAAACATGCATCGTGGAGTGATCTTGATAATGACGGGGATAAAGATCTTGTGCTTTCATTGGAATGGGATGGTATCATAGCATTCATAAATGACAAGGGAAAGTTTTCCAAAAAATATCTGACAGACAAAAAGGGATGGTGGAATTTTACACTGCCAGTTGACGTAGACGGAGATGACGATCTTGATTTAATTGCCGGTAATCTTGGATTAAATAACAGGCTGAAAGCTTCTGATAACCACCCGGTAAAACTTTACTACAACGATTTTGATGACAATGGCAAAAAGGAACAAGTACTTACTTATTATCTCCAGGGCAAAGAAATTCCGTTTGCTACTAAAGAAGAACTGGTAAAACAGATCCCGGAGTTGAAAAAGAAATATTTATATGCAGAAGGATTTGCAAAGGCATCCTTGAATGATATTTTTAGAAACGAAAAACTAGAAAGGGCCGCTCTGTTTTCAGCTAATTATTTTTCGAATGTAATTTTAATAAATAATGGCAACTGGAGTTTTACTTTAAAAGAATTGCCGTGGGAAGCTCAACTTACTTCTTACCGTGATGCAGCAATAGCAGATGTAAATAATGACAATAAGCCTGATATTTTACTGGCCGGAAATTTTTATCCAAATAATATTCAGATGGGAGAATATGATGGGGACTATGGAACGGCCTTAATAAATAATGGTAATGGGAACTTCAGTTGCGATTTATTGAATGGGTGTATTATAAAAGGGGAAATGCGTCATATAAGGAAAATAAACACAGGGAAAAAGGAATCATTTATTCTTGCAAGTAATAATGATAGTTTAAAAATGATAAGGTTTCATTAATTAAAATACAGGGTAGTACAAACGAGTGATCCATTTTGTTGTATCTGGTTCTTTTGCCCTGTCGGTAACAAGCAGTTGATAAGGAATAGCGGGAGAATTGAATTTATAGTCTGCACGATAGTTCTCGAGTTCTTTCAGGGCTTTTTCAATCGTGTGTGTTCCGCCTTGTATCTCCGCCTCTAAAATATTTCCCCCTTTCAATAGAAATTTAGGAGCAAAATCATTGGTTTTTGGCAATGCTTTATCGACAGGTATTGCTGTCATTGCTTCATATCGGGAGTTGCCAAGCTCAAACACATTCAGCATGGGTGAATTTTTTTCAATAGCGTTATTCTGACTAATATATTTTTTGAGGCTTTGTATCATCGAATCAACTTCTTGTGCATTCGGATAATGATCGAATTGCCGGCGGGTGGAGATCAGGGCCGAATCTTTAACCAATGTTTCCTTGATATAAACTCCATAAATGTTTTCCTTTTTCTGAAGAAATGTTTTCAGTCTTTGCAGAATTGCATTCATGTTTTTTTCCGTTTGCTTTGCATGCCGATGCCGTATAAAGCGTTTAAAAGGATCATTACTGCTTACTTGCTCTGCATTCCACAGGATCGTCATTGTATTTTCGTTTACAAGTACAAGTCCCAACCGGCTGTTTATTGTATCCTTATCAGAATAAATATCAATGTCAAACAGATTAAAGAGCTTTCCCCTAATAGAATAGATTTGCTTATTATAAGTAAAAGGAATTTCACCGGGCCACCATTTTTCCCAGCTACCGTCATTTATCAGCGTACGAAACACACCGGGCAATGCTGCATTCAAAGGAACAGCAGCTTCAATTTTTATTTTGCGGGGAATAAATAAATAAACTGCCGCTAAAAGAAATGCTATTGACAAAACCAATCCTATTAATACTTTTTTCATACTATTTACAAATGACTGGCAAAAATAGGAAGTGGAATGTAATTAACTCATTAGTTTTATAAGGGAGTAAGAAGGCATAAATCTGGAATTTCATTATTACTTTCCTATTTGATCATCAAATCAACTATCGCTTATGAACAGAAATTTAATTATCTGGTCGATCACTGTTGCACTCGGAGGTTTTTTGTTTGGAATGGATGTAGCGGTTATATCCGGAGCGGAACAAGTGATACAAGATCTTTGGGGTTTAAGTAAACTAATGCATGGCACTGCGATCGCTATGGCATTATATGGAACAATAGTTGGCGCTATCATCGGCAGTTTTCCTGCAAATAAGTTTGGGCGAAAAAAGACATTGCTTTGGATCGGAATTATTTTTCTTGTTTCATCAGTAGGAGCGGCGATCGCACAAGATGTAAATACGTTTATGGTTTTCCGTTTCCTTGGCGGTTTTGCTATCGGAGCTTCTTCAGTGGTTGCTCCAATTTATATTTCTGAAATTGCTCCCCCAAAATATCGTGGTCGTTTAGCAGCTTCCTTCCAACTGAATATTGTTGCCGGGATTTTGTTTGCTTACTTATCAAACTATTTATTGCAAGGTGTGGGTGGAGAAAATGACTGGCGTTATATGCTCGGAGTGGTAGCCATTCCTTCCTTGCTATTTTCAATTTTCATGTTGTTTACTCCTGAAAGTCCCCGGTGGCTGATCTTGTATAGGAACAATGAAACGGAAGCAAGAAAGATTTTTGCATTAAGTGGGGCATCTGCGGATGAATTAATTCACGAAATAAAAAATTCTGTAAAACAACAAAAGAAGGAATCGCTTTTCTCAGGAAAATTTAACCGGTATATACTGCTTGCATTTCTTATCGCCTTTTTTAACCAGCTCTCCGGCATTAATGCCATTATATATTTTGCGCCAAGGGTATTTAAAATGGCTGGATTAGAAAAGAGTAGCGCATTTCTTTCCAGCGTAGGTATTGGTGTTGTCAATTTTATTTTCACGTTAGTAGGCTGGTATCTCATAGATCGTCTTGGGAGAAGAACATTAATGTATATTGGTTCAATCGGCTACATTGTCTCTTTATCATTGATCGCATTTTCTTTTTCAGGTGATACACATGCCGGTATAACATGGTTTGTATTTCTTTTTATTGCTGCACATGCTGTTGGACAAGGTGCCGTCATCTGGGTATTTATTTCTGAAGTTTTTCCAAATTCTGTACGGGCAGCAGGAATGTCCTTCGGAAGCTTGACGCATTGGTTGTTTGCTGCATTGATATCGCAAACATTTACTTTTTTTGCGGAGTCCCCCTCAATAGGCCCGACAATAATATTTGCATTCTTTGCTGTAATGATGGTGTTCCAATTATTATTTGTATGGAAACTAATGCCGGAAACAAAAGGTATAGCTTTGGAACACATGAATACAAGGATTGGTCATTGAACAAAATGAAAATCTCATTTTAGTAAATATAAAATTCTCCGCCTGAGGCGGAGCTAGGGCATGGAAAAAATCCTTTGTGTCGGTGAAGCATTGATCGATATGATCTGTACTGATAAAGGACAGCACTTATCAGAAGGAGAGAATTTTTTAAAAAAACCCGGTGGCGCACCCACAAATGTTGCTGCTGCTATTGCTGCCCTGGGTGGTGAAGTGGAATTAGCGGCTAAGATTGGCAAAGATCCATTTGGCCAACATCTTATTGATGTTATGGATTCATTTGGTGTAAGCACAAAATGGATGTTACAGGATGAAAATTATTTTACCACATTCGCTTTTGTCTCATTGATGGAAGACGGTGAAAGGGATTTTTATTTTAATCGCGGCGCTGACGGGCAATTGAATCGTGATGAAGTAGATGCTATCAATCTTGAAAAATTTTCGATAGTTCATTTTGGTTCAGCCACTGCTTTTTTACCCGGCCCATTGCAAATTGCGTATCAAAGCCTGCTTCAAAAATCATTGCTACAGGAAATATTTATCAGCTTCGATCCAAACTACAGAAGCTTGTTGTTTCAAAACGATCAACGATCTTTCATTCACCAGAGCTGGAATTTTTTAGATTGTTGTCACTTCTTTAAAGTAAGCGATGATGAAGCGATGATGCTGACCGGGCGTTCAACCTTAACTGATACGGTGAACGATCTTTTATTAAGAACAACATCAGTATTTGCGATCACATTAGGAAAAGAAGGAACCTTGCTTGGCTTTGATGGAGAAACAAAGATCATTCCCAGCATAGAAATAAACGCCATTGATACAACCGGCGCCGGCGATGCATTTGTGGGAGCAGTGCTGTTCCAGCTGGCAGACAGGCAAGTAAAAGAGATCAGGTCTTTGACAATGTCAACATGGGAACAAATAATTGCTAATGCAAATAAAGCAGGTGCAAGAACCTGTGAGTACATGGGTGCCATGGAGGCATTTAAACATTTAAGCGGCGATATATTTAAATAAATCCAACACACTGCATCTATTAAACTTCTGTTGCGTCGCACTCTTTTACGTTCGGAATTCTATTCAGCATTTATTCAGGCTTCCCATACTTCGCAATCAATGCAAGCAACACTCCATTGGTCCATCCAAATCCATCTTGCCCGGGATATTCACCACCGCCTGCTTCAAGATGAGTGTCAACAACGTTATATTTTTCCATAAGCTTACCAGTACGGTTGTAGACATCAATGTTCAATTTCATCCAACGCATTGAAATGTCTTTTGCCAATTCTTTTTGTCCGCATCGATCAAGACCCCAAATGGTCATCCATTGCAAAGGCGCCCAACCATTAGGCGAATCCCATTGTTGATCTGTATTTCTTTCTGTTGTGGTTACTCCACCCGGCTGCAACAGCTTTGATTTAATTGCTTCAGAAGCTTTTTTTGCCTGCAGACTTAAATAATCGGGTTTGCTTTCAAAAAAACAAAATGGATAGATGCCGGCTGGTGTGACCTCGTTTAATATTTTTTGTGTTTTAAAATTATAGTCGCAATAATAATTCAGTTTTGAATTCCAGCAATATTTATCAATAGCAACTCTTCTTTTATCTGCTTTTTTCCTGTATTCATTTGCAAGACTATCTTTTTCTCCCGCCTGGTATCCTTTTGAAATTGCATACTCAAGATTGATCAAAAGGGCATTCAGATCAACAGCAATATAATTTGTTGTTTGAATAGAAGTAATATTTTTTCCATCTGCAAACCAGCGATTACTGAAATCAATTCCACTTTCAGCTCCGGCACGAAGATGTTTATACATTTCTATTACATTCCTTTTTGATTTTTTTGCTGTTTCAAAATCTTCCTTCCAGCTTTCTTGTCTCGGCACATTGCTATCATCCCAATAACGATTTAATATGGTTCCATCTTTCATCTTCACAACACGACGATAGGCCTGTCCAACTTTTAATTTAGAAGCTCCATCCATCCAGAATTTATACTCTTTTTGTAATGCGGGAAGAAAAGTTACATATACATTATCACCTTTTATCGTAGCCAGCAATTGTACCATAGCAGCAAAGAATGGCGGCTGTGAACGACCAATATAATAACTCCTGTTACCGTTTGGAATATGTCCGTATGTTTCTATGAGGTAAGCAAAATTTTTGATCATGTTCCCGATCATTTCCGTTTCACCACTTTCTTTTAATCCAAGCATAGTGAAATAAGAATCCCAGTAATATATTTCTCTGAAGCGTCCGCCGGGTACAATGTATGGATTCGGTAATGGCAATAAAGAACTTCCTTCGATCTTTTTATCAGGTTCACGACGCAATGCGCCCCACAGATTCTTGATATGGATCACAACATCTTTTTCCTGCTGAATGTAATTGATAGTCGGCGGCGCAGGAGGCAGATCAAAATTTTCTTTTACAAAAAGCTCCAATGAAAACTTTATTGCGGGGTTTTTTTTAATAGCGAGATATTCTTTTACAATTTCCTTTGGATCTTTTTTGGGTACACAGTCCACAAAAGTTTTTCCATCAGGATAGATTTTAGACATCTGTACATCCTTAAAAAGTTCACCATAAACCTGGTCGGGAGTTTGCACTTTTGTTTGAGCCTGGATCAGCCCAAAAGAAAAAACAAGAAGGAGGATAAGAGTAGCTTTTTTCATGCCGGTAAAATTCACTTTAAAGTTACGTGAACAAGACCGTAGAATGAGTACCGAGGTTGCAAAACTAATGCAATGTGCCCGGGTTGAATGCCTGCCAGCTATGCCAGAATTCCTGGGATGCCGGTAAAGACTTTAATGCAAAAGCGGTATCAATACCTCTCCCGTCTAATCTCAGTTTATAATTATTGAATAATAATGTATCGCCATTTAAGCTAAACGTTGCATTCTCAGCAGGTCTTTCAAAAGCAAAAAAGCTTTTTTCATTTTTAGATAAAACGATCAAAACCGGAGTTGACCCAATTTTATCCTGTATTAATTTTTCTTTCTTCAATTGATTCCAATCGTATGCTTTTCTTTCTTTGCCAACCTTGACGCCAATTACCCATGATTTATCTTTCCATGAAAGACTGTCGGTTCCGGTTAATTTACTTTTGCTGGTTCCGCTTTCAAATTTAAATGTGCTATCATAAGATTTTATAAAACTTTCATCGGCCTGCATAATAAGAGAGCTGGGATTTAATTGAAGCCAATCTGATAATGAAGTTTGTGTGCTGAGTACTTCAGGCAATTGTTGCCCTTTTAATTTACCGGTTATTGCTTCGCCGCTAACTTGTCTCCACCAGCTTCTTGTTGTTTCATCTTCAAACATTGCGTTGAAGTGGTCCATTCCAACCAGGCGAAATTTTTCAGGCTTGCCATTTACCAGCGGCTCATACACTCTGCCCGTTCTGCAAACGGTGCAATAAGTAATGATCATTGGTTTACCACCAACAGTATCTTGTACCTGGTGATGATAACCTAAGAATTGTATTGGATATGCTTTTGTTTCTCCATTATTTGCTACGCCGATCACTAACCTGTTTGAATCAACTTTATTTTGTGAAGAACTTACCATCAAAACTTTTTTTGGTTGGTAAAACATATGATCAGCAGCCATTACAAAATTTGTCATGTATATAATAGCAGCAACGATAGCAATCGGAAAAAATAATGACCATTTTCTTTTCCATTGTGATCTGAACAAACCAATAAAGATCAATGCAACGAATAAACCCCGAAATATCCAGCGCCATTTATAAAGGAAGTAAGCAAGATCAATGCTATTCAATTGCTGGCTACCGGGCAGGGGCATAATAAAATAAACATTCGCTATTTCAAATAGTAGTAAGCCAATCAAGCCAAACCAAAAATATTTTTTCATTCACTTAAAATTAATCATTGTAAAAATAAACCCCTGCGAAGAAACGAAGGGGTTTTATATGCTTATATTATGTCCTATTATAAAACGTAAATAAATTATTCTGCTCCATCAGTTCTGGCTCTTGTTTTTGCATGTTCACCGATCTTAATTCCAGATTCTAAACCTTTATCGCAATCACTGCGGTAATGAATGGATGCGTACATTCGTGAGAGAGATGCCTCTTTGGCCATATCAGTATATTTAGTTGCCTTTGAAGGATTAATATGTGCCAATATTGTCGCGGCAGCACCACTAAATGTTGAGTGTCCGGAAGGGTAAGATGGGAAGTTAGGTAAACCGGTTACGGTTTTTATTCTGTTATCCATATGTGGTGGACGAGGATTAAAATAAAAATATTTAGCATCCCAGCAAACAATAGCTGCATCCATCATTGACATATTCAATAACGCCATATTTCTTGCCCATCTTACTTCGCTGAAATTTTGTGTTACAAAATCTTCAGCAGCTATCTGGTTCCAATGGCCCGGTGGCGTAGGCGTACTGATCCCATCGGCCCAATAATGAGCAATAGCCCTTCCCTCCGGTGTAAGACTTGTACTGTAACTATACACCTCTTCCAGCTCATCTTTGAATTTTTGTGACGAAGTTGACGGAGGGGCCGGAGGACGAATTGTTGTTACCATTGTTAATGAATCAAACAGCCATGTTCTTACTTTGCCAAACAACATTAGCATGCCTGGCCTTTTTGGGTTTTCCTGGCTGATCCATGGTATCTCACCCCTGGCGATGCAATCTTGTTCCATTTGGGACTGAATAGCAAGGCTACCTCCCGCAGTTCCAGCTCTGTCACCTCTTGCTCTTGTTACAAATTTTTGTGCAACTGCCTTACCTAATGCTTCGCCTGCATCCAGATCGCTACGAACATTAGCCCCCGCGATCAATCTTGCTTTTTTATGTTCTTCAATTTTTTGTTGAATAAAATCCTGGTCTCCGGGAAATAAAAGTTTCATCATTTCGCTGGCAACACCTGCAACAACCGCATCTTCTGAAGGATAAGATGGAAGATCTGATTTTGGTATCAACGCATTTACTGTTGCATCCACAGTATAAGGAGCTGCACGATTATATAATTTTTTATAATGCCATGCCGCTACCAATGCGTCATATTGTGCTGCTGCTACATAAGCATAAGCCCTCGATGCATATGGAGGATTCGCAAATGGAAATTGAGGATACGCTAACGGATTATTTGCGTTGGGAGCCGGATAAGTGCCATCAGGATTTTGATATGGAGGCAAATTATGTTTTGCAACCAGTTCTCTCATAATTTCATTCCAACGTAATACAGCACCGGCACTCCAATATTCTACAATTCTTTTTTCTTCATTTGAAAGGTCAACCTGCCAGGTTTTAATCTCATTTACCTGTGCGATATAATCAGGTGTATTTGTTGCACCCGGGGCAGGCACTGCAAACTCTGTTGGCCCGGTTAACAATATAGGCTTCCATGTGCCGGCATTGATATCTAAAGAAGCTGGTTGTAATGCGGGAAATTCAAGATTGTGTTCAGTGATATCTTTTGAACAGGAATTTATTAAAACAGCAAATAATATTACTGGTATAAATATTTTTTTCATTTTATTATTTTTTTGAATCTTCAGAAGCGGTTTTCTTTTTCTTAGTAAAATCAAATACATAAAAGATCCCTGCATTGAACCCGGTTGCTTGTCCAACATTTCTTCCTGAAATGGTTGTCATCACATTTCCTGTTAAAGAAAGCGGCGGATGAAAAGGCATATCATATTTAAAATTGAACCCGATCCTGGACATATCCATTTCATTACTGGGAAATGGCATGTTGTTTCTCGTAATATTAAAACCACCTAGTGTGTTCCAGTGATCAAATACTGCTTCTGCAATTAATCCTTTATTACGATAGCCAGCTCTTATATTAAATGATGCCGCATCTGGCATATCTACTTCATCGCTGTAATGCATTTGTGTTGTATAATATGCATCACGGTCAAGCGTAATGTTGCTTCTTACCACATAGGTACCGGATATAGTACCAAACCATGAGCCTCTTTGATAATCTGCCATTCCACGCAATGAAAGATTTTTACTTTCCAACCCGATCGACATAGGTAGAAAATCTCCTGTATAGTCTGAGGCGGGAAACCCGTAACCGCCAAGTGCAAACAATGATAAACGACCGGATGCAACTTTCTTACCATATGCTTTCCATTTTATCCAAAGAGAAAGATCTTGCAAACCCTCCTGGCCATTAAGTTGACCGGCAGAAGCTTTTGTTAATACATAAGGCAAACTAAATAGGACATTCAATTTGTTATTGATCCCATAGTTGCCCATAACACTAAACACTTTGGTCGTAACCGTTCCAATATTAAGGTTTTCTCTTTTTAATGTTCCTTCCCAATAATTTTTCCAACTGCCCAATCCAAACATTGGACCAACGCAAAACCCATTTTTTTCCATCATGATACCATCAATGTCAGTTTGTGATAAACACGCCAAAGAAGTAAAGACATTAAGTATAGGAATTAGAAATATTTTTTTCATTATTAAAAGTTTTTCTTGAAACAGTGATCCGATCTAAAAAAAGGAGAAAAGAGTGAAAAATATCTCATCTCTTTTCTCCTACATGGTTTAATGATTAATGGTTCTGGTCAGAGGCGAATAGTCATACCGACACTTACCAGGTAATCAGCAAAAGCTGCATCACCCTGTACATGTGTGCCTGTATCTTGTGAACGACGTTTATCTGAATCGCTTTGTGTACGATTTCTTTCCAAAGCAAAAGGAACAGCAAGATTAAAACTTACTTTTTTGGCAACATAAGTAACTGCAGGTTCAGCAGATATAATATACC
>Ga0193740_1000154_pt1 | contig 20064 bp, 21 predicted proteins | sample L2s1metaG_FD_145072 | JGI IMG/M metagenome (GOLD analysis project Ga0193740, IMG submission 145072) | Soil microbial communities from a riparian zone of the East river system, Colorado, United States - L2s1 | ecosystem: Environmental > Terrestrial > Soil > Riparian zone | place: USA: East River... | reverse complement strand
ATAAAAGATATTTTGAAATCATTTAAAACCAAAAATCAAGGACCGGCAACAAATAACAAAAAAGAAATGCCCTATTGAGTTTATTTTATCTGCTTCTTACTATTTTGGATTTTTTAATTCTATTCAATAATGACATTTAACCAGGTTTATCAGTACAATTTCCCAACCACCATTCGCTTTGGTGCGGGGGCAAGTAAAGAATTAGGAGATTACCTCCTCAAAAATAATTTATCAAAACCTTTGGTCGTTACTGACCCCACAGTATCGCAATTGGATTTTTTTAAAAAGATCATTGATGAACTTAAAAAGAAAAATATTTCCACCGAAGTTTTTTCTGATATCCATAAAAATCCTGTGAAGTCGGACGTATATAAAGGCACTGATGTATATGATAACACAAAAAGAGATTCGATCATTGGAATTGGCGGAGGAGCAGCATTAGATGTTGCAAGAGCCATTGTATTAAGAGTAAATCATCGTGAAGATCTTTTTAAATATGATGATCTGATAGGAGGCGATGTTTATGTAACCAATGATGTTCCTCATTTTGTCACCATACCAACCACAGCAGGCACAGGAAGCGAAGTTGGAAGAAGTGCGATCATTGCTGATGATGAAACACATCAAAAGAAGATTCTATTTTCTCCCAAACTATTAGCAAAAATAGTTTTTGCTGATCCTTTATTAACGATGGAGTTGCCACCATTCATTACTGCAGCTACAGGCATGGATGCACTAACGCATAATATGGAAGCATATATCGCTAAAATGCCGCATCCATTATGTGAAGGAATTGCACTTGAAGGAATCTCATTAATAAGTCAATCGCTGGAAAAAGCCGTGAACAAACCTGACCTTGAATCAAGAAGTAAAATGATGATCGCATCATCAATGGGTGCGATAGCATTTCAAAAAGGATTGGGAGTCGTCCATTCATTAGCGCATCCTTTATCATCATTATTAGATACGCATCATGGATTGGCCAATGCGGTGAACATCCCTTATGGTATGGAATTTAATATTGAAGGAGTTGAAAGTAAATTCAGAAGAATAGCAAGAATATTAGAATTAAAGGAGGAAACAGGCGAAGCAGTTGTAAAGTATTTATTTGATCTCAATTCAAAGATCAATATACCGCATAAGTTGAGTGCAATAGGAGTAAAGCAGGAACATATTGAAACATTGTCTGATCTGGCTATTGCCGATTTTGCTCACCCTAATAACCCCAAGCCCGTAAGCCGCGAAGATTTCAGAAATTTGTACAGCAAAGCATTATAGTCAATGAAAAAGAAGATAGGTATCAGTTATACGAGATCACATTTTAAGAATTACTGGAATTGGTTTACTGCAAACGACCTGGAGGATGATATTGAATTAATAGAACTGAATTTTGAAAAAAATAACACAGAAGATATATATAAGTGCGATGCCTTTTTTCTCACTGGTGGAGTAGATGTGCATCCTTCGTTTTACAATGGTGAAAAAATTTATAATAACAGCCCTGGTTCTTTTGAACCTGAACGTGATGTTTTCGAAGAAAAAATTTATCGCTATTCTCAATTAAACAACTTGCCTGTTCTTGCAATTTGCAGGGGTATGCAATTGATAAATGTATTGCAGGGCGGCAAACTCATCCAGGACCTTGACAATGGTAATGCGAGACATAAAAAAGAAGAGCTTGATAAAGAGCATACGATCATTGCCGAGGGCAATTCTTTGCTCCACCAAATAGCGGGTTCTTTTTCCGGCAAGGTAAACAGTGCTCATCACCAGGCTATTGATCCTGGTGCGATCGGCGACAACCTGGTTGTAAATGCCTACGAGGATGATGAAAAAATAATTGAAGGGCTTGAATTCAAGGACAAGACCAATAAGGCATTTATGCTTTGCGTACAATGGCATCCTGAAAGAATGAAAGGGAAAGAGGAAAGTCCCTTCTCTGAAAATCTAAAAAAACAATTTCTCTCAGCAGTAAGAAAAACGTAAATGAAAAAACTTCCTGTTATTAACCCCGCTACAGAAGATGTAATTGCAGAGTTGAATGAAGACTCAAAACAAAGCCTGCAGAATAAATTTGAATTATTAAAAGCCGCACAGTATAGCTGGCAACAAAGGTCTTTGTCTGAAAGAACAGCGATCATAGAAAAGTTTTATGACCTGCTTGAAGAAAACAAGGAAGAGCTTGCTTCCGTGCTTACATCAGAAGTTGGCAAGCCCCTACAACAGTCACGCAATGAAATCAATGGTGGAAGAGCAAGAATAAAATGGCTCACTGAGAATGCAGAAAAATATTTATCAGATGAGATCATGAACCATCAAAAAGGAATGGAGGAAAAGATATCTTATGAACCACTTGGGGTTATTTGTAATATTTCTGCATGGAATTATCCTTACCTGGTAGGAATAAATGTGTTTGTTCCTGCATTATTAGCTGGCAATGCTGTAATGTATAAACCTTCTGAACATTCTTCATTGACTGGATTACAGATAGAAAAGTTATTAAAGAAAGCTGGAGTTCCAGAAAATATTTTCCAGTTGGCGATAGGTACAGGAAGTATTGGCGAATTAGTATTGGAATTACCTTTTGATGGTTATTTCTTTACAGGTTCATATAAAACGGGAAAGTATATCTATGAAAAACTTGCTCCGAAAATGACACCTGTACAATGTGAGATGGGGGGTAAAGATCCTCTCTATGTTGCCAGTGATATTGAAGACATAAAAAAAGTGGCTGCTGCTACTGCTGACGGAGCTTTTTATAACAACGGACAGAGTTGCTGCGCTGTAGAAAGAATTTATGTTCATGAAAAAATTTATGACCAGTATATCGATGAATTTATAAAGGAAGTAAGATCATGGAAAGTTGGTTTGCCCAACCAAGAAGGGATTTATGTTGGTCCCCTTAGCAGGAAAGAACAATTGGATATTTTAGAGACCCAGGTTGCTGATGCACTGAATAAAGGAGCTTCCATTCTTACTGGTGGAAAAAAGATAAATGGTAAGGGATATTTCTTTGAACCAACAGTATTGGTAAATGTAGATCATAAGATGGCTGTAATGAAAGATGAATCCTTTGGTCCAGTGATAGGAATTATGAAAGTAAAGAGTGACGAAGAAGCAATACAATTGATGCAGGACACTGAATATGGACTCACGGCTGCCGTTTATAGTACCGACAAAAGCAAGGCTGAAAATATTTTGCAACAAATAAATGCCGGCACTGGTTATTGGAATTGTTGCGACAGGGTGAGTGCTGCTCTTCCATGGAGCGGAAGAAAACATTCAGGTTTTGGTCTTACACTCTCTCATGCAGGGCTACGAGTCTTTACAAAACCAAAGGCTTATCATTTAAAGGAATTATAGTCAGTCTGTGTACAACCATTATCTGCGGTATCTATCACCAACTTCATTTTGTTTCGTCACGTATCGATGATCAAGTTTACATGCACCAGTACCGTGCGAAAACTAACGGGGTATATACTATAAAATAGGGGGCAGATTGAAAAAGGGGAAATGAAAATACTGAACCGGGTGGGGGATGTTTTATATTGAAATGTAATTGGAAGAAAGCAAAAAAAATTGCTTGCACTTACAAATACATTTTTGCTGATCACATTTAAATCTTATTTGTTTGCTATTAACTATAATCTCTTAGAAGAATCTTATGTCGGAAATGTGTCGGAATTTATATTAATAAAAAAGGGCATCATTCGCTGAAACTCTCTCTTGTAGTGGTGACCCCGGAGAGACTCGAACTCTCGGCCCGCTGATTAAGAGTCAGCTGCTCTACCAACTGAGCTACGGAGTCAAAAATGGATCACAAATTTACTCAATACTTATTGATGCAAAAAATTATTCAATTGGTTAGTGATTGAATTTACGAGTAAGGATGTAACTATAATATCAGTAATTTACAGGTTGTATGAAAAAATATTTAATAATTATTTCTATGGGTGTACTTGCAGCTTGCAATTCCGATGAGGAAAAACCGGAAAGCAAAGCAGATTCCGCTTCTAAATTTATGGATGGGACATTTGGATATGATCTTAATTTTCTCAGTCAATATCATAAAGATCTCGTTGTGCTTGGTGATAGCACCGGTGCACAAATCATTATTGCACCTGCTTACCAGGGACGGGTAATGACTAGTACAATGGAAGGGAAAAAGGGTATTAGCTTTGGCTGGGTTAATCATGATCTTATTGCATCTGGAAAAACCACTGAACATATTAATGCATTTGGCGGCGAAGAACGATTTTGGCTCGGGCCGGAGGGAGGACAGTTTTCCATTTATTTTAAAAAAGGAGTGGAGTTTAAGTTTGACAATTGGTTTGTACCGAAGGAGATCGATACTGAGCCATTTGAATTAGTTTCATCAACAAAGTATGATGCAGTCTTTAAAAAAGAAATGCATCTTGAAAATTATTCAGGAATTAAACTTGACCTGACTGTTGATCGTACGATTCGTTTATTGGATAAGGGTTCAATCAATACTATATTGGGCATTGCCATTCCTGAAAACGTACAGGCAATGGCATTTGAATCAGATAATAGCATTACAAATAAAGGAACAACTGCAAAAACAGGAATGCTTTCCATCTGGATATTAAGCATGTTGAATGCTTCACCGCAAACTACAGTTGCAGTTCCCTACAAACAAGGTGATTCATCTAGTCTTGGTAAAATTGTTACAGATGATTATTTTGGAAAAGTACCCGCTGACAGGCTCAAAGTTGATAGCGGGTTAATATTATTTAAGGCGGATGCTGTTCAACGGAGCAAGATTGGAGTGTCACCTAAAAGAGCTTTGCCATTTGTTGCAAGCTATGATGCAGTAAATAATGTTCTAACCATTGCACAATTTACATTACCTGCCGGAACTACTGATTATGTAAACTCATTATGGAAATTACAAGATGATCCTTTTTCTGGTGATGCAGTAAATGCTTATAATGATGGGGAAATTCATGGAGAACAAATGGGGAAATTTTATGAAATTGAAAGTTCATCACCAGCTGCTTCATTGGCTCCGGGTAATTCCATGCGGCATATTCATCGCACTATTCATTTAAGGGGCACAAAAGAAGATCTCGATAAGATATCAATGAAGATCTTAGGTAGGCCCGTAGATGCAATAAAGTTATAACCTGCATATTTGTTTCACTGATGATGATACAATGGGGATTTAATTTCCTATGTATTTCTTTTTTTTATTTTCCATGGCTTGATGTTGGATGTATGTCAAAACAATGGAACAATTATTAGTTTCAATGCTAAATTCATTTTCCACAATCGGTTTATTTGGTAATGTTTTTGATTGAGTGGGAAGACATTATTTTTTAATTTAAAATTTGGACTATGAAAATGAATTTCTTTAATGGAAAACCGCTTCAATTGTTTTTAGGTGCGGCGTTAGTGGTTTCAACTCTGTTTGTTTCCTGCGATAAAGAGGATGACGATGACATGACTGATCAAACTTACAGCACTACAGGGAATGCAAGCGGTTCACAAATGAATCCATCAAATACCAGCTCAAGTACTGGTACGCTTACCGGAACATATAACGCAAGAACCAATGTTTGGCAATATAATATTAGCTGGACCAATTTATCAACGACAGCTGGTTTGGTGCAGGTATATGGACCTGCAGGTGTAGGTGTTAATGGAACATTATTATTTCCTTTGGCAATTACAATTCCCGGAGCAAGTGGCAGTGCTAGTGGAAATATAATGCTTACGGATGCTCAGGAGACAGCGTTGCTTGCAAACAATACTTATTTCACTATTAGTTCAACAACTTTTCCTTCTGGAGAAATTCGGGGACAAATTACATCGACGGTTAATTAAGACAACTTTGGGTGTTAATTAAAGTGTGAACAAACAGGATATTCAATTAATGAATATCCTGTTTGTATTAATAGATATCTTAAGACTGTTGAACAAAATGCCAGCAAACACCAGCAATGTCAATAATATTTACTTCTCGCCCATAAGGCTGATCAGATGCTTCGCCAATTCGAATGCCGAATTTTTTCGGTAGTTCTTTCTCAATTACTACTTTTCTAAATTCATCCACATTGGTTACTCCAACAGTGATCATAAAATTTTCTGCAAAATCTTTATTGTCGAATCTTTGTAAGATGAACTTACATCCGTCTTTTTCAAAGCCAACATAGTCGCCATCATCCCAGTTAATAGAAAATCCTAATTGCTGAAAAAACTCTTTGGAACCTTCAAAATCTTTTCCCGAAGGAACAAAGGGCTGTAGGGAAAGAAATTTCATAAAATGTATTTCGATAAAGTTATAAAAGAATATATTGGTATAAATATCTAGTGTTTCAAGTAATGACCCGGCATCAAAAATATAATGATGTAAAATTTTTCCTGGTTGCAATAGCATTTATCAGCGCATTCAATTATTATCTCACCTGGTCTAATATTAAATTTAACTGGTTTCTTATTTATACTTATGCGATCGATACCATACAAGGATGGCTGGCTTGGTGGGCAGTGCGAAGCATCATTATTTATTTAGATAAAAAGATGCCGTACGGTAACAGGCCATTAAAAAGAATTCTTGTTCAATTACTGATAACAACCATTACGGGGATGCTGGTTATAATTCTATTAACCGAATTAGCAAGCTGGATCCTTCGGGGCAGGCCGGCGCTGGCTAGTTTTTACTTCTTTGACATTTTTATAATCGTTATCTGGTTTTTTGTAATAAATGGTATTTATATAGGGATGCATTATTATAGTGAATGGCGGGAATCGGAAAGGCAGCGACAAGAAGAGAAAAAATTGAGGGCAGGGGGATTTACCGTAAAACATGGTAATCAAAACCTGGTATTTCCTTTTGACGATATACTTGGCTTTTATGCAGAAGAGGGGTACACAATTTTGCTTACCAAAGGGAATAAGAAATATTTCTCTGACCGTTCACTGGATAAAATTGAAACTATATTGCCTGAAGAATTATTTTTTCGCCTTAACCGCCAATACATCCTTCACCGTAAAGTAGTGACCGGTTTCAAAAGAACTGGTAACGGTAAAATAGATGTGCTGGTAAATGCCCCGGAAAACCTTCCCTCAACAATTGCCGTTAGCCGCACAAAGGCCGTTTCTTTTAAAAATTGGTTTGAAATTGCTTGAGGAAGTAGCGCTTTTTATGACGCTTCATTCCTGTTTTTGCTACACTTCAACCCCAAACAGTAAGGGATAGTCAAATAATGGTAGCAATTCAAGGTGAATTTTGATACATCCTATCTTCATACGCGGGTCTTTATTTGGTTTGCAATGCGTCCTTGTTGTTGTTTTGTAAAAAAAATAAAATGAAAAAGATCTTGATTTCATCCCTCGTCATGGTTTCTGCGATTTCTTTTTTCGGACAGGCTCCGAAAGATTGTAAACCTGACGTGTCCATTAATACTGCTTATTCAAAAGCAAAGGCGCTTGATTCTGTTTTAAAGCACTATACTTATAATATGTTGCCTGGAGCTTCGGTAGCGATTTATTCGGAAACGGAAGGCTGGTGGGTCGGAGCACAAGGTTATGCTGACCTTGAGAAAAAATTGCCAATGACCAATTGTCATTTACAATACTTGCAAAGCATTTCTAAAAGTTATATGGCTGTTGAAATATTGCAGTTGAAAGAACAAGGTAAAATAGACCTCGATGCACCAATGACAAAGTACCTGCCGTCGAAATATAGTAAGTATATTAAAAATGCAAGCTCTGTTTCAATAAGAATGTTGCTCAATCATACATCCGGGATACCCGAGTACAATGAAGCCCCTGCATTCGTTTCAAATGTGATCCTTCATCCATTGCAAAATTTTTCCTCTGAGGATTGCTTAAAAGGAATTAATGGAATGGATCTTAAATTTACACCCGGTTCAAAATATAAGTACACAAACACAAATTATTTATTGTTATCATTGATAGGTGATGCAATAACCGGAGATCATGCTGCTTATATCAAAAAGAATATTTTCAAACCACTTGGCCTAAACAATAGTTATTACGGCAAAGACCTTAATTATCTAAAAGGCTTATCACTTCCGCAATCATATTGGGATGTTTTTAATAATGGTATTGCGGTTAATGCGACACCATTTCAGCAAATGACTGTTGCTTGTTCAAAAGGAGATGATGGGATCGTGTGTACAACCACAGATGCAGTAAAATATTTAAAGGGCTTAATGGAAGGAAAATTATTAAATGAAGGATCAATGAAAGATCTGATGGAATTTGTAAAAGATGAAAAAGGAAACAAACAATATGGCATGGGAATGATCTATTTTGACCTGGGCGGTCTTCCTGCTTACGGCCATGGTGGTGGCGGCATTGGAGCAGGTAGCGGATTGTTATATATCCCTTCACATAAAGTTTATGTTTTCATGGCAACCAATATCGGCTGCTTTATTGACAGCAAACTTTCAGCAAAAGCAGGGGAAATGCGAGATGCGATCCTCATGGCAGTGTTACAATAAATTGGGCAACACCAAACGTATAACTTTAAAATTCTCTGAAACAAAATAATACAATTGTTAGTTTCATTGATCAAACAGTGGGCTGATTCTTTACACTTGTATAATTTTCAATTTTTTGATTGCAAAAAATCATAAAATCTTGCAGAATCATTGCTCATGATTTTTTTTGCAGTAGTGAGACCAGTTTTAAAATGAATATTTTTTTGTTCAACCTACATAGCCTCGAAAAAGTTGAGTTATGACTCGAGGTAAGTGTTAAATAACTGGTGGTTAAATTACTCTATCCATTTAGTGTTCAGCATAAAAATAAAATGAAGGTTTCTGGGCGATAATGATTATCTTTGACGCGTTAATTTGAGTTTTACAGCTCTTGTAGTGAACAATCAATTTCTCTCGGAATTATTCTTTACACCTGCTTTTTCTCAAGTGGCTTTTAAAATATTAACCTTTTGTATGTACAGTTATGTTTTAAATCCCGACCTCAAAACGTTATTAATTGATAAATTAACAGGAACAATTAAACCTAGTTTAAAAAAATAAAATTGTTTTAATATGACTACCGAAATGATCGAAAAATTTGTAGAAGGTAAAGGAAGAGAGGATTCAACTATCAATATTCATTTTAAAGAACGTAGTACCGTTACAGGTGTCTTTATCAGGACTCCGGATTATGGTGAATTAAAGATGAAAAATTTATGGCGCATCGTTAGTCATGCTAAAATTGATGAATGGCGTAAAACAAAAAATTTGGATCTTGCCCGCATTTTTAACGGGTTATCGTTTACACGTCTTACGGAAGAGCAATAATTAAGTTATTGACCAATTTTTAAATAAAAGTAAAGCAGTATTTATGTTCTTACAAACCTGGAAAAAATATCTACCTGTAATCATTTTACTAATGAAGCGTTCTGAAAAAGGGGAGCAGGTATTGGATATGAACTACACCGATTTTCAACGGGCGACAGGGGGCAAAAAAACCAAGCTTACTTTTTCAAGTCTTCAGCTTGATAATGGCCGCACTAATTATGACGCCAATAATACACAGCTTGCTAAAGACCTGATCTTAGTGCTGCAGGAAAATGAACAGACAGGTGCAATGCTAAAAAACAAACAATTCGAATTTTCTGTGAATTCGAGTTATCAACTAACCATCAGGAATAGCTCAGTTACTGAGGAAAAAGAAGTTGTTTAAAAAGATCAACCTCTTTGTGTAAAAGCCCTGCTATGTTTTTTCGTTCTTGAATTTCTGCTACTGGTTCCGTAAAAAGAATTAGTTGCCTGAATTACATCATGCATACCCGGTGCATCAAATGAATGTGCCTTTACTACCGGTATCGTTTTCCTGATCAGCTTTTGTATGTCGCTCAGGAATATTTTTTCACTCCAGTCACAAAAAGAAATTGCCACACCTTTAGCACCGGCACGACCGGTTCTTCCAATTCTATGTACATACGTTTCGGGCACATTCGGCAACTCGAAATTGATCACATGTGTCAGCTCATCAATATCAATACCACGGGCGGCAATGTCTGTAGCAACTAACACCCGGGTACGTTTGTTTTTGAAATTTTCCAACGCTTTTTGTCTTGCCGATTGTGCTTTATTGCCGTGAATTGCTTCTGTACGAATGCCATTATTGTTTAGCATGCGGGCAAGTTTATCTGCCGCATATTTCATTTGTGTAAATACTAATGCCGTTTCAATTGATTCATCTTTTAATAAATGGACCAGCAAAGGTGGTTTGTTATGCTTTTCTGTATAATAAATTGATTGCTGGATCATGTCAACCGTTGTCGCCGGTGGCGTTACTTCCACCTTTACAGGATTGTTCAAGAGCATTGCAGCCAATTGCTTTATTTCATTTGGCATGGTAGCCGAGAAAAAAAGTGTTTGCCTTTTTGAAGGTAATCTTGTGATGATGCGTTTTACATCATGCACAAAACCCATATCGAGCATTCTATCTGCTTCATCAAGAACGAAGAATTGAATATCTCTTAGAGTAATATATCCTTGTTGCATCAAATCGAGTAATCGACCTGGTGTGGCTACCAAAATATCAACGCCACGGCGAATTGCCTGCACCTGGCTATGTTGAGAAACTCCACCAAAAATTACATGATGACGTAAAGGCAAGTAATGCCCATAAGCACCGATGCTTTCGCCAATTTGTATCGCTAGCTCTCTTGTTGGAGTAAGTATGAGTGCTTTTATCTTATGATCTGGTTGCTCTGCATTTTGTTTTCCTTCATACATCAATTGAAGTATAGGTAGAACAAAAGCAGCTGTTTTGCCAGTACCTGTTTGTGCACAACCAAGCAGATCTCTTTTTTGTAAAATGACAGGGATAGATTTCTCCTGAATTGGGGTAGGATTGGTGTATCCTTCTTTGCCAAGGGCCTGTAATACAGGCTCTATGAGCTGTAAATCGTTAAATGACACTAAAAAAATATTTTATTTAAAAATATGGTAAGGCTATCAATAATTAAATGATACTTTACCTGCCTTACGTTAAAGCCTTCACTGCTTTTTGGGGGAGAAATTAACTACACCAGAAGGGAGAGCACTAACATCAAGAACAACAAAGCTACGATTAATAAACCAGATTTTATAGTTTATTTGCTATAACCTAAAAGGAGTTAATGACAATTACAATTATGAGAATGATCAGTTGATGATCTTAACATTGACAGCCATCGGTCCACGCTGTCCCATTTCAATTTCAAAACTTACTTTATCATTTTCTTTTATCGGAGCAGTAAGATTATTAGCATGTACAAAAAGACTTTGTTGTGATTGCAGGTCTTTAATAAAACCAAATCCTTTTTCATTATTAAAGAAAGTCACTTTTCCTTTGTGTGTAAGCTCTTCTTCGGTTGGAGGCACATATTCGGGAACGCCGATCTGTATATCTTCCAGTTTCACTTCAACTCTTTTTCTTGGATCGGGTGGGGTGGAACTTAAATTTCCATTTTCATCAAGATAGGCGATCATGTCATCGAAGTTATTCTTCTTTCCATTTTCTTTTCGCTCCTGCATTTTTTCAGCCTTATCTTTTCTTTCTTTCTGTTTCTTTTTTTCTCTTTCTTTTTTATTCCATGATTCACTCATGTATGTTTCTTTTTAGTTTTAAATGACCGCATCTGGCAAAGAAGCTTTTCGAAGTAAAAATAAAAACCACTTTTTTTCCGCGGATAGTCGGTGAAGATACGGCTTTAAAATCAGATGATATTTATTAATAAAAACTTGCAACAAAAGGAGAAACCCCTTGAAAATAGAAATTATAAACCGCTTTTTATTCGTCTTCAGCAAGATCAATTTCAAAAAGACAACAATTAGGTTCATTTTGATAATGGCCGGGCAAATTTGAAGTATCGGTTAATTCAAACATTCCTAAAAACTGAAAACCGGCAGGGATGTATAATGTTCGATCAATTTGGCATTATTTCCCAAAGTGCCCAAACGCACAAACTGTTTCTTTTTTTGTTTCGCATATTCCGTTGCCCATTTCACAATCTTATGAATATACCTGTTGCCGCGAAAAGCATGGTTAGTTGCTATGCGATGAATATAAATGGAATCATTTTTATCTTTTTCTTCCCAAATCTCTTTGTCTGTAAAAGTAATTGCCCAGTTGCAAACAATAACATCTTCAATAACCAGCTTCCCATTGCCTTAGCTCATTTATTTCTTTTTCAATGAAACTTTTTTCAAATATTGGCCGTACCACCATTCCCTTAATGGTTTGCAGCTCTCTTTCATATTGATAAAGGGATAAGATTTCATCAGCATCATTAATTAAACAATTCTCAAACTTCTCGGTCATTTTTGTTTCAGTTTAAAATGTAAATATCCAAATGCCTTTGCGGCTATTTAACCCGAAACTTGCTATTTTTTAATTATGAACATTAAGGTTTTTATATAAACGATATGAGTAAATACAGGTAATAAGGGTCACTAGTGAGATTACGACAAATAATGTGATCATCGAAAACATGAAAGAAGCAAAAAGGCAAATCACCGCGATCAGCAGACCGCCTCCAAAAAGTAACTTTCCTCCCAACAGATGCGTCCTTTTCCAATTTTCATCATTATTTAGGGTCCATGGCAAACGGATTCCCGCAAAATAGTTGGGTTTTATGTTATATATGTAATTACCAACAACGGCAAGCATTAATCCAACTCCTGCGAGAATAAACCTCATACTGAATTTTATATTTCCATGAATGCTGCTATAAATTATTAGGCAAAGAACCGCGGAAGTGAATACAGCTACAGCAAAAGCAATACGAAATAACCTGCCTTTATTCTCTGCAGCGTATCTTTTGGGATCGATCCTGTAAACTTGAGGTAATAATAAATAAACGAATGCATTCACTGCTATTAATATCAATACCATTGTGGCCAGTTCATTTTTACTGCCATAACGGTCAATATCACCTTTTAAATTAAAGTGCATCGCTATTTTTTCGGAAAGCGTATTCCAAACAATAACTAAGTAGACTGCGGGAGCTATGATGAATAGCCAAACGATCTTTTTCATAAACTTATCCATAATTATTTCTTTTTTGATTTGAACTGAAGTAACCAGGTCATGATCTCGTCTACAACAGTTGTATTAAGGGAATAATAAATAAACTGTCCTTCTTTTTCAGCGATCACCAATTTGGCCTGTTTCAACAAGTCCAGGTGATGAGATATGCTCGGGCCGGAGATACGGAACTTTTCTACTATCTCTCCGGCTGTCATATCCTTTTTGCGGAGTAATTCCAATATCTCCCGACGGGTAGGATCATTCAGGGCTTTAAATACATTATTCATATTTTATAATTCAATGATTGTATATTTAGACAAATATCTAAATACTATTTTGAATTGCCAAATATATTTTAACAGAAAGACAAGTCTCGAATCGATTACATTCCGGGACGCTGAAGAATACAAAGTAATTATGTAGTTAACATTCTCCAATTTTCATTAACCTTAAATAACAATGGCATTAACGATTCCTTATCTGTTTTTTGACATGATGGCATCTGCTTTGAATAATAGTAAACACCGGAAAAAATAAAATGGTTTTGCAGGCTTCCGGTAGCGATGCAAGACAAAACAATAAAACTTTATAAAATGAAAAAGATCTTTACAATGTGTTTGGGCTTAGCTCTCACTGCAGCAGTTTTTGCTGCAGACAGAAAACCTGACGTAACCATCATCTCAATGAAGAAATATGAGATCGTGGTTGATGGCAGGACTTATTACAGTAACAACAGGATGATGAATATTGACAATCTCCGCAACGGTCGTCATACTATACAAGTGTATGAGATGAGCAACCGGGGATTTTCAATATTTCAAAAAAAGCGTTTGGTTGCAAACAGATCGTTCCAGCTTAAGAAGAATGATGTAAAAATCACCATTGACCGGTTTGGCCAACTTACAATAACCGAAGACAAGTTTGGTCGTGATGGGAGATACGATAATGATAACAGGGGTTGGGATGATCGTGAAGGCAAAGACAAAAGAGATGATCGTAATGGCAGAGATAGCCGTGACAGGAAGTTTTAATTAACGAAGAAAACCTGGATAGTAAAGTCGTTCCGATCTTTCGGGGCGGCTTTCTTATTAAATTTTACTTATCCAAAAACTCTTTGATCATAGTTACAGTTGTTTCCGGCATTTTACTTCCTTCTTCTACCGAACAAACCTCACCAATAAAAGAACCATGAGTGCCGGGTAATATCATCAATTGAGCATTTGGGATTATCTGGGACATTTTTACTGTATGCTCTGTTGTTACCACATCCTTATCCCCGGAAATAATAAATGATGGGCATTTTATTGAAGCAAGATCTTCATCTCTCCAATCTTTGAAATGCAGCATTCTTTCCTTGTCTTTATTAAACATTCTTTGCAAACCTTTTTGATCATTATTGATCTGCAAATAATAGGTCTTTAAAAGAGCTGGCATATTTTCTAAGGTGGCCTGTTGCATGCCTTCAAAAAAACCAGGCATCATCCCATCTCTTTTATAAAATGATGATATAATAACCAGTTTATCTACAAGATTGGAATGCCTGATCGCAATTTGCATAGCAGTATTACCACCATTGCTGAAACCAAGAAAATTGGCTTTACTTATTTTAAGATACTGGATCAAACCAGCAACATCATCAGCATCCTGCGCAAAAGATTGAGCACTGTCCCTGTCATTGGTATGACCATGTGCCTGCAGCTCAACAGCGATCACTTTATAATGTTGTGCAAGTAATGGAAGTATTTTACCGAATGAAGTTTGTATAGTAGAGCCGCCACCATGAATTAATACAAGTGGTATACCATCTCCGTGAATTTCGTAATACATTTTAAGTCCATTCACTGATGCATACCCGCTATCTTTCTTTGCTTGATTGACTTCACTTTTTCCAGACATAGATCTATCTTTTGAATTCGTACAACTAATTATGATGAATAACGATAAGATTAGAATAGGATCTTCATCATACTCAAATTTTATGTAAAGGTATAGATAGGATTTTTTTTAGTTTGAATTCTTAGAACTCCATTTATAAAAAAATAAAGGGTCGGTAGAAACCTGACCCTTGACATTTCATTAAAAAACACACTGAGAAAAATTTATTTAACCATTAAGACCAAGTTTTTGTTTAGCAAAAAGCAAGATCAAAAGGATGATTAAAGAAAAAATTGTCCCAACAGGCAAATACCAGAGCGTTAAAATGCTCGTAATGATTCCAAGAACATATGTCCAACTTTGATTGGTTAACAAGCAATAAAGCCAGAATAACCACAGTAATCCAAAAGCAATAAATAGCGGACCAAGATTAAAAACATCGATCTTAAGTTTGTAAAAGAGGTTAGACCATGGCCCGGGTTTTTCGGGCCCAATATATTTTCCTTTTAACATTACATAGATCCCATCAAGCAACATATATCCACCGTTTAAAAACCCAAGGATTGTAATCAATACTTTCATTCTCTTAAATTTTTGGTTATAAGTTTTTTAAAGTTCCATAATATTATTTACTTAGGATCTGCGCCATCAGTTTTTGCTCTTTGAATTATTTTAGCTGCAACTTTTTTGCCTAACTCAAGAGCTACTTCGTTATCTGTGCGAAAATGTATCCCTGCCTGGAATCTTGATTCGGCAGCATCTTTTGCTTTCTGCCTGAAAATATCTTTTTCATCCGGAAAAAAGTAAGAACAAACTTCTGCCATCATACCGGAAATTGCTGCATGACCCGAGGGATAACCTGGGAATGGCGGAGTAACTAATGTGGCAGGACGAAATGTAGTGTCATATTGATTGGGACGTATTCCCCAGTAAGTATATTTCGCATCCCAACAAGCTACAAAACAATCATATGCTGCTATATTTATTATTGCATTGATTCGTGCGGATCGCGGAGGATTTAAATGAAGATTATTTTCAAACATTTTCTTTGGTAAGTTGTCCGAGAACCATGATTGATTTGCCCAATAAAAAGCATTGGACAATGAACGAAAAGTTTGTTTATAATTTTTCATTTCTTCCATTTCTTTTGCAAAATCAGGAGGTGGGCCAGGACGAAATTCGCTGCTACTTTCAAGTACAACGGTTTTGTTCTTACCGGCAAGGGGCAACATCGCAAATTTTCCTCTCCATGATCCTGGCTTGTCTGGAACTTTTCCATCCCATGCAACAGTTGATACATAATCTTTCGTTTTTTCAATTCCTATTTCAGCGATCCTCTTTCCCAATTCAAAGCCTGCACGTGTATCACTTGGAAATGCAACACCGGCGGCTACTCTTGAATCCATTTGTTGTTGTGCAAGCCTATTCACTGAATCTGCCATGGCAGGGTAGAAGCGACTAAAAATAGCAACCGCTACACCTGCGGCAACAGAATTTTCGCAAGGGAAAGAAGGACTCTCAGGTTTAACTGTATAAATTTTTATTTTATTGTCTGCAATAAAAGGCCGTGGACGTTTATATGCGTACTTGGTATTCCATGCCACAATAGTTGCATCATAAATAGCTGCTCCTAGTAGCATATTAGCCAATGCCCCATATCTACCGGTATCTACTGTCCATATTTTATTCATCATTTCCTGCCAGCGATAGCCTGGTGATCCGGCATTCCAAAAAATGATCTGCTGTTTTGTTTTGGCATCTAAATTTTTTTGTCTTGAAAGCACTTCGGCGATCTCATTTTTATAAGATGATGGCGCTGGCAATCGATAATCTTTTCCTGATGTGATGAACCATGTTTTCCAATTGCCAGCTTCTGGTTCAACTTGTGCTTGAAGTTGGATAATCATTAAAAATACAATGATGAGGATTGAATATTTTTTCATTTATTGATGATTTTATACAAGAATATTCATTTAAGAAAAACAGTGTATGCAGCTGTAAATAAACAACAGGTTATGGTAAACAAAAAGCATTTTTAGGCGAATGATCTTTTGATCAACTCTCAAAATCTCAGAGAAGTTTTTGAAATAGAGAAATAGTTTCAATTTCAATTTTTAATTTCTGAATTGATTTGGTTGACGATTTTCTGCGGTAGGTTTGCGCTCCGGTCAATTTTGTAGACTTTAAAATTAAAAGGCAAAGATTTTCCGATATTTATCGTCCTAAAGAGCAAGATGAGCAGACTAAACAACAAGGAAAAACTGCGACCATATATATGGGCTGTGCCGGTATTTTTTATTATTACTTTTGGTCACAGCGTATCAAACTATCCTGGAAATTTTTTTGCCGTCCTGGTTAATAATCTTTGGAACATTGTTTATGTTATTGTTCTCAATTTTATATTGTTTGAATACTCCATTCCTTTTGTATTACGAAAAAGAAAATTCATTATTTATAATATTCTTCTTGGTATCCTGCTTTTATGGCTTTACATGATGCTGTATTCCTATGGTTCGCATATCTGGAGATTGCTCGGTATTCAATTACATATTTATACTCCTTTAGGTACATTTAAATCATTAGACGAATTGCTGGAAAGCAGGATGGGATATAGTGTAGGCTCTGTTTTCGTTTTTGGAATTATCAGGCATATTTATCGTTATGTAAAACTAAAACAGGCTACACAGCAGTTGCTCATTGAGAAAAAAACAGCGGAGCTTAACTATCTAAAGTCTCAAACAAACCCGCACTTCTTATTTAATACGCTAAATAATATTTATTCATTGGCGAGGGATAAATCTGATCTTGCTCCTGAATCGATCTTACGGCTATCAAAGATCCTGCGTTTTATGCTCTATGAAACCGGGGGAGATTACATTGCGATCGACCAGGAAATAAAGGTAATCAGTGATTATATTGCACTTGAAAAGTTGCGGTACGATGATTCATTACGCATCAATTTTAATTATGACATAGAAGACATGAAACAAGCAATGCCACCACTATTGCTTATGCCGCTTGTTGAAAACGCTTTCAAGCACGGCGTTTCTGAAACAAGAAACCAACCATTTGTTGATATTCATCTTTCAATTAATAAAAGACAACTAGTATTTATTGTAAAAAATTCTGCCGAAGATTCTCCAACAGAAAAGAATGTGAAAGAAAATATTGGACTTTCAAACCTGAGACGACAATTGGAATTGCTTTATAAAGAGTATAACCTGGCTGTTCAGCAAAATGTATCTGCTTTTACTGCAACTTTAAAAATAAATTTAGCTAGCCATGTCTAAAATAAAATGCATTATAGTAGAAGATGAGCCATTGGCTGTAAAAGTTTTGACGGATTATATATTACAAGTGCCTTTTCTTGAATTACATGGCTCATTTAAGGATGCAATTCTTGCAACTGATTATTTACGCAGCAGTACTGTAGACCTGATCTTTTTAGACATTCATTTGCCTAAGTTAAAAGGCATGGCATTTTTGAAAACACTTACAAATCCACCTGCTGTAATTATTACCACCGCTTATAATCAATATGCAGTGGAAGGATTTAATTTAAATGTCACTGATTATCTACTCAAGCCATTTGAGTTCGAACGTTTTTTAGTAGCAGTTACAAAGACAAAAACGGCACAAGCAGAAAAGCATAAATCAAACGAGGAGCCGGAAGCAAAGGATCACCTTTTTTTGAACGTGCAAAAAAAGAAAGTAAAGATCTTGTTCTCGGAGATCCTTTATATCGAAAGCCAGCGGGAGTACATAAAGATCGTTACAACGAAAAAAGAATATATTTCAAAAATGAGTACGCATGAAATAGAATCACTATTACCGGCAAATCATTTCAAGCGTATTCACCGCTCATATATAGTTTCAGTTACTAAGATCGATTCCTATACGGCTGAAATGGTTGAAGTGAGTGGAATATCAATTCCAATTGGCAGAGGTTATAAAGACATTATAGACGATTTGTAGTATTTACTGTTGCAACTTTTCTTACTGACTCCTCATTAAAGTGAAATAGTGGAAAGTGTATTTACAACACCATCAAGATATTTTTTTTACAAATTTGATTTTTATGACACTGAGGCCTTAACTTCCAATTTCCAAAACAATCACATTTATGAGAAAATTTTACATTATTGCAGGCACACTGCTGTGCATTTGCTTTTTTATTTACAATTTTCAAAATGATCAACTCCCGGTTGCGAGCGACGAAATGCAATCAAACGAAAAAGAAGATGAAGAAGAAGGATATGATGGTCCCATGGAAAGGGCACTTCTTGAATTTGAAAAAACAAAAGATCCCGCTCTTGGTTATGTACCATTTGAACGATTAGCTGCTGCAATGGATTATACTGAGGAAATGAAAGAGCAAATGATAAACCTAAGAGGGCAATCCAATTTATTATGGGTGGAACGGGGACCTATATTTGATTCTCTCGGACCCAGTAATGGAAATACCCGGGCTGGTGTGAATTATACATCTGGTCGTGTACGTGCAATTCTTGTAGATACACTAAACGATCCAAGTGGCAATACAGTATTTGCTGGAGGTATTAATGGAGGATTATGGAAATGCACTAATTTTCTTTCTAGTGTTCCTAATTGGCAGGCAATAGATGATTATTTTGATAACCTTGCAATCGCCTATATATGCCAGGACCCTTCTAATCCTTCTGTAATGTATTTCTCTACAGGTGAAGGAACAAGTAATGCTGATGCGGTGCTTGGGCGTGGAGTATGGAAATCTACCAATGGTGGTAACACATGGTCACATCTTCCTGCCACTGCAAGTTTTATTCGATCATTCAGAATTTTATGTGATAATACGGGCAACGTTTATGCAGCACTAAGGCCAACAGCTGCACCTGTAGTTCAAACAAGTGGCCTTGTTCGTTCAAGCAACGGAGGAGTAACCTGGACAAATATTACACCGACTCTTGTTGGTACAGCTACTGCAACCGCAACCTGCACTGATATAGAAATAAGCAGTACAGGAAAATTGTATGCAAGTTTTGGTTATGCAACTGGTGCACCTGGAACAACAGTTAGAGCATATGTTACGAACAACCCGGCTACTGTAACGCAAGGTTCAGGCTGGACTTTGGGTACAGGTATTCGCTTATCTGGTTTAGCTGCTATTCGTATGGAGCTCGCAGCTTT
>Ga0193740_1000153_pt1 | contig 20098 bp, 21 predicted proteins | sample L2s1metaG_FD_145072 | JGI IMG/M metagenome (GOLD analysis project Ga0193740, IMG submission 145072) | Soil microbial communities from a riparian zone of the East river system, Colorado, United States - L2s1 | ecosystem: Environmental > Terrestrial > Soil > Riparian zone | place: USA: East River... | reverse complement strand
GATTGGAAACAACTTTCTTTAAACGTTGCCGAGGGCTTCCATATTTTTTTACAATCTTCTATCTTCTCAAACTGTGTTTCATTAAGCAGATAAGTTGTCGTATCAATAAAAACCTCTCCCCGGCTAAATATCGCATCTACTTCGTCCAAGTACCATTCAGGAATAAACTCACCGTAGAACTGAAATATTTTTTCCTTCTCAACTCTAAAGGTTCTTGTCCTACCTTGTTTGAAAGTATTTTTTATTGCTGATCTTGAAACTTCAACATCCCTTAGTAAGGCTTTGTGCTCATAGAAAACCGTTGCGTCACCCATCTCGGTATCTTCGCCTGCATGAACTCCGAAATAAATATCCTGACAATCGGTTGATATTTCAGGATCGAGATTACCGTAACAACTTTTAATAAGTGTTAGTGGCCTGCATTGTTCTAAACAATATTCGTCAGAAAAATAAATTGTGTCTGATTCACCAATAGTCAGAGTGATTGCAATTACGAAGCAGGTCGGCGAAGCTCCTGTGAAGTTCTTAAACACCCCGAACCAATAGTTATCTGGATCTTGCCCGACTACATAATTTGAAGGTGTTACGGTTTCAATCGTTCCGCCTAAAGTTCCGCAAGTGTGGATTAATTGGTACTGAACTGCTGAAGGTTTAATACCACCAATATCAATATAAAGCTGAACATCATCGAGTGAATTAACGGGTATTTTATACGGGTACTGATTCCGCACACAATTATTTACATAACTGCCGTAATTAGAAATCGTACCAGAACCCGGATTCATTTTCATGCCGCTTCGTTTATTTTTATGTTATGCCCGTTAATAATCAAGCACTCGGTATTTATCTCAAAAGTAGTACATAATAAATCTTCTTCGGTTGTTCTGCGCCTTCTTATTACTGTACCTCTTAAATTGATTGTATTGTTATCATAATCAACTGCTATGTTTCCTATACGAACAAAGACATTATAATTTTGCCTTTGTTCCAGCTTAACTATCTTACCAATGACTGCGTATTGATTCTGAAATACTCCAAACAGATTCAACATATCTTCACAAAGATCAACCGACCATTTAGCATCCTGATGAGTTTCTAAACTCTTCAACGGATTATCTATTTCATCATGGTAGCGGTCAAATAAATTGCCTGTAAAGTCTCCATCAAAATACAGCGGGTAATTATAAACGTTTAAGTTCGGATTATCCTGATCGATTTTATTCTTTTCATTATATGGTATCGAATCAGGATTGTAATAAGTATTTGGAGTTGGTATCTGCTGAACTACTGTTTTAGCTCTTGACAACTGACTTGACCCATCCCAAAGAAGTAAACGAGGCGTTAATGTTTGTTCAGATGTAAGGCGGACTGCTCCGTCATAGATCGGATTGTTTTGGAAACTTTCTTGCAGTTCGTTATTCTCTGCGTTCAGAGCAATTTTCCATGCGACTATGAAAGCCGTAAGAGCAACCGCAGCTGGAGCAGTAATTACACCAAGTGTTAAAGCTGCAGCAACAACAAATATTGCAGCTATTAAAATATTCGCCACCAACGTACCGTCATCAATTAATAACTCCATGTAATCCTTCGCCCTTCCGTCTCTCACGAATCCGGTTGGAGCAAACTCAATGTTCTTTGTTTTCTCGCCTTCTAACATTGGATTATTAGCAGCCCCATCGTAATCTATAATATCAGAATATAATGTGGACATTTCCTGAGAAGCTAAATCACTACCATCATCGGTATATTGATAACGACCGTAAGCCGCTTTTTTAGTACCGTTGAAAGTGTACCTAAGATTATAAATTGGAGTTGATGAATCTAACGTGAAATCATAAATCGGATCAAGATCAATCAAGTCTTTAGTATGCTTAAATACTATTGTATTATTAGGAGTAACGTACCATTCAGCGGCAAAGACTGGTTTAAGTTTATCCAGTAGTTCTGGAATAGTAACAAGCCAACGATTATCAAAGTGGAAAGCTAACGAAGGCGAAGCAATTGCATCGTCCTCTGATTCATGCATAAATCCTGCCTGTGGATAATACAAACATAAGTTTTCCCAATCTTCACCTTCATCGAAAATAGTGTCCATTGATAACCCACATTTACCAGCTACGTTTTCAATATACGTTCTTATCAATGGAGCGTCAACGAATCTATCCGCATTAAAAATCCTTCGTGCGTGTTCATGTATTGAAAACCCAGTTAAGAAATCTATTGCTTCAGCTACCGGGTTTGAGTGAACGAATAATAACAAACCCATCCGTGCTGATTGAACTAAACGAGGGCGAGGTTCTATACAGGTCAGAAAACATGGATGCTGTTTAAATGAATCATCTTTAAACCAATTCTGCCAGTTATCCCAGATAAAAGTTTTATGAATACAGTGCCATGTACCGTCCTGCTCCCTTAGTTTAATTCTGAACTGACAAGGCTCATCTATTGGAGCGTATTCAATATTGTCATTCTTAATTTCAAATAAACGGTAAGTACCACCAGCAATTAAATCAATGATCTTTACTTCAATTGCGTTTAGTATTTGGCATTCAGTAGTTATTAACCAATCATAAATGAAGTGGTACGCTGAATCAAAGAAAAACAGGTCAGATGAAATACCTTTATCGTAGTTAGATCCATCTTGGTTAGTCTGTGCTGAAGTAGTATTACCCTGATTTACTTTATCCCATGTCAGATTTAGTTTTTCTGCATCTTCTATGAAGTTTGTAAAGTTATACCAACCATCGACGGGTACTATATTACGGAACGTAGTTACGTTGTCAACAGTTCCGGGTACATATTCAGCCGCTCCGGTTAAAGGATCGCATTGAACGTTCATATCAACCCCTTCGAATTGATTTTGTCTGCGCCTTAGTAATATTTTGAAACGTCCGTTCATAAATCAACTACTACATAATAAACAGTTACTTTTAATGTGTTGGCTGCGTTACCCCCGGTGTAGTCAGAAAAACTTTCGGTAAATCTGTCAAAAATCGCTAACGGCTTGTTAGCGTAGTCTACACCAATTAATGTACTTGTAACCACAGAACCGTCAAATGTTGTTACCCCAGCGAACATATTAGGGATAGCGAAAATTGAAAAATTTTCGTTTGTTGTGTTTAAAATGCTTTGCGACCTCATTGGAGTAGATGCAAGATTTGTAGAACCGGCATCGTTATAAACCAACTGCCAAGAAGCATCGGTTATATTGGTGTACACTCCCCCGGAAAAATTAGATTGAATTATAGCCGAAACTGGCAAAATAAACTTTCCAGCCCCTTGTGCTGGAACTATTTCAAATGGCGTAGTCGGCAAAGCCTTTATCTGTGCATCTGTTAATTCAACCGTTGCGGATAATACTAAACTATCACCACCGGGAGAACCACCAGGATTCGCACCCAAATATTTTATTATCTCTTCAGTTAAGTATCTTAGCTCTGGTTTAGTATTACTAAACGTTTCGAGTTGTTCGACTGTCATATCTTTTTATTTAAGTTCATTTGAGCAATATATTCATTTACCGAAATAGCAACACCATCACGATCAATATTTGCACTTACTGACATTGTTTTCATAGCTCGTAAAGTCTGACGTTGCAAATCATTATTTTCTACGATCAATTTATTCTGCTCCTGTAAAGCAACTGACATCCGTCCGTCGTGCGTAACGTTTAATTCAGCCGATTCTTTTATACGATCGTAATTTACTTTCGGAGCCAACTTTATAGAATGATAGTTCTTTACAAACTGGTTAATATCTTCGGCCGGAATCTTTTCATCATAGATCGCTTTAATAGTTGGGTGATATTTCCGGTTTGTTTCCGTTGGTATCACCGCTTCGCCTTCGTTCAACCATGCAGGAATAGTATCTACGCCTGAAGGGTTATTACCCCGCTTAACGTACGGATCACCTTTTGCTAATCTTGGTTGACTTCCTTGTAATGATTTTACCAGCCCGTAACCAGCGGCAAGTGAAGAAACGATAACCGCAAACGCTCCAATTGATTCAGCAATACCAATACCAGGCGTAGCGATCTTACTAATTGCTCCTGTAATACCAACCAATAATTGAGAAGCCTGTAAAGCAGTATTAATAGCTAATTCCCTACGGGCTGCATTCTCACGTTTTATTGTAAGTTCTTTCAATCTATCCTCTTCAGCTTTCAGATATTGGGCATTACCACGTTCAGCAATTCTCTGTGCTGCCGTAACTCGTTTCTCCTGCAATGAAATGGATCTATCTAATGCGGCTGATTCAGCTTCGTTAGCAGCTTGCCAGAATTGGATTACTGAGTTAGCAAGATCACCAACGGCAACAACATAGTCGTTTAAGGTTTCAACCTTCTGGGTATTTGCATCTGTATTGGTATCTTCAGCATCCTTAATCGCATCCTCTTTTTCTCCCTGTGCGATCTTCGCCCGTAAATCTTTCCTTCTTTGTGTTAATACTTTAAACTCTTCAGATGTTTTATCAGTTATAGTTGCAATACGGCTATCTAAATCCGATAATTCAGAACGCTGGTTTGATAACGTAGCATCCCTGCGAATACCCTCTTCACGTTTCTGGATCGCGGTAAGTTCTTTTTGAAACTGCTCGTAGGTAATCTTGCCTTGTAAGAAACGATCCGAAGCATCTCTTATTTCCTGAGCCAAGTTTTCATCTCGGAATATTAAACCCGTCTGAAGTCCTGCACCTATTGAATCAAGTAAGTCACGGAATGTATCGGCAGCTAAATCCTTCCTTAATGCTGCAAACCTTGCCAGTATATTATTTGCCTCCTGTTCCCCAGTAGTAATGATAATATTCTTTGCATTCTGATAAGCCTCTTCACCAAGTAGTAAACGATCAAGATCCAAAGCCGCCAATCTATCTTCGTTTCGTTCTATCGCATCTGCCAACTCTTGCTTCTCATTGAAATCAATTAACGCTCTCCTGCGTTCAAACTCATCCTGAATAAGATTTAAACTTTCTTCAGTTTGCGTGTCTTGCAGTTTGCGAAGATCGTCGTTCAGTTTTTCTCTTGCATCCAATACTTTTTTATTGAAGTCGGCAAGTGCTTTATCAAGTTCGAGTTGGTTTGCATCAACAGCAAGCTGCACTAATATTTTAGCCTGTGGCCTTGTTAGCTTTTTATCTTTTAATAAATCAGCTATTCGTTTTTGCTCAACGAGTAATTTAGATTCAAATTCTCTATTTATAGCTTCAATTCCTGTTTCTTCTACCCGTTTTAATTCAGCAATCCTCGCATTTAATTTAAGTTTTTCCTGTTCAAATACATTATCAACAGCTTTGGTTGGTTTTTTTGGGTCTTTCTTTGGGTCACCACCCAGTTTTTCTAACTCAGCATTTGAACCATTAACAAAATCAATAATAAACTTCTCAAATTTATTATATTCTGCTTGTGCCTTAGAAATATTTGACTGTGCTGTCTTACTTAAATCAGTACCAACATCCCCTAAAGAGCCGGTTATATTTCTTAATGTAGATCCAACCACATCCAAGAAGCCTACAGCCTCAGTAGGATCAAACTGCTGCTTTAATAAATCAGCAAACTTCTTAGATAATAACCCCTGTGCTGCCTGGATCTTAGCCTGTAAGATTAAAGCCTGTGTTACTTTACCGATCTGTTCCGCAACAAACGCTTCTTTATCTGCCTGTGTATCTAAATTTTTAAAATATTCTGGGTAAGATTTTTGTAATTCATCCTGAATATCTTTTTTTCTCTTTAATGACGTAGCCGAATTAGAATATTCTGCTGATAGTAATTTTAAATGGGTAACCTCTTCGGCGTAACTATCAACGGCCTGCTTGCTAATATCAAGTAAAGCCTTTTGTTCTACTGCTGCGGCCTCTTCAGCTTCTTGCAATTCTCTAAATTTTTGAATCAGTGCAGTTATAGCAATAACTGCCAAACCTATCCCGGTTGCTGCAAGCGCAATTCTAAACGCTTTCATTGCTCCAGTACTTGCACCAACTACAGCCGTATAAGCAGCCTGCGCCCCTGATTGCGCCAACGTAGCCAGAACCCCTTCCCGTCTTGTTAGGTTACTTAATTGCTCTAACGATTGAAGCAACTGCATAGCTGCAAATAGTTGCAAAGTTTTCTTTTGCATTTCTTCTGACTGCTCTCCAGCTAAGATCGAAACAGAAGTATAAGCCGAAAACGCAGCAGTTGCAGCCGTAATTGCTCCCTTACCGAAGTCTAAAGCCTTAGTATCTGAGGCAAGTATCTTAATCCGTTGTTGCTGATCCCCGAAAGCATCGGTCAACCGGGCTACATTCTTTTCAAGTTCGAAGTATTGCTTTGTGTTCCCTTTACCCTGCGCCTCAAGTTTAACCAACTCTTCCCGGCCCTGCCTGATCTGGGAGCGAAGGGACAGTGTAGATCCTCCGGCTTTCTCTGCCGCTGCGTCGTAATCCGCAAGGGCTTTTTTCCCTGCGTCAACTGCCGGCGCCAATGCCTTAAACTCTTCAGATTCCTGATTCATACCTTCCAGTGCCAATTCTGCGGCTGCAATAGCTCCCCGGAGTTGCTCAAATTCGGCTGCCGAAGCTGAAGCGGCATCACTTAGGTTAAAGTCTTGTAAAGCTACTGGCGGGACGATCTGCTGTACTGGTTGCTGTACTACTGGCGGAACAGGAACACGCCCGCCTTGCGTCAGAGAACCAGCCTTGGCAGTAGTATTGGCAAAATCAGTAGCAGCTTTTGTGGCTTTCTCGTATTCAATTTCGGTTTGTTTAACTAATTCGGTTAGTTTTGCCTGCTCTGTCTGAGCCTTCTTTAAAGCATCCTCCCTGACTTTTATAACGCCAGTATTGCCGCTACGGTTTGCGTTATCAAGCTCACGCTGTTGCCTTGCGGTTTCATCAGTAGCAGCTTTTAAGGCAATCTTTGCCTCTGCGAGTTTCTTATTAACTGAATCTTGTACTTGTGCGAATCTTTGTGTAGATGCTGAAAGCGAATCAATGCCTCTGATGTAACCAGAATCATCAATTTCGAGTTTGTAGATTGTCCGTTGTATTTCGTCAGCCATAGCGATTAAAGAAAAATTCCCGTTTGTCTCTAATCGTTAGGTAAAGATAATAAAAAAATAGTAAATGCATGGGACCGTTAGCAAAAGGGTAGTAATTACAGGGTCAAGGAGAAAAAGATTCGTTATAATTATTTTATGATAAATGTCAGGCCAGCGCACGGCTAACGCACAATGAAGAATCATTATTATGGGAGAAAAAAGAATTGAGTTGCAACATATTTACATATCATTAAAAAGAACGGAGTTATTAATAGAAGAATTATTATTCAGGTATTGCCTGCATAATAACGAAACTGATGATAAGGGTCGAGATGAATTTAAGATAGCCTTGACAAACATCTCGAATCAACTTCTGTCAGATGTTGATAAGCTCCCAGATGTAGAACCAACGGATGAGTCTTAAGCCTACGCTCACGGCCAATAGTTTGTTTCGTTGTAAAAAACTTACGAAACAAACGCTGCGATTTATCATAAAACAGCCTTATAAGAATCTTTTTCATATTTATTATTTTTAATACTGACCCTGTAAAGTTGCGAAATTTAAATTTTATGGTATGTAAGAAATTTCGCAACTAATTACTACCCTTTTGCTATTATAACGTTTTATTCAATTTTTTATACTCCTCATTCTTTGTCTCCACTTCCTGAATAAACAACGATAACTCCTGAAAGTATTCACCCGTAGTATATTGAAACAGCCGATCCCGCTCTGATATTACCCCGTTTGTTATACTTCGCATCATTAACTGCATTGATCGTTCTGAATCTGCCGCTTTCTGTATCTCTGAACCGAATGAACTATGCTTTCGTTCTACACTTGAGAAGCAATTTGGGAAAGCTGATTTAAGAACCTGGAATACCGTTCTGTGATACCGATCTGATGTTTCAAAAAAAAACCATGCATCTCGATGTCGGCCTCCAATAAACTCATTTTCTTTATCTGTAAATTATTATCAAACGAATCTATTGGCTCATCGTTTAAAGTGAAATACACGCAGACTAATGATGACATTTGTTTTATCGCATCCGTTGCATTGTTAGCTTTATTCTCGAAGTCCAGAACACTGGCGTACATCTTTTCTTGCTTCTCTGGATCGTTAGACTTCAGCATCGTTTTCATTGTAATAATGTGAGCAGTCAAATCATCCTTACTCAACCCCAAAGTATATAATGAGGTTATTTTTGTGGCTGCGAAGCTCCTTGTGTATGGCATTGCAGTTAGGTCAGAGAACGACCACCATTTATTACCATCTTTATCAGTGTACATTAAATTCATTACAGATTTTGTGCCTGTAGCTGAATTTAAGTAACTTCTTTCTTTACCGTTATCTGATTCTAGTTTCCACATCTTTCTTTTGTTGTTCTTCTTTAAATTTCTTAATATAACTATCTAAGTAAACAGGCGCATAAGGCTTACCGTTATTCAAATCAATAATAAACTTCTTAACAAGTCTATTCGTCCACCTGAATCTGTTCTTACTCATCTCATATTATTTAATCCTAATTTAAGTAACGACCTCGTAAACATTACTACACTCGCTTGCATCAAAATTATTAAATCTTCATCACTATACAACGGTAATTCATCTTCGATTAAGTCAACCAACACTTTAAAGGTATCGTATTCTAATTTAAAACTGGTACACATACTAAGTATTTCCGTTGCTTTGTAGGTCGGTGTCATATATTTTCAGATCAAGAAACTTATGTAAGAACGTCCAGTTAAAATATCTCCACGCATCTAATAAGTGCGACTGATGTTTATCTTTAGTTTTATCAATACCGCCTGACGAATCAGTTTCACACTCTTCAATATCTAAGATAAGATAATTAACTCTGTCGGAAAATAAATAATCCTTATGCCGACCAAGTAAAGAATTACATAAAACTCTTGTGTTATGAATACGAGGGTTTGCCGCTGGTAGTTTAAATTGCCCCATTCCAATTTTCAAAACTTCTTTAATTACTTTGTAATAATTCAAATCCCTTTTCAGTGCAGTTCGTGCCTGCCCACTCGCATCACCAGTTACTAATAATTGTTTATCTGGATAGTCGGATAATATCCGTTTGCATATCTCGTAAATATCGCTATTCATTAACCGGTACTCATCTAAGAATCTAACTTTATCCAATCCGCTACACTGCCCAACTAAACAAACTATTGGTTCAGTGTTGAAGTCGAACGATAATAAGATTGGTAAATTCGGGTCAGCTTGCAACCCTTTTACAACGTGCTTTGACCTATCGAAATTGTAAATAAACTTATTAACTGCCAACGTAACATCTTCAGCTAAGAACTCACACCGGAAAGTTGATTCATCTAACTGCGCCCTTGCAGAATCTATTTCAGCCGGATCTAAGAACGGGTTATCATAAGTTGTAAAAACCCAATTCATCCACTCTGGATCGTTCTGCTTAGCAAGTTGTTTGAAATAAGTTGAACCAAAACGGGGAGTAGACAAGAACCATGCATCACCTTTCATATCGGTTAGTGTAGGACGTATAACATTCTGCCAACCTTCTTTAAGATTACGGGCAACTTCAACCTCGTCCAATACTACTCGTTTATATTTCCGACCTCTAATACTGTTTGGGTCTTCGAGGCTCCAGAAATCAATAACTCCACCAGATATTAATTCAATCCTCTTCTCTGTTTCTGATTTAGTTTTTGTAATCCCGTAAACTATATTATTCGTTGCCCGCCAAACATCCATAAGCATTTTATACGTTGGTGCAAAGTAAGCAACTGGGAACCCATTTAACGCTCCGTTGGTTTTATCTTCAGGCGATAGCAACAACTCTTCAGAAAGTTTAGTTTTACCCCAACGTCTGCCACATTTCAGTGTATTGAACCTTCGTTTCTCTCTGATAACTTTCTGCTGACCTGGATGTAGCTCATCCATTCGTATTTGGAAGGGCTTTACCTGTGTCACACTATTTTAAATTCTGGTATCGGTATAATAAATTTCCCCTTATAACCAGCATCACGAACCTTCCTTTGTATCTCTTCAAAGAAGTTCCACGACAATATCAACAAATAATCAGGTGGTGTTCTTATCAGATCATCCATACTTACAATTGGAATGCCCGTACCAGGTGAATATCTTCCGATCTTTTCAGGGGTTTGGTCAACGATGTAGTTTATAGTTCCGACTGTAATATTAGCGCAGTTAAGTAACGTATTGCCCTTTGCAGAAGCAGCAAACGCAGCAATCTTTTTACCTTCATATTTTAGTTTAGATAAATGATACTTTAATTCGTTTACCGTATGATTAACTTTCGTTGACCAATCCATATATTTCGAAGCAGTGGCGTATTCCTTTTCCCTCTCCATGAAATCAAACACCGACTTATCAATAACTCCAGTTCCAATAGTTACCCGTACCGTACCGCCATGAATATCTTGCTTCGATACTGACATTACATTCATATCGCACTCGTAACATAGCCGGGCTAACGGCGCAATAGAGAAGTAACTAAGATGCTCGAAGTAGATCGTATCAAATTCGTTATTCTCTATGAAGTCGATCAGGTAAGGGAACTCCAAAACTAATATCCCGTTATCCTTCAGTGCGTGTTTAGCTGCGATTATAAACTCCTTTACATTATCACAATGGGCAAAAACATTCGTAGCAGTAATCAGATCAGCATAGCCAAAAGTATTAACGATCTTTCGAGCTGTACCTAGCCCCCAGAAGTAAGTCATGTTAGGAATACCAGCAGCATCGCAAATAGCTGCCAGGTTCTCAGCCGGGTCAATACCCATTATCTTCAACCCTATTTCTTCTTTAAACTCTCGTAGTAGCGTGCCGTCATTGGAACCAATGTCAATCATGAATGAATCTTTCGTTAGTCTCGGCTTTAGTTCAATAGCCATTTCCCGGCAATGGTTGATATAAGTTTTACTGATAGACGAGCGGTAAACATAATGTCCGAACATTACCGAAGGATCCACGACAATTGATAACTGTGATAACGCACACTCTTCGCAAAATAAAACTTGTAACGGAAACTTCTCTTTGTTAAACGAAGCTATTGTACTCGCTGCAAGGTTATTCGATAACGGTAAAAAACCAAGATCCAGGTATTTCGCTAACCTATCTGATCCGCAGCAACGGCATTCAGTTAGAATCTTATAATCTTTGTTTTTGATTAGTTGTTCGGTGTCTATCATAGAATTTAATTATGTACTAACAAACATCCCTTAACTGGGATAAAGTTTTTTGGAGAATACTTTGCCGCTATCTCAGAAAAGTACGTCCAATCAGATGAATGATTTTCGGTATCATTCCAACCAACCTCTTTAGCTATTTCACTTTTTACCATTACACCAGCACAATCAATAAATCCACGTTTGAAACTTACCGGGATAACTTGCCATGCTTTATAACTATGAGTCATAGAATCGCAGTATGTTGCTACTGCGGTATGTGACTTTTTAAATCCATTCAGTAAATATTCTGTAAACACTGGCACGTGGTAGTTATCTGCATTGGTTATTACAACGTAATCACCAAGTTTAAAATCATGCAGCGCCCACTGTCTTAAATGATGTCCCCAATTACCTTTCCTTTCTACTGATTCAATAAACTTTATTCTCTCATCTGAAGGTATTAAACTCTTAACAGAATCAGGCGCAGGCCCGTCGTGAATTAAATATAATTCCCAATTCTTATGTGTCTGAAGTAACAATGAAGATATTATTTGCGGGTATGAATTAAAGATAGTACAAATAAAAGTCACTTTATCACCTGATACTTTATCAGGGTTGAATAATCTATCATGCTCAGATTGCCTATCCATTCGCTTCCAGTAACCGGTGTCCCATAACGGTGATACTTGTGGGGGTGCAACCATCTCACAAGATAAACCCATTTCTCTAATCTGGTTTGTCATAATTTGCTTGCCGCCTCTATGCTCGAAGTGATAACAATGCGCTTTAGTACTTACGGGGTCAGCAGGAAATTGTAATCTATTTGCAGTTGATTTAGCTATGCAGAATCCAGTAGTACGAACGTGAGGCGTTACTGATTTAGAAATCTGCATACATGAAATACCTACTCCTGGCTGTTGTATCTGAGTAATAAACGGAGTGATAAAATCCTTTACCATCGGAACTGTATCATCAGTAATCCATAGCAGGTAATCGTAGTCCGGGAAACCAGGTAATCGTTCCCTGCAAACATCTTGGAAGGCTCCTATATCAAATCCGATGTTATTGCGTCTTATGTATCGGATGTTATTAGCATCGCATAGTTGTTTAAACTTAGCTGATTCACCGTTATCGTTATGGATCACTACCAGTTCAGCTTCACACCTTGTGTCTACTTCCTTCCAATACCTTAACCACGCTTCTAAGTTGTGATAGCGGTTGAAAACTATTATGGTGACGAGGATCTTCATACTTCATACCTCGATTTATTAGGAAAATATTCATGTAGTATCGGTAACGTTCTATGTAAACTATGCGCCCCGGTTGAGAATGACGGCCTGCCATGAATGAAACCTTTTATATCTTCAGGGTTTTTCTGCGTTATCAGTTTATTATCTGGCACATATTCACCTTCGATCTGTAAGTAGTTACAATACGCTGACTTCACAATAACATCATGTGCAAACTTATCCAGGATTTGAATGAAGTCTTGTCTATACACCAGCGGGTAATGCCCGTCGAAGTTCTTAGTAGGTAGTCCCATATTCAATAGTTGATTCCTTAACGGTCTTGCTCCTGCTTCGCCTACCGAAATAAGATCACCATGATAATGATACTTGTAATCCGGTGGCTGAAGTAGATAAACGTCATCGTTCATAAAGAATATTTCCTTAGTATATTCTAAAGCTGCTAATATTTTATACTTAATCGTTAATTGCTTCCTGCTTGTAATATCTTCAACTCGTATCAGAGTTACATTAGTAATCCAGTCTGGCAGTTTTTCACCTATGATTAAAACTTCAGTAGGTCGTGGGTAGAATCTTTCAATAGATCGTAACGAGTATCGTAACTCGGTGTAATCTGATTGTGATTTTAGTGGGTAGGCTACCGTCATTCTTCATCTCCTTTACCATGTTTAACAATAGCTATCGCAATAAACAATATAGTTGTGACGGTATTAAACGCAGTTAGTATCAAGATAGTTGTAATCATTGTATTGGTTTCTTCCTGTAATAAAGATGCTGTAACCGATCTAACATATTGCAATCAATATACCACATCTCACGCCACGTCTTAACATCTTCCTCCTTCAACTTCCCTAAGTCTTGTGTATATCGGTGATGCAGCACAGTAGTATCTAACGAATGCCAATCAACTACCATTTGATATTCGTATGTTCCAGTACGATCAGTATTCAGATAACTATAATCGGTTTGCTTAGTGCAGCTACACACTATACAAGCCAGTATAACAATTATTATTTTCATTTTATTTTATGATTTTGGTTATGACAGTTACCATGATGAACTATTGAAACGCCGTCATAATACCCAACTGTGATTATAACATATTCGCAGCTATCAACAGTTACTAATGTTGCGTTGTTTTTTGATCTTGACGAATCACTGCTTTTGTCACTGCAACTACACAGCGAAGCAATGAAACACATAGCAAGTAAGAAGATTAGGAAGCGCATAACATAAGTTTTAAAGAAGCCCCCGAATAGAAATTCAGGGGGTAAAATCCACCTATCCCTTTTGGGCTGTGAGCCCTAAGAAGAAAGTTTATATGATGTTTCATAATTCATGTTAATAGCCCCGATCACTCAGGGCTATCGGTTAAGATTCTGGCTCTGCATCAGGGTTAAGATCATCAATACCCTGTACCGATGTTTTAAGAGCATCAAACGCTGCCTGAACTTCAGGAGTAACGTCATCTGCTGCTTCAAGAGCTGCTTCAAGATCAGCTAACTTAGCAACGATCTCCGCTTTCGCCTTATCGGCCTGTTCTTTTAAAGCTGTCAACTGTTGCGCTAATTCTGATTGTTCCATTTGGATTTGTTTTAGAATATTAAAAATTGAATTTAGAGACTGTTTTATGTCCAACTCATAGCAGTTGTCGTCCTGAACAATATGATGATAAATATGGATCTTCATGTTATAAGTTTTTTAAAATTGAGGCCAGCGTAGAAACGCCAGCCGTTTCTTGGTTATTCCAATTCCTATTGAACTAATTGTTACCATTAGCAATCTTTTCAGCGTGCTCATAAGCAGCTCTGATAGTTTCTACTTCGGCCATAATTGAATCTTGTAATGTTCTCCAAAGATCAACACGCTCCTGCAACGGTAACGCTAATGCGCCCTTGGTAATACTGTCTGCATTCTTAGGCGTTCTGGTTTTCTTGATTGCTTCTGTCATAATAAATTATTTTAATAGTAAGGGTAGTACACTAAAAGTTGTGCCGCCGTCACCCGAAGATGGAGACGCAGTTAATGTACTACCTTTATTATCGTTATATTTTTTGATCATCTGCGGCACAATGCAGTTTAGAAATACTAAGCTAAATAATTATTCTGATATTATGAAATTTATTTTTATCTTAGCCATTCACTAGTCAATTTCTCGATCAGACTGTTTCTACAGTTAGGTCTGTTTTCATAGGATAACAATTAGTTTTGATAACGAGCTGGGTTTCTACCCGGCTTTCTTATTTACAATAAGTCCCAGAGTAGAAACTCCAGGACTGTACTTATCAAAAAACCATTAAACCTTATCTATGAAAACAAGTTACAACGAATCATCAATTTCTTTCTTCGTTCTGATTACGTTTATGTTTATGATAGGTTGGACTGCGTTACCGTCTGGATCTACTGGTGAAACTTCGGTACGTTCGACGTAACCACGTTTCTTTGCTTTAGTTTTCAAGTAGAAAATTATTGCAGTATCTGAAGGTGGTTGTTCATACGTAACTAACTCGCCATCCTGTATCTTTCCAATAGTTACTCCATTAATTCTTTCACGTAACTTACCTTCAACAAAATCAATAGCAGCTTCATTTACATTCTCAATAGCCAAAGCATATTCTGGATCTTCCTTCATCCAGTTATAATGTGTCTGTCTGCTTATCCCAACTGCTTCTGCTGCGTATGAAATAATTCCATAAGATTTACTCATCGCATCCAGCATAGCCTTTTTTATAATGTCCATTAATGTAAAGTTAATCACTTATTTTTATTCTCCCATTCCAGTTCAGCTTTCTTCCTTTCTTCAGGTGTAAGTAACCTACTATATCCTTCACCTATTAAGTTTTTTGCCCACTTAGTTGTATCAGTATAATCAGGTACTTCATCCAGCTGTATTTTTCCATTCTTCGCAGAAGAATCTGTATTGCTCTTTTTACTTTCTTTTTCTTTTACTTTTATAGCATCTTTTCGCATACCGTTGGCATTGCTTCCGTTATGCTTTGGAATTGCTTCCGTATTATTCCATCTTATTAAGGCTGAAGCTCTTGCCAGCTCAGTCTTTTTTTCCATAGAATCCTTAAGACGTTGTGACCAGAAATAATTTTTCCGTATTTTAAATAATTCGTACCCATTTATGATTTCTTCCAGCTTTTTTGCGTCAAATGCCCATCTCTTTGCTAAAGCATTGCAGACGGATAGCGATAGCATATATGTCTTTTCCTGTCGTAGTTTTTCTATTATAGCCCAATAAATTCCATACGCTTCCCAGCCCATATTATCAATCATTTTCATAATCTTTGGATCGTCTTGTGCGTTAGCATCGTGGCTAAAATAGTATGCTTCTTTTCTCATATTGCATGGATTAAAAGTTGAGATCCGGTAAATTGTGTTACTGCTTCAAAATCTGGATTATTATACTTTTTCCATGCCCAAAAAGCAGCAGTTACCCTACCCCTATCACCTTCGCTAATAAGATCAATAACTAAAGTATGACCTGGTTTTAAATCTCTAAAAGGATATTTTGGCTCCCTACCTTTACAGATTCCTTTTTTAATTGGTTGTATTGTTTTTATTATTTCCATAAAAGCTAAGATAAGTAAAATAAATTATCTATTCAATATATCTTCGAGTTAATGTATCAAAATTATACGAAACAAAACCAATCTGACCAAGCCACGAGAACCTTACTTTCTGAATATAAACATCAACAACTTTAGTCTCGAAATCTCTATGAATCGAGATACCATTATCAGTCTTATTAAAGAAATGTGCGGACCCTGAAATATCATACATAGTTGCTATTGGATATTTGCCTGTCTTTTGATCTTTCTGTAGTTTCCTAGGGTGAGCTATAAGAAACATATGGACGTCGTTACGAATAGCAAATTCCTTTATTAATGAAAGACACTCTGAAATATACTGCGTCTCTGTATAGCCATTAGGCACCTTATGCTCGATATAATTCCAAGGATCTATAACTACTCCTTTAATACCTGTCCGTAAAACCAGCTCCCTGCATTTATCCAATATCCCGTGAATAGTTACTTCAATCTGCTTAATATCTATAAAATAAAAATAAAGATCAGTTAATCCAATAGCCTCTTCAAATTGAGTTTGGTTCATTCTATTCTCTGGATCCACCCGCTTATGAAATGATAAGCCAATAAACTTCTCCATTATTTTAGTAACATGAATCGGTGCTGGATTTTCAAATGATAATATAGCAAATTTCCATGAATGCCTACGAGCCAAAGATGTAGTTATCCAATCTAAGAATTCAGATTTACCAGAACCAGGAGAACCTGTAATGACTGTAAGTTGCCCTCCTGTAAATGATAGTAGTTTATCAAAGTCTCCAAGTCCTGCCTCGTAGCCTGGCGGATATCCGTTTATGTAATAATCAGCAACGATAGGATAAAGATCATCCATTGTTAAGATACCAGTAATTGGCCAACGTTTAGCTTCTGATATAATCTCAATAACTTTTGCTTTACCATACTTACATAGAACATCATTCATATCCTTACAGTCATTAGGGTATTCTATCATGTAACATCTTTCAAATCCAAGACGGCGAGCTAGTTCATCACGGATAGCTTTCCCTGGACCGTCGTTATCTGTAGCTATGATAATTTTATCTTTACCCTCGAAAGACGACCAACAATTATTTAGATACTCTAAGTTGTATTGACTATTTGGCGGAGGCGTACCATTAGGAATAGATACTACGTTTTTGATTCCAGCTTCATGAAGTGAAAGGCAATCAATCTCACCCTCGCAGATTACACACTCATTATTGTTAATAATAGAATCTAAGTTGTAAAGTATCGGCTCAGCATTCTTAGCTAACTTAAAATCCTTATCCTTTCCACGGAACTTAATATTTACCAACTCACCAGACTTGTAGTAATTAAAACATATTACCTGGATCTCAGTTTTTGCCGCTGGCATCCATTCTCTTGATTGTGTTATTTTAAAATCCTTAATAGTAGATGCCGATATATTTCTTTTAACGAAGTATTGAATAACTATATCAGCTGGTAATTCCTGACGCATTACAGGCCGCTCATAATCTTTCTTTGTATCTTCTATTTCTATCGAGTATTTAGCTGCTATTAATTTAATAGCTTCGATGTAGTTTATATTCTTTAACTCCATCAGAAATGCAATAGAATCACCTGATCTTCCACAACCAAAACATTTATAAAAATTATCCGCTTTCACTATCTTAAACGAAGCTGTTTTCTCTTCATGAAATGGGCAACGAGCAACCATATTTTTACCCTCAGGCCTTAGCTTAATATAATCACCTATGATGTCAACTATATCTGCGGCTTGCTTTATTTCTTCAATGTTGGAGATCATTGCGGTAGTTTACTATTCTAAGGTGAAGTTTATATTGTTTTGCAAGATCAATCATGTGCTTAGTTCCTTTACTCCCACCATCCCAAAATACTACGCAATGAGTTGCCTCTTTTGCCATTTCTTCATTACGAACAAAGCCAGCTTTCTTTCCAAGAGTTTTCCAGTTAGCAACAAATCTTTTTATGCTATACCCTTTTTGCTTTGCGTATTGCTCACCTAAAGTATCTGCGCCTGCAGCAGCTCCACTTATAATAGTTACAGGCTCATTAATATTAGAAAGTAATTGATCTAATTTATTACGAAGTAAAATATAATCCCTGAATGTTCTGGTGCCTGCAACTATTAATCGCATTGAAGAAAAATAAACCCCATTGACATAGGAGTGTCGCAGGGGCTATTATAAAATTCACCACCACCATGTAAAGCTCCTATCCAATACATGGTGATTCACTTCAAAGATAATATAAACTGATCATACCATTCCAAAAACTGATCGGGATGTGAAATGAACTCATACACACCCCCACTATTACGCTCCAATTGTTGCTCTCCTAATTGCGCCTGCGATGGCTTATCATTCCCAACCTTTGCATCTAGCATGACAGCCCTACCTAATATCGTAGCACTCACATCAGCAGTCCCATTTCTAGTAGAAGATGTAATACGCTTAACATCTTTAAAGTAACCACCAGCTTCGCCTTTGGTAACAGAACTAATAATCCGCCCTGTATTATTTATCCTGGTTGCTCTATGATTATTCCATTTTAAAAAGTTCAACATGAAATTGATAAGCCCGTTGTGGGTTGTTACATCTGGATATTTTACTGGTAACGTTCCGAAGTCCCTGCTTGCTGCTTGGTAAGCTACTAGCTGCCACTTCTCGTAAGATTCTTTATAGCGGAGTTTCCAGTTTGGGGGGATCATATTCCAGAGGTATTAAATCGTTGTAAGAACTTATCAATAGAAGATATATTTCCTTTTGATTGTTCAGCCTCTTTGCAATTCTCAATGGCAACATTAAAATAAGATTCTTTTAATTCAATTCCTATTCCGAAACGATTAGCTTTTATTGCTTGGTAAACTTCACTACCTATGCCACCAAATGGAGTTAATACATTATCGCCTTCATTACTCCATAAATGTATAGCACGATCAATTGTATCTAACTGAAGCGGCGCAATATGTTTTTCATCTAGGTCGCCGCGACCCGGTATTTTATTTAAAGTATTTGAATAATTTATATCAGTCCATATTGGGGAAGCATAACGCTGCCAAAGATCAACTGGTAAATAATTTTCCTTTGTGTTGTCAGTATCTTGATGAATAACCGGATTAATTGATTCACCTGGTTTTCTAAACACTAATAAATAATCAGGTATGCCCACTCTTGACATTGCAGCATCTTTTTTAATCTGCTTGTGTAATAAACCAAGTGCTTTTGTTCTTTGCATTTCTGTTACGGGGTTTTTCCAGATTGTAACCCTGCTATGATAAATAAATCCTGCATCTTCGAAGGATCGTAATATCATGCCACTAAAATCTCGTAATCCTATAAAACCTTCTTTCCCCTTTTGTATAGGTAAATCCATACAATGAACAACTATATTTCTCCCCGATTGAAGTACTCGTAATAAGTCCTTTACTAAAAAATTAAACGCATTAAAGAACTCGTTATAATCTTTTGAATTACCCATGTCTTCTAGCTGATCAGAATAGGTGTATAATTCAGCAAATGGGGGACTGAACACAGATAGTCCAATTGATTCATCTGGTATTTTCTTTATCATTTCAACACAATCACCAAGCATCAAATGAAAATTATCAGTCTTAACTTCTCTAAAAGTTCGGGTGTGTTTTTCCTGCATGATCTTAGTATTAGTATGTTTTGTCATTTCAGATTGCATTTCTTCAAATTGAAGTTCTTTTTGTTTTATAGTATCAATAACATTTGTCATTGTATCTGTTGTAATGATATAAATATTCACCGGCTTAGTTTGTCCGAATCTCCATGAACGTCTTATGCCCTGATATAGTCCTTCGAATGAAAAGTCAAGTGATGCAAATACCTGGTTGTAGCAGTTTTGATAGTTCATTCCAAAAGATGCGATCTTTGTTTTGGTTATTAGTACTCTGAATGAACCGGCGGCGAATCCTAAAAGATTGTATTCTTTCGTTTCATTATCATCTGATCCCTTAACTTCTATTGCATCTGGGATAAGTTTTCTAAGTAGTTCGCCCTCTTCATTCTGTTTTATCCAAACAATGAACTGTTCCTTAGATTTATTTATAATATCCGCTGCTTG
>Ga0193740_1000151_pt1 | contig 20241 bp, 18 predicted proteins | sample L2s1metaG_FD_145072 | JGI IMG/M metagenome (GOLD analysis project Ga0193740, IMG submission 145072) | Soil microbial communities from a riparian zone of the East river system, Colorado, United States - L2s1 | ecosystem: Environmental > Terrestrial > Soil > Riparian zone | place: USA: East River... | reverse complement strand
GCAAACCCAAAGCGATTCCATCCGTAATAAAGTAAAGCAATGGATCAGTAAAACAGGTGGTGATAATAACGATACCAACTACATATTTCTAAAGTTCGTGGTTACTTATTTGCCGCAGGGACTGGTGGGACTGTTAATAGCTATAATATTTTTAGCCTCATGGGGAAGTATTGCAGCCGCGTTAAACTCACTCGCTTCATGTTCAATGGTGGATTTTCATCGCCGGTTTTCAAAAAAAGAAATAAAGCCTTCAGATGAGTACCGTATCTCGCAATGGTATACTTTGGCCTGGGGCGTTTTTTGTATCGTAGTAGCCATGTTCACTTATAACGTTGGCAATAGTTTAATTGAAGCTGTGAATATTCTCGGTTCTTTGTTTTACGGTGTTATATTGGGTGTATTTCTTGTTGCGTTCTTTTTTAAAAAAATAAGGAATGGCAACGCAGTTTTCATCGGGGCCCTTTTAGCTGAAGCGCTGGTTTTAATTGTATTTATTCTCACAAAAATCCCCGCGGCAAATTTCAAACTCGGATTTCTGTGGCTGAATCCAATCGGCGCTTTTGGAGTGATTTTTTTCAGTTTATTGGTCAATGCAATTATAGAGCGAAGAGTTGACCAAACAGTTTAGACTTCTTCATCCTACTTGATAGCTATCACAATAACTACATGAACGGTCAGGGTTTTCATGCGAATCATCATAGCTTTATAGTAATCCGTTCCTTTTAAGATGTAGATGCACATGTAGCAAACACACTAAATTCAAGCTATATGAGGACACATCTTTTTACAGGTGTTATTTTATGCACCTTCTCCTTTTTTTTGAATGATAATTATTCAATTCAGTCAAAATTTATAGCCGGTAATTCGGACCAAACCAGGTCGGGTAATAGCGTTTCTGATTTCAATGTTCTTCGCCTTAGTGGCGAGAGAGTAATGATTTCATGGCACACCGAAGAGGAGTCGCAACCGGTACGCTTCGAGGTGATGCGCAAACACGATAAAGGAACACCATTTGTTTCTCTCGGCACAGTTGAGCCAAAGTCGCAGGAAGGTAATTCTGCAGCCTATTCGTTTATTGACCTTAATAATTTTGCGGACATTACATTTTATTGCCTGAAGAAAACCAATGCAGATAGTGTTATTTTTTACTCTGTTTCAAAAGGAGTTGAAGGTGTTGGTAAAGAGCGTTGATACTAAGAAAATATATTTGAACCAATGTACTTCCGTATTGCAACTGCACACCGGGCAGGTCATAAATAAAAAGGGGAACATGCAAAAATGTTCCCCTTTCATTAAAAGTTTTTAAATCTTAATTCAGGCTTGCGATCAGTTTTTCATTCAGCTTCACATAATCATTGTTGTTTGCCGTTTTGGCCAGGTCCATAGATTTTTGTGCCGTTGTTTTTGCTTCCGCCTTTTTGCCAAGTTTGGCAAGCGCATTGGCTTTTTGATGATATACCCAATATGCATTCTGATTTTGCTCTATAGCTTTATCAAACCATGTTAAAGCCTGGTTCAAATCCTTTCCTGCTTCCAGGTAATACATGGCGGCCTGGAAATAAGGACGATTATCCTTATTCATGACGTTATCAATTTGCGCCATTATTTTTTTGTCAATATCTGTTGTAATTGGCAGGGACACCAGTGTTTTATCCCAAAGTATTTGCAAATCCGTGCTATTTGATTTGACGTTGGCAAATTGCATGGTAAATGTTTCTACTGTTTGATCCAGTTTTGCCGGTGTTGCCTTTACCCTAACGATATCGTCTTCCTGCTTGTAATCAGTGCCCCAATTAGCAGAGCCTTTGTTAATAACAACTTCCCACTCTTTTTCGTTGGGCACGGTATAAAGGGCATATTCACCTGCTTTCAGTGTCTGTCCACCAATCATCACATCATCTGTGAATTTGATACGGGTAGCTGAGTTGGCACCTGTGCGCCATACTTTCCCATAAGGCACCAGGTCTCCATAAATTTTTCTTCCCTTCATGCTGGGTCGGGAGTAAATTAATTCGATAGCCGAAATGCCAAAATCCTGTTTCACTGTTTGAGTGGGACTTGGCTGAGGAGTTTTAATAGTTTGTGCATCTGCAAATAATATTGCAGAACAAAGAATACTAATTACAATCAATTTATTGAACATATGAATTGGTTTTGAAACAAATTTACGAAAGACATGAAATCAAACAGAAAACGCCGAATAGAATCTAATCATCCCTTGCTTTGACTGGCAGCAGTGAAGCTAAGCTTTTTTTGACAGTGTCGGATTATGCATTGATTGATTAATCAGTTGAGCACTTACGTTGCAAGTTGCTCGGCAAGCATGGGACTCTTAAGCATGTTTATGGTGAATGGAACAAAGCTTAAACTTTACTAATCTGCGATTGGCAATTAAAACTTTATCGTCAGTTTTCCTTTTTTATTTTTTTTCTTTTTCCATTTGGGTCCCTCCTTTAATAATCGCACGGCTTCTTCATCACATTTCCGGCAAAGTGATTTATCCACAGTTATATTTATTGGTTGCCCCTCCTTGTTTACATCAAAAGAAAGTTGGACCTCACCTGAAACGGTTTTCGTTTTGAGTTCTTCGGGCATTTTTAAGTTGTTCGCAACATAATCATCAAACTTTACAAAGCCTTCAGCGGGTTCCAGCGTATCAATAATGACACGCGGGTATTTTTCAACTGATCTTTTTTGGCTTCCATAACCAACTACCACAACCTCCTGTAATGAATTAGAATCTGCAGGAAGGGGTTGGAGGACAACATTAATGTTTTTGACTGAATCATTTTCATTAAAAACCTTACGTTTGCCCATTACCGCTGCATTTTCACTGGCCGTCCTGGCCGAAGGCGGTTCACTTACATTATTTACTCTTGGTTCAACTGCGGGTGCATTGTTTCTGCCCGCATTTTTATTTTCCACTTTGGAAAAAGATTTGTTGTTGATAGCTTCATTTTGAACTGCAGCAGAAGTTGCCGCATCAGCATTGATGTCTTTTCTTTCCTGTTGGGCCGTTTCATCTTTGACTGGCTGACTAGCTGTTTTGTTAGCCAGATCTTTATTAGTTGTTTCAGGTAGCTTGAACGCTGTTTTTGATTGTTGATTTGTTGGAGGTTGTTGGCTCAATGCACCTGATGCAGACCTGGTAACAATGCTGCTGTCAACAGTAGATTGCGAAGGAGATGAAAACGAATTTATGTCTGTGACTGAATCGTTTTTTTCCTGGCTTACAGCCAAGGAATCTGTTGTGTTGCCTGAAATTGAATAAGCCAACCAGCCGGCTGCTGCTATGATCACAACCATCGCTGCTACACTAATCCATTTATATTTTTGAAAAAGGGGAACGACTTTGTTTCTGTTAAGTTTTTCATCCAGTTTGGTTTGAATTTTAACCAGATCCTCAGTTGGGGTAGGGCTGAACGCATATCCGTCTAAAGCATCAGCCAGGAAAGGGTCATCCAGTGCTGCTTTTTCCAAAGCATGTCTTTCCTGCATCGACATTTTGCCGGAATGGTACCGCTCAATATCGCTCGCTGTGAAATTGTTATTATTTGATGACATCATTTTCAACAATCGCTTTTGTTTTCGCACTTTCCATACATAATTTTAAATTTCTTCTTCCATTTTGAATATAGCTTCTGACTGTATTCCATTCCATGCCGGTCAGCCCGGTTATTTCGTTATAACATTTTCCTTGCAGGTAAAAAAGCTCGATCACTTTTCTTTGTTCGGCATGCAATTGCCCCAAACAGTAGTCCAATTTCTTAAAATTCTCTTCTTTTTCCAGTTCGCCATTCAGATGCACGCTTTCGTCTGATTGCATAAGCTCCACGTCAAAGTTTACCACTGTTTGTTTTTTCTCTGACCGGAGCCTCATTAAACAATGATTTTTAGACAGGGTATGTAGCCATGCTTTGAAATTATCTACCTCATGCTTTTGAAGTTTTACCACCAGTTCCTCAAAAATGGCTATAACAGAGTCCTGCGAGTTTTCGGGATTTTTCAGGTACTTAAGGCAAACTCCATACACAAGCTCCATGTAACGCTGGAAAAGATCTCCAACAAGGTTGATGTCGGCCGACTGTTTATAAGCTAATACTAGCTCTGCATCGGTCAATTGACTGGACGATATGTTTTTAAGGAAAGCCAATGTTCTAAAGTAAGAAGAAAAATTTTTTAGAAAGGCATGTGCAATCTGTTAAAATGCTGCATCTCTCTGTTGAAACCTGGCTTATGAAAAAGATAAATCTTTCAATTCCCAGCCCGTGCAACGAAAATTGGGATAATATGACGCCTAATGAGAAGGGCAAATTCTGTTCATCCTGCCAAAAAACTGTGATTGATTTTACCAATATGAGTGACAGACAGGTCGCAGAATTTTTCAAAAGGCCGCCTTCATCTGTTTGCGGCCGTGTTTATAACGACCAGCTGAACAGGGATATTCAATTGCCTAAAAAAAGAATTCCATGGATCCGGTATTTTTTCCAATTCACCTTACCTGCATTTGTTCTTTTCTTGAAGTCATGTGGTGGGAAAGAACATACAAATGGGGAACTGGCCGTAGAATCTACAGAAAACCACCAAATTCAGGACGCCGTAATGACTTTGGGAATAATGTTCCCGGAAATAACGCCTGTTGATACCAGTGTTCTTGTCGAACAAGAAGCATCTACCCGGGGTGAGATAACGGTGGATACCACTTTCACTGTTCAAACTAATTCAGCTACAATGCCTGTAGATACATTGACGCAAATTGACCCGGTATATAAATCAATGGACACAGTAGTTGTTGCCACCACACTTAACTATTCAACGCGAAGAATTGTAATGGGGGGTATATCGACATGCCGGGTTGAGACCAACCAAGTAAATGATGACTCGATAAAAAATGAAACCTCAATTCCCGCCGGGGAAATTAATTTAAAAGTATATCCCAATCCAGTTCGTGTAGGGTCTTTGCTAACGATTTCCTTTGACAAATTAGATGATCTTCCCGAACGAATACAGGTCTTGTCATCTTCCGGACAATTAATATTTCAGATAAAGCAAAACAACAAGGACGTTGCCACTATAACAAATATTCAAATTCCATCGAATTTACCAGGCGGTATTTATTTCCTGCAAACGATCACAAAAAACAAAAAGATAAAAACAACTAAGATTATTGTGACGAGATAACTATTTAGAAAACCCCGGATGGAATTTCTCCAATGTTTTTCTCAGAAACTCTCTATCAAGGTGAGTGTAGATCTCGGTTGAGGTAATGCTTTCATGGCCTAGCATTTCCTGCACGGCACGCAGGTCTGCACCACCTTCTACTAAATGAGTTGCAAACGAATGTCTGAATGTGTGAGGTGAAATGTTTTTCTTGATGCCGGCTTTGTTTACCAGGTCTTTTATGATCAGGAAGATCATTACCCTTGTTAATCGCTTTCCTCGCCGGTTCAAAAACAGGATATCTTCCTCACCGGGCTGCACCGGTTGATGAACCCGGGTTGTGCTTCTGTATATATTGATGTATTTAATGGCACTGTCGCCAATGGGTATCAACCTCTCCTTATTGCCTTTACCAATTACCCTGATAAAACCCACATCAAAATAAAGCTGCGATAGCTTTAAGTTCACAATTTCACTTACACGAAGGCCACAACTATACATGGTTTCCACGATAGCTTTATTACGGGTGCCTTCTGCTGTACTTACATCAATTTGGGAAATGATGTTTTCAATTTCATCAAAGCCCAATACATCTGGTAGTGCTCTTTTCAATTTAGGAGCTTCAAGTAATGTGGTTGGATCAACCGAAGAAATATCTTCAAGTAAACAATATTTATAAAACGTTCTGATTCCAGAAATAATCCTGGCCTGGGAACTGGCTGTCATTCCCAATTCTGCAATCCTTTGAACAAATTTTTGAAGATCAGGTAATTTAACTTCAGATGGATTTTTCATTTCCCCCTGTAATTGCAAATAAGCTGTCAGTTTTTCGATATCGTTTAAATAAGCCTCAATGGAATTGGTTGATAGTGACCGCTCCAGTTGCAGGTAAGCTTTGAATCCTTTTTTATAAGGTTCCCACACAATAAAAATTTATGATAGAATTGATCAGAGATTGATGTTCTTTTCAATGGGCACTTCCTGTCCGTCTTTGAGCAGTTTTACATATATCCTATTCTTTGTGACATTTATGCTATCAATAGTGCGATGAATATCTTCATAATCTATCTGATAAGCTTCTTTAAAGGTCATTTGGGCTTCGGCATTTGATTTTACGTTGAACACGAAAATGTTTCCTCCGTCGGTGTATGCTCTCAAATCGGGATCAATAGAAAATTTTTTATCAAAACTGTTTAAAGCAGATCTTATTGTGCGAATCGGCGCAGTCTTGGAGTAAGGCAATTTAAGAAGGTAACCCCTGCCATTGATGCAATCATTAAAAGAAAGCCAGGCACTGCTATCCTGGAAAAAACAATTGGCGTACGAGGAATTTATTTTGACATCTTTATTCAGGTATTCACCAAAATCGATAATTCGTTTAGCGGACCTATTTTCCCAAACTATAGCGTCAGGTTTACAATTGTTAATGGAAATCGCCAAAGCTTGTCCGGCATCACCACGAAAGCGTATACTGTCCTGAACACAAGTAGTATCACAAAATGTTTTACCTGTATTTGAGCTATTACTACAGGAAACAAAAAAAACAGCGGTGGTAGCTATCAATAAAAAATTTTTCATAAAAAAATAGTTGAAACAAAAATAGGTGTGAAGCATTTCCTTTCAAAATCTTTTACCTTCGGCCAGTAACCCATTTCTATGTCCTATTTAAGAAGAAGGTTCGCAGCCAGTGTTCTGGAACACCGATCGAGGTTCCGTCGCTTTCTCACAAAACTTGAAAACAAACCGCCAAAAGAGCTGGATAGTTATGCAGATAGTATTGATAAGGAAGTTTGGAAGGAAACCGATTGCCTGGCCTGCAGCAACTGTTGCCGAACAATGACGCCAACTTATACATTCAAGGACCTCCGGCGTATATCTCAGCATTTGAATATGTCGATTAAGCAATTCAAGGAAAAATGGTTGTACCAGGATAAAGACGGCGACTGGATGAATGTGAACACACCATGCCAGTTTCTTGATTTGAGGACTAACATGTGCTCAATTTATGAGGTCCGTCCCAAGGATTGCGCAGAGTTTCCCCATCTTACTAAAAAGAAAATGACAGATTATATGCACATACATAAACAAAATGTGCAACATTGTCCTGCCACATTTAAAATGGTAGAAAAACTGATGGAGCGACTGAATAACACAAAAATATTGGTGGAGCAGGATCAGCCTTACAAATAAACATCTTCAATCAAAAAATATTGAGGATCTTCCTGTGGGTGGATAATAATTGAGAGAATGTCGACCTGGAAGTTTGTGTATTGAGGATGTTGAAACAGATATTCATCAGCTGCCTGCAAGAGGCAACGTATTTTCTTTTTACTTACACTTTCTTCAGGTTCACCAAAATAATTCGATGAACGGGTCTTCACTTCGACAAAATGGGGAAGCCCGTTTTTTAATGCCACGATATCGATTTCATAACGCGAGTGACGCCAGTTTTGATGTAAAATCGTATAACCATTGTCAGTCAAAAATTCCCCGGCAAGTTTTTCACCGAGAGTGCCAAAATCATTGTGTGTGGCCATCACTTATCTTTATCTGAAAATAAGAATTAATGGTTTTGGATCGCAGGATTTTTAAACTGAAAGGAGTTGTACAGCATTATTCATGGGGCGGATATGATTTTATACCGGAGCTCTTGGGTATAGATAATATAGAAGTGAAACCTTTTGCAGAATATTGGCTGGGCGCTCATGATAATCACCCCGCTTTTATAGAAGATGACAATAAAATTCCATTAACTGATTTTATCAAAGCGGATAAGGTGGGTATCCTTGGAATCAGTACTTCAAAAAAATTCACTTCTCTTCCTTATTTACTAAAAGTGCTTGATGTTAGACAAATGCTTTCCATCCAGGTACATCCTTCCAGGCAAGCTGCAGAAATAAGTTTTGAGGAAGAAAACAAAAAGAATATTCCCGTAAATGCACCGCACCGCAACTACAAGGATGCAAATCACAAACCGGAATCGATGGTAGCACTAAGTGATTTCTGGTTATTACATGGGTTTAAAAAAGCTGAGGACTTAATCAAGGTCCTGGATGCAAAGCGTGAGTTGTTTTTTTTGAAAGAAATATTTGTTACCAGGGGATACAAAAGAATGTATGAAGAAGTGATGTTGATGGACCAACAAAAGGTGAACGACATACTTCATCCATTATTACAAAAGATCGTTCCGATTTATAGCAATGGATCGCTTTCGAAAAGTGATGAGGATTTCTGGGCTGCAAGAGCTGCACTGAATTTTTGTAAGGATGGAAATTATGACCGCGGCATTTTCTCAATCTACCTGTTCAACCTAGTTCATTTAATAAAAGGCCAGGGAATATTTCAACCGGATGGTCTCCCACATGCCTACCTTGAAGGACAAAATATTGAGATTATGGCCAATTCCGATAATGTCCTTCGTGCAGGCTTAACTGATAAACACATTGATGTTGCCGAACTTTTGAAGCATGTAAAATTTGAGGCCACGATCCCGGAAATCCTCGATCCCAATTCATATCACCGGATATTTCCATCAAAAGCGGAGGAATTTGAATTGCAACAATATTCACTGACAAAAACCAGGGAAGTAAAAATCAAAACCATTACCGGGGAAATATTTTTGCTGATGAAGGGTTCTCTTCAAATGATTTCCGAGGACGAAAAAATCGAATTAGGAAAAGGGGACAGCGTTTTCGTGAAAGCAGGGAGTGACTTACTTCTTAGGTCATTGTCGGACATTAACTTATTTAGAGCTACTATTCCTGGCGAATAAAAACCTCTGGCATTTCTCATACTTCCTTTATTTTTGCCGGTATTAAATTATGTTCGATGAAATTGAATAAGTCTGCTTTTGTTGCGTTTGGATTATTGATAATTATCGGTTCTGTTTTCAGGGCCGCAGGATTTGCGCCACAGATAGCAATGGCTATTTTTGGTGCTGCAGTCATTACAGATAGAAGGCTTGCTTTTATTCTTCCTTTGCTTTCGATGCTCATTTCAGACGTTTTTATTGAAATTCTATACCGCGGTGGTTATATGAATTATGGAGGTTTTTACCCGGGTGAAACTTTTTATGATGGACAGGTGTTGAATTATATTTTACTGGCAGGGTTAACGCTCATTGGTTTTTGGGCAAGGAATTTTAACTGGGGAAGAATTGCCATTGTCACGGTTGCTGCACCGGTCATTTTTTATTTGCTCAGCAATCTACTGGTATGGATAGGTGGTGCGGGTTTAAGCCGTCCGCATACCTTCAGTGGACTGATGTTATGTTATGACGACGGGCTTCCTTTCCTGAGAACTTCATTGTTGTACACTGCTATTTTTTCAACTATATTATTTGGAGGATATTTTCTGCTTCAGCGATTTATTATCGCACGGAAGCAAATAGCTTAAAATAGTGATTCCGCCTCTGGCGGGATTTTTTTTACATTAATAGTTGATTAGGATCCATTTCATATCCTTCGTCAACCAAAAGACTTTTTCCATCCGCAGCAGCGGTGGCTAACTCATCGCAACGGTTATTGTTAATATTTTCAGCATGGCCTTTCACCCAAACAAATTTGATGTGGTGCTGTTTGTACAAATTGTAAAACCTCACCCAAAGATCCTTGTTCTTTTTTCCTTTTGAAAAGTTTGTCGCCATCCATTTATTAAGCCATCCTTCGTTTAGTGCTTTTACAATGTATTGGCTGTCGGAATAAATAGTAATTTTTAAACCTGTTTTTTTCAGGGCTTCCAATCCTGCAATTACAGCCATCAATTCCATACGATTGTTGGTTGTTAACCTGTAACCCTGCGATAGTTCTTTCAGTTTGTCGCCGTAGATCAATATGGTTCCATAACCACCCGGGCCGGGATTTCCTCTTGAGGACCCATCTGTGTACATGATTATTTCCTGGCTCATAAACTAAGTCCCGAAGGGACGATATGTTAATAGAATGAATGAATTGTTGGATTAATACCAGCTCCGTAGGAGCGGTATGTATCACAAATAAAATTCAAAGAGATATTTGTCCTAATAATCGATCTCTAAAATTTTCAGATACAACATCACTACCTGGCTATACCTGGAATACGCCGGTTTTAAAATCATTCATTAAAGGTTGGTGATTTGCAGCCGCTAATCCTTCTGAAATATATTTTCTTGTTTTCACCGGGTCAATAATAGCATCCACCCATAACCGGGCTGCGGCATAATATGGCGTAGTCTGTTTTTCATATCGATCCCTGATTACATTCAACATTTTTTCTTCTTCCTCGGGCAAAATGGTTTCACCTTTTGCTTTCATAGCGGCTACCTGGATTTGCAATAATGTTTTTGCTGCCTGGTCGCCACCCATAACAGCAATTTTAGCGGTAGGCCATGCATAAATGAACCGCGGGTCATAAGCCTTACCACACATGGCATAATTACCGGCTCCGTACGAATTGCCAATTACAACAGTGATCTTTGGAACAACCGAATTTGCCACCGCATTTACCATTTTAGCACCGTCTTTAATAATGCCTGCATGTTCGCTTCGGCTTCCAACCATAAATCCTGTCACATCCTGTAAAAACACCAAAGGGATTTTCTTTTGATTACAATTAAGAATAAAACGGGCCGCTTTATCTGCGCTATCGTTATAAATTACGCCACCCATTTGCATTTCTTTTTTTCTATTCTTTACTATTTTCCTCTGGTTAGCAACTATTCCAACGGCCCATCCATCAATCCTTCCATAACCACAAATTATTGTTTTCCCATAGTCCTGTTTGAATTGATCAAATTCAGAATTGTCAACCAGCCTTTCAATCACTTCCATCATATCATAAGGTTTCGTGCTGTCGATCGGAACAATCGAGTACAAATCATTAACATTCTTTACAGGCTTTTTAGGCTTGCTACGATCGAACCCTGCCTTTTGTTTTTCACCAATTTTATCTATGATTTTTTTTACCTGGTCAAGACATGCTTCTTCGGTTTTGAATTTGTAATCAGCAATGCCGGAAATTTCGGTATGAGTTATGGCACCCCCTAAAGTTTCTGTATCAATTTCTTCACCAATGGCGGCTTTTACTAAATAGGGACCTGCCAAATAAATAGAACCTGCACCTTCCACCATCAGGGTTTCATCGCTCATAATTGGAAGGTAAGCTCCACCTGCTACGCATGCTCCCATTACCGCAGCAATTTGAATAATGCCTTTAGCGCTCATTTGTGCATTGTTGTAAAAAATTTTTCCAAAATGTTCCTTGTCAGGAAAAATTTCATCCTGCATCGGAAGAAATACACCAGCGCTATCAACCAGATAAATTATAGGGAGATTATTTTGAAGTGCGATTTCCTGGAGTCGTAAATTCTTTTTCCCGGTGATCGGGAACCATGCACCCGCCTTTACGGTTTGATCATTGGCAACAATCACACACTGTCTTCCACTTACATAGCCAACACCGCCAACCGTACCGCCGGCGGGGCAACCACCTTGTTCCTTATACATTTCAAACCCGGCAAATGCACCTAGTTCAATAAACTCCGAATTTTTATCAATCAAATAATGGATGCGTTCGCGTGCAGTAAGTTTGTTTTTCTCCTTCTGTTTTGCAACGGCTTTCTTTCCACCTCCTTCAAAAATTTTATGAAGGTGTTCATTGGTTCTGTCTACAAGGGTTTGCATAGTACTCATAAAACAAAGATAGGTGTTGAAAGATGAGGTAATAAGGATAGAAAATTGTCTCCAATTAATTGACTCTCCTAAATTTGAACAATGTCCTTAACTATATCAACTTCAGTGGCGTCAAGGCTGAAAAACTACACCTGTGAGGCAATAACGCTATACAGAAAAAAATTATTCCAAACTTACGCCATCACAAACCGCAATGAGTATCGGTTTTTTTTGAAATTGTTTATGTGTTTTTTCAGTTGCTTTAAAAAGTTACCAGGCAATAATCAGCAAAGAAGTTTTAGGAGATATTAGTTCAAAGACAGGTGTGTTCACGTATAAATCGAATATGCAGGAATTTTATATGCAATTACCGGGAGTATATGCAAGGAAGAAAATTTGCGTGGAAGGTGGATCCAGGAAACCGGAGTTGTTTAGACTTTTAAATGCCGATGGCATTGCTTTTGTAAATAATAGACAGGTATTTTCTGTAGGTAAAACTCCTGATGAGATCGATATTGTTGAGACGAACCTATGGCTTAAGCCGAATGTAACCAGCAGAATTCATTATATCGCATCGTCTGTCATCGTCACAAAAAAGAGGAATTGAAGCGGCAGAAAATTTTTAAATTTTTGTTTTGGAGTATACCCTTAACAAGATTTGTAACCGATTTTAAAGTAATTTCAAATTTAACAAAAACCCTTTGCCAAACGGAGCGAGATGAACGCAGTTAAACCGAATTCGTTACCTGATACCGATCATTATATAGTTGCAATAGGAGCATCGGCTGGTGGCCTTGAGGCTATCCATGAATTTTTTGATAACATGCCGTCCAACGGTAATTTTTCATTTGTTATCATTCAACATCTTTCACCCGATTATAAGAGCCTATTAGTTGAACTGGTTGCCAAACACACGAATATGCAGGTAGTGGAGGCAACACATGATACGTTGGTTGAAAAGGACTACGTATATGTTATTCCAAACAATAAGCTGCTGACCATAGAAGATCACCGGCTTCGACTTAGTGAAAAGAATTTTGAGAAAGCGCCCAACACAGCAATTGATACTTTTTTGAAATCACTGGCAGAAGACCAGGGACCCAAGGCTATAGCGGTTATTTTATCGGGAACAGGAACCGATGGAACAAAAGGTATCGTAGCTATTCAAAATGAAGGAGGAATGGTATTGGTGCAGGATCCTATTAGTGCCAAATTTGATGGCATGCCTAATAGTGCGATAGCTTCCGGAAATGTCGACTATATATTAACTCCCGAATTAATGCCAGAGGAAATTTTCAATTATATCAAGGAACGCCCAATCCGTATAGCAGGAGAGGGCAAACCTGATGAAAGTTTACTTCCTGAAGTTTTAAAGCTTGTTGAAAGACACTGCCACTACGATTTTTATAATTATAAAACACCAACCATTCTTCGGCGCATTGGAAGAAGAATGACACATCTTGGATATAAAAAATTTGTTGATTATCTGGATTACCTGAAATCCTCAAACGAGGAATGTAAAATACTTGGGAAGGAGTTCTTAATTGGAGTTACCAAGTTTTTTAGAGATAAGGCTGCGTTTGATATCGTCAGGGATGAGGTACTTCCCGACATTATTCGTTCTAAAGAGGATGGAGATGTTTTGAAAATCTGGGTAACGGCCTGCAGTACAGGTGAGGAAGCATATACGATGGCCATGGTGGTGGATGATATCCTGCAAAAATCAGGGAAAAATGTCGAAGTAAAAATCTTCGCAACTGATATCGATTTGGATGCAATAGAGTTTGCTTCCAGGGGAACATATCCGGCAAGTAGTATAAGTGAAATTGATCCGGCGTTTGTAAAAAAGTATTTTACTAAACAGGGAGTAAACGTAAGCGTTAACACAGATCTAAGAAAACAAATTGTTTTTGCCAGGCATAACGTTTTAAAGGACCCTCCCTTTATTAAAAATGACCTTGTATCCTGCAGGAATATGCTGATTTATATGAATGTCATTCTGCAAAGAAAGGTCTTATCCACTTTACAATTTTCGCTGAATACGGGCGGTTATCTATTTTTAGGTCCAAGCGAAATTCCTGCTTCCGTTCGTGAAGGATTCGAAGAGGTCAATGGTAAATGGAAATTCTACAGAAAAATATCAAACGATAACCGGTATAACCCGGAGCGTTTCCCTTCTGCCCAATTAATCAGGTCACAAAGTGAACCACGTTACCCGGTCAAGGACAACTTAACTATAAAGGAGCTTTCAGAAGATTTTAAAATCATTCTTACTGAAGAATATGGATTTGCTGCTGTGTATGTGGATAAAAACCTGGAAATAAAAGAGGCTGTTGGTGATTTTAAAAAATTTTTATCCCTTCCCGACCGGATTTCAAGTATGCAGATACTAAAAATGGTGAGCCATGATATTTCTATCGCCCTGAATGCAGCCATTAGGAAAGCGAATAAAGAAAACACCAAGGTTAGCCTCAATAACCTGCGAATAAAAAAGGACGACAGGGAAAAGAGCATCAACATTTTTGTTCGCCCCTCCACCCGGGATGGGTACATGTTAATCGTTTTCGGTGAAAGTCATGAGATGCCTTTTATGAAAACCGTAACTGATTTCACGCCCCAGAATTCTGCCGAAGCAATTTCTTACATATCGGAGCTAGAGGAAGAATTGAAGGAAACAAGGGCTACCCTACAAATGACAGTTGAAAGTCTGGAAACAGCCAATGAAGAATTGCAATCAAGTAATGAGGAATTGCTTTCTGCCAATGAAGAATTACAATCAAGTAATGAGGAATTACAATCTTTGAATGAAGAGCTACACACATTAAATACGGAACATCAGCTTCGTATAAAAGAGCTTATTGAATTAAATGATGATCTTAATAACTACTTCCGCAGCACAGATATTGCACAGATTTTTGTTGATAATGAACTAAGGATTCGCAAGTTTAACCCGACAGCTGTTAAGATGATAAACTTAATTGAAGGCGATATCGGCAGACCCATCGATCACATTTCAACCAATATAAAAGACGCTTCAATCATCAGGGATATCAGCGCAGTTATTAAAAACGGCGGATTGGTTGAAAAAGAAGTATTCCTGAATTCAGGCAGAGTATTGTTGATGCGAATTTTACCTTATGTGAGACAGGATAATGCTATTGATGGTGTTGTCATTACTTTCATTGATATTTCAAGGGTTAAAGAACTGGACAACATAATAAAAACAGTATTTAATACTTCCCTTAGTGCAATCATGGCATTTAAAGTAGTAAGGGATTCTTATAAGGAGATTGTGGACTTCGTTTGGATAGCCGCCAATCACGAAGCAGATAATTTGTTGAACAAGCCACAATCTAAATATATTGGCAAGTCGCTTAAACAAGAATTCCCTGAACTGGTGGAGAAAGGAATTTTCAATAAGTGCACTAATATAATGAAAACCGGTTTGCCGCTTCGGGCCGAATTGCAATTACAGTTAAGAGGGAAAACGCAGTGGTTTGAGTTAGCGGCCAATCAAATGGTAGAAGGCCTGGTGATTACATTGACGAATATCGATGAAAAGAAAAAAGGGGAAGAAAAGTTCAGGCAGAATTATCATGAATTGATTAAAGTAAAGGAGAATTACCGCAACCTTACAATAGCGCTTGAAGAAAAAGTGAAAGACAGAACGGTTGAACTTTCACAAGGGGAAGAACGTTTCAGGCTGATTGCTAATACAGCCAGCGATGCCATTTGGGACTGGGACCTTGTAAACAACCAAATATGGTGGAGTGACAGTTTTTATAATCGTTTTGGTTTTAAAAGAAAGGAAAAATCGAGCGAAGGAAATTTCTGGATTCAACACATTCATCCGGATGATCGTGAAAATATTAATAAGGACATTTATGATTCTATAAATAATGGTAATGATTGGAGCGCCAAATACCGATTTAAAAAAACCGACGGAACCTATGCGAGTATTTTCAACAAGGGTACGGTTCTTAAGGATGTAAATGGTACTCCTTACCGAATGGTTGGCGCCATGATTGATGTGACGGAAGCTGAGTTGGCCGAACAAAAACTTAAAACAAAAAATGAGGAACTACAAAAAGTATTGGATGAATTCAGGTTTGTAACTGATTTCATTCCGCAAATGGTTTGGGCAACGAGGCCAGATGGTTATCATGATTTTTACAATAAACAATGGTTTGATTATACCGGTCTGTCATTGGAGGAAACAAGAGGCGAAAACTGGAACACTGTCCTTCATCCTGACGATCAGCAAAAGGCATGGAAAATATGGAAACATTGCCTGCAAACGGGTCAGCCATATGAAATTGAATACCGTTTTAAAAGATATGACGGGGAATATCGATGGTTCCTGGGAAGAGCATTGCCCCTCCGTAATGAAAATGGAAAGATTGTGAAGTGGTTTGGCACCTGCACCGATATTCACGACCAAAAAATGCTCAATGAAATATTGGAGCAAAAAGTAAGGGAGCGAACAATAGAACTTCAAAAAGCCAATGCGGACCTGGAGGCCAGCAACACCGAGTTGTTGCAGTTTGCATCAGTGGCTTCGCACGATTTGAAAGAACCCCTGAGAAAAATTCACATCTTCAGTAACCTGGTTAAGGACCGGTATCTTGGGAATGTGGAGGGTGCTGCAGAATACATTGAAAGAATCATTTCAGCATCGGCCCGGATGACAAAATTGATCAATGACTTGCTTACGTTTACACGGTTGTCGATAAACGCTTCATTTGAAAATGTAAGTCTGAATCGTTTGGTGGATGAAGTGATGAGTGATCTTGAACTGGCGATTAGCGAAAAACACGCAACAATTGAAGTGGATGATCTGCCAAAGATAGATGCCATAACGGGACAGATACGCCAGGTGTTTCAAAACATTATCAGTAACGCATTAAAATTTTCAAAAAAAGACGAACGGCCAAGAATAAAGATTACGTGTGAAACGGTAGATCGATGTTCCCTGGATGCAAAAAGGAATGAGAATGGCGATTTTATTCGAATAACGATAAAGGACAACGGTATTGGCTTTGATGATCAATATGCTGAAAAAATCTTTACCATTTTTCAACGGCTTCATTCCCGGGAACAATACGATGGTACAGGTATTGGGCTTGCAATTACCAAAAAAATCATTGAAAGGCATAAGGGTGTTATTTCGGCTACCGGGAAAGAAAATGAAGGATCAAAATTTATCATGGTTTTGCCGTTAAAACAGGAAGTAGGAATAGAAATTGAAATGAGTAAGAATTAATAACCATTGGCAAAAGATCAAGGAAAGGCAATACGCAAGACTACAGTTCTGCTTTTATTGTTTCAATAACATTCTTTACAACGCCATCGCAGTAAATGAGATTAAAATCGTAAAGTTGTGCCTTTGAATAATATTGTTCTAATTCTTTCTGCAATAAATTCTTTGCGCGGTTCAGACGGACCTTCACATTAACGGCAGTAAGGTTCAACATCTCCGCCGTTTCTAATACACTTAAACCTTCCACTTCTCTTAAAATAAAGACCGTGCGATAAATAACCGGTATTTTTTCCAGGCTTTTTTCAAGTATGTGCGACAATTCTTTATTCAGTACAACGGCTTCGGTGCTTTGCTTTTTTGAAGTATACATAGGTTGTAAATTTTCACCAACAATTGAATTTGAGACCTCATACTTTCCGCTACCATAGCTCAGTTTGTACAAACACTTATTGACCATGATTTTTGCTATCCATGTTTTATAGGAAGAGCGAAATTCAAATTTTTTTAAATTCTGATAGGCAGCAATATGAGTCTCCTGCAATAGATCTTTTGCTTCCTCGTGGTCGTAATCATAACTCCTGGCAATCTTGTAAAGAATGGAATTGAACCTGCGAATCAGGATCTCAAATAAAGCCATTTCTCCACCCAGTATTTTACGAATGATTTCCTCATCGCTACTCTTTATTAAAAGTTCATTCATGGTTCAATAGCAATATGGTGTTTAAAAATAGGTTTGTTTTGCATAATAGATTCGGCGTGGCGGAAAATGGTTACAATTTTTGCCTGGTTTATTATTTGCAGTTTATATAGAATCTGTTTAATAAATTGTTATGACAAGAAAAAAAGATCCTGGCCAGCAGGAAAACATAGTTCGTAAGTCAGAAAAGGAAGTAACTAAAGCGGATAACGATGAACGGAATAGTACTGATGAAGGCGATGAGATAGCAATTGAAAGCGACTCAATTAAAAATGCCAATGCAGCAGGGTTGGGAGCTATGGGAAGAAGTGATCAAAGTGAAAACAGTAGTTCCGGATATTAAACAAACCTCCTTAAGCTAGGCCCTAAAAAATGTGGACATACCCAGCCTGTTACCAGGGTCATCTTTACAAATGGCGAGGATGATAATGCCAATGCTTTCATTACCGAAGATCATTTGTGCCTTTTTGATTTCGTAGGCTGCCACTTCCAATGCTTTTTCGTGGTATTTCCGAATGGTGCTTTTACCTCCCAGCACGGAAGCGAAAGACTGGAGGTATTTATTTTGGGAGAGTTCAATGTCCTTTGAGTTCAGCTCTTTTAACTCCTCGCTTGCCGCCATACGTACCGTTTTACTTTCACTATTTAAATTGTCCTCGGCAACAATATGAAACTGGTCGCCAATGCGAAGTGCGAATATGGTCAGGATCAGGCTATCCAAAAGGTTATAATTGATAGCGGTTAACCTCTGATCGCGGAACGTGTATAATCCTTCAATCCCCGAAAGCAGGAGTAAGGGGTTTACATTGAGCTCCTGTGATCGCTCTGTGATGGCTCTATAAAACAGTTGTTCATTCATACGGTTGGGTAAAGGGCAAAAACGGACTGCAAGATTTATTCCTTTGTTGAATATTCATAGCAATATGTAAAAAAAGTTTCCGGATTTATTTTTTAGGAACGTGTTTTTACGTGAGTTATTTCATCGTATCTTCAGTTTTCACCAAAGAAAAGGAGGTATTCATGACATCTACAGAATATTCATGGAAACCTTCGGTTAGTATCGCCTAGCCGGGTTGCTCCATCAAAATATCTGGATCCCGCTGAAAGCGGGAGAATCGCCACCAGCACTACTGGTGGCTTTCTATTGTAACAGTTTAAAGGATGTTGTGATTTCGATTTTAAATATAAGCTCCTAATGTTTTGAACCATACAGGACATACAAGGCATTTAAAGTAAATATCTCGTATGTCTTTTAGGCCTAGTATGGTTAATTATTCTCGAGTCAAAAAGCTACCAAGACGTCGGTGACTTTTTTTTATACTAGATTAAAGCATTCTGTAAATAAGTTGGAAGTGTTATTAACCATACAAGAAATACAAGGCATATAAGGTTGAAGAACTTGTATGTCTTTATGCCTTATATGGTTCAATATATTCTAGACTGAAAATGCCACCGGAGCTGTGGTGGGTCTTTTTATAATAGATTAAGTCATTTTGTGATTGCGACTTGTTTAAGCTGGAAGTGTTATGAACCATACAAGAAATACAAGGCATATAAGGTTGAAGAACTTGTATGTCTTTATGCCTTGTATGGTTCAATATCTAGAGTGAAAATGCCACCGGGAGCTGTGGTGGGTCTTTTTATAATAGACTAAGTCATTTTGTGATTGCGACTTGTTTAAGTTGGAAGTGTTATGAACCATACAAGAAATACAAGGCATATAAGGTTGAAGAACTTGTATGTCTTTATGCCTTGTATGGTTCAATATTCTAGAGTCAAAACAAACTACCTTTTCTTCTTCTCGTACTTCCTCCCAAACCCAGCACACCCAGTAGCGATCGGGTTAAAATAGCAGCAGCCGTTCGTCCTGCCTGTTTCACCATTGGATTATCTACCCAACTAGGTTCCGGTTTGGCAGCCGCTTTCTTTTCCTTTTTTGTTTGTTCCTGCCTTTGATCATTCTCTTCGGAACGTTGCTGTGCCAGTTCTATTTTTTTATTAAGTAATTCATAAGCACTTTCGTTATCCAGGGCCTGGTTGTATTTATTTACAAGTTTAGACGATCCGGTCAAGGCACTAAATTCAGAGTCTGTTAAGATGTCCATCCTGCTCCGCGGCGGCGCCATCATCACATGAACCAGTGGAGTGGGAATGCCTTTTTCATTCAAAGCTGTTACCAGTGCTTCACCAATGCCCAATTGTGTGATAATATCTTCTGTTTTATAGAAAACTGTTTCGGGATAATTTTCTGCTGCTTGTTTGATTGCTTTTCGGTCAATAGCCGTAAAAGCACGCAAAGCATGCTGCACTTTCAATCCAAGTTGCCCTAATATTGCCTGGGGAACATCCATCGGGTTTTGTGTACAAAAGAAAACACCAATTCCTTTAGACCGAATTAGTTTAATTACAGTCTCTATTTGATCCATTAATATTCTGGATGCTTCCTTAAAAATCAGATGTGCTTCATCAATGAAAAT
>Ga0193740_1000150_pt1 | contig 20282 bp, 21 predicted proteins | sample L2s1metaG_FD_145072 | JGI IMG/M metagenome (GOLD analysis project Ga0193740, IMG submission 145072) | Soil microbial communities from a riparian zone of the East river system, Colorado, United States - L2s1 | ecosystem: Environmental > Terrestrial > Soil > Riparian zone | place: USA: East River... | reverse complement strand
GCTCAGGCAGAAGGTTTAATGGTGAGTGTTGTTAATCTTTTTTTAGTACGCTCCGAATGATTAGATGAAAGATCGGTTCAGCAAGCAATAAAATGTTTGCATCAATAAGAGCTTTAATAAAGACAAATGCAAACTCTTCGAATGTAATGTCGTTCAAGCGCATCATTCGAACTTACATCAAGTGAAAAAGATTTTTCTTTTCACCGCATAAGAGGCGGCGAAGGCTCTTGCCGACTTACCGGAAACTCCCATCTTGAGATAAAGATTGGAAAGATGTTTTTCTATAGTACGTACGCTCAGGAAAAGCTGGTGCGCTATCTCTTCATTATTTTTCCCTTCGGCCAGCAAACGCAGGATTTCCAGTTCCCTGCCTGTAAATTCAGATGCTCCAGGTTTTTGTTCCAATGCATGCTGGCGGTGAATGGTTTTGAGCAATTGTTTGGCTTTCTCTGCATACTTTTCCGCACCCATTTTTTCAAAAGCCCTGAGTGCTGAATTCAACTCCGATTCGGCATTTCGAAATTGTTGCAGTCGAATCAATACCTCGGAGAGAAAAATGCGGGTCACCGCCGACTCGAATGGAACGCCAATAGTATCATAAATATCTATTGCATCTTCAAAAAATTCTCTCGCAGCTATCGTATTGCCGCAGGCTTCCTGGATGGACCCACTGCACGAAAGAAACGATGCCTTAACGGGCTGGGTGTTTACCATTTCGGCAATTTCATTTAATTCATTTAAGAGTTTGCCCGCTTCATCAGTTTTTTGTTGTTTACTATAAATACGAATGAGTAATTCGATTGCCGTCAATTTTCTTGTCCTTTCCTTATTGGGAATTTGACGGATATAACGTTGTGCCATTTCCTCAGCTGTTTCAAACTCTCCTTTGTCATAAGCAAAAGCGGCGGAGGCGAGTAATTTAGTGTATGGAACCTGTGCCTGCTGAAGTAACTCGTTGGCTTCTTTCCACCTGCCCTGTTTTCTTCTTAAGTCGGCCAACTGTGCCAGACACATACTTTGTTGAGAAGGACGTATTTCCTGGAGTTCCTTTGATGCCAGTAACAGTTCATGTTCGGCAGCCTCCCATTCGCCTTTCCATATTAGCACCGAGGCGTAGTTGGTACGGCATGTTGAAAACAACGCATCAAAATGCCATTGGCGTGCCAGTTCCTTTACTTTATTGCACCATTGACCTGCTCTTTCATAATCACGAATTCGCTGGCAGGCCTCGATCAAAAAACAACAGGTAATGCCTGCAAGGCTCACATCTTTTATTGCGGCTGTAGTTGCCATCAGGGTGGCTTCGTCAAGGTAACTCATGCCTTCTCTGATCTTTCCTTCGCTGGTTAACATCATGCCCTTTGCACCAATGGCCATCATTTCTCCATCAATACTACCCACCCGCCTGCTGATGGAAATACTTTCTTCCACCAGTTGCAAAGCAATGTCGTTGGTAGGCTGCTGCATAAAACTTATTCTGCCCCTAAGAAGTGTAATAAAAGCAAGTTCCCAGCAATCCTCAACATCCTGCAATAAATTGGCTGCTCTTTGAAACCATCCGTTGGCGATGGCAAATTCACCTTTAATCTCGAGGTAATCAAGCCCAAGCCATGCCGCATTGCGTGCAGCCCCTTTTTTATCGCTTCCCTTATCAAAGGCTTCATAAGCTTTAAGGCGATAATCGAATAAGGCTGTGAAATCATTGAGCCACCAGCATGCCCTGGCCATTTCTTCAAATACTTCTGCCGAGGGATTTTGCTGCAGTTCCTGTTCAAGCAATTGACGGGCTGCCTTCCACTGGCCGTTGATCATTGCTTCCCTGCTTTCCTGTAAAACTGTATTCGACATGATGTTTCAAGGTTAAAGATGAACAGGTATTTGCCGGTAATTGAAATTAAGAAAAAGCCTGCTAAGAAGCATTGAAAGAATGAATTCGCCATCCGTTAGGAATTTCAGTCCCTTCTCGCTGCCGTCAGCCTGGAAAGTGTAGATATTATCTTTTTCACAGCCAGCGAGAACAGCATAGGAATCTTCTTCATACGCTCCATCGTTGTTATAGTCTGTCATGTACGGTGGAGAAATTGAGTTTGAAGAGACCAGTTTCACCTGGGCCTTTGTAAACAACATCACAAGGACTTGTAATTTGAAACCTGTCAGCCGATGAAGACAAGTAGACACAGGGAGGACCCAGGAACCTGTAAGAGTTGCAAAGAATTATTTGAATGTTGAGTAGCGGACATGTGTTATTTTGTGATCACACTTCACCAAAACTGCAGATGACCCATGACAAAACATTTAATGTTCAAACTGCTGTTCATCGCATTCCTCGTTATATCGGTTTGCCTGGAAAGCTATGGCCAGTCGGCAAAAGCAGAAACAGAAATAAAAGAAATGATGAAAGAGCTCGATGTTGTGGGCCTGTCGGTGGCAGTGGTCAAAAAAGGAAAGATCATTTACAACAACTCTTTCGGGTTAAAGGATATTGCCACCAACACACCACTGGCCAATGAGCATATTTTCAGGATTGCTTCCATATCAAAATCTTTTTCAGCCACGGCTATCATGCAGTTGATGGAGGCAGGAAAGTTATCCCTCGATGATGACTTCAGTAAGCTGGTTGGTTTTACCGTACGCAATCCAAAGTTCCCGGAAACAGTGATCACTCTAAGGATGGTAATGAGCCACACGGCAGCTATTAACGACAGCCAGGGATATTTTACACTGGATGTTATCAACCCGGCCAAAGGCGCCAACTATACAAAATGTTATAACGATTATGAACCCGGAACAAATTACCAGTACTGCAACCTTGACTACAACATGACCGGCACTGTTATAGAAAGGATCAGCGGTGAACGTTTTGACAACTATATCAGGAACCATATCCTGATGCCGTTGAAACTGTATGGCGGCTATTGTGTAGACTCGCTGGATGCAACCATGTTTGCTACCATCTATGATTATGATTCAACAAAAAAACTGGTGCCTTCTCCCGGGGCATATAATCCGCGCAGTCAGGAAATACAGAACTACGTTATGGGTTACAGCACTCCCATATTTTCGCCCACGGGCGGCATGAAGATATCGGCAGTTGACCTTGCCCGTTACATGACCATGCACATGAAACAAGGAAAGTACAAAGGCGTTAGAATTATCTCTAAAAAAAGTTCCAGGACAATGCAGACCACTGTTGCCAAAAAAGAAGGTTATGCGCTTGCCATTATGCATACCGATAAGCTCATTCCCGGCCAAACGCTCACTGGCCATACCGGCTCCGCATATGGATTATACAGCGCTATGTTCTTTGATCCAAAACAAAAATTTGGGATAGTAGTCATAACCAACGGCTGCAACCCTGTTTATAAGGACGGCTATAACCTGGTGATAAGAAGAACGGTGAACAGTTTGTATGAGAGTTTGATAAAGTAAGGTTGATAATGACAGTCAATTATTGTTATACGCTTTCTGGTAAAGCGCCGTGGCTGGGCATGCAAAGAAGGCAAGGTAATTTAAACATGGCCAGAAGCCGGGAAATGTGAGCCTTTATTTAGAATTGCAAACCCCATATGACCTGTCATTTCGAAGGAGCTATCGAAAGATTTTTTTATTCAGACAAAACTTAAGCGACTGAGAAAACTCATGCCGATGGAAGGCCGCATTTCATTGAATAAAGATTTATTGTTGAAACAACGCCGAGTCCCGGTGGAGACTCGGCTAGAACATAAATGGAATGCAACACCAATTTTGCATTTTGAATTTGCAAAAAAGATCCTTCGCAATTTTGCATACAGCCCCGCGAACTTGCAAAACCCAGGGTGAACAAAATATTCCTTAGAATTAAAAACAAAAGAATATGACAAGGGACCAGTTTAAAGCTTTATTACATCTTGAAGAAAACCTCATTCCTCCAGGGAAAAAAAACAGACCTGGCACTCCTATTTCACCCGGCTTTATAACCATTCATAATACAGGAAATACAACCACCGGCGCAGATGCCAGGATGCACGGCAAGTTTTTAATAAATTCCGGCTTCTACATTTTAAAAGGGAAACAACACTGGGTATCCTGGCATTATACCGTGGATGACAAAAGGGTTGTAAAGCATTTGCCAATTAAAGAAAAAGCTTTCCATGCAGTAGACGGTAATAGTGTAAGCGTGGGCGTTGAGATTTGTATGAATAAGGGTATTGATCAAAAACTCGCCTTTTTGAACGCTGCACGTCTTACTGCCTTGTTATTATTTGATATAAAAGCTTTAAACAAGAACGTAAAAAAAGTAGTACCTCATAAACATTGGACAGGCAAAGATTGTCCACAGCTCTTGCTTGATGAAGGAAACACTATCGGTTTGAAATGGAATGCATTTTTGGACCTGGTTCAAAGTGAACTTAACTCAATAACCGATGTACAAAAGGGAATTTTAGAAATGATGGAAGATGATGAAACAGATCAACTGAGTGAAAAAGATTTGAAAGCAATGCAAAAAGCGTCCAAAGCACATTTTGACGAAAAATAAATTAGAGCCTATTACATAAATAATTCAATCGCGCCTATTTCTTAATGAGGAACAGGCAGATGGTTTTTGTTTAACCCAAACATAGGCGACTGAGAACTCTCATCTCCCCCACCCCGACCTGTCATTTCGAAGAAGCTACCGAATGATTTTTGTTTGGACAAAATGATGGGCAACTTTTTTTAACCACGGAGGCCACAAAGTTTTTACACGGAGTTCACAGAGAAATCTCCGTGCCCTTTGTGTTTCCTTCCTCCGTGAACTTTGTGGTTCACCTCTTGCTCAAACTTTACACGACTGAGATCTCATCTCCCCACTCCATCCTGTCATTTCGAAGAAGCTGCCGAATGATTTTCGCTTACTCAAATCTTTACGCGACTGAGAATCTCATCTCTCCACCCCGACCTGTCATTTCGAAGAAGCTGCCGAATGATTTTCGCCGAGACAAATCTTGATGCGACTGAGAAATCTCATTCCAATGTAAGATTGTCCTTTGTAGGAATGAGATCTTTCCTCAGCGGATGATACTTCACACAATTTTTAATACGGCTGCATCGTCAAGATGACAACTGGGGTGGTGGTGTTTGTTCTTCATTGTGGCTATTGATTAGAATTTCATACCCCCACTCGTCCCGTCATTTCGAAGAAGCGAACAAATGATTTTTATTTGGACAAAACTTAGTGTGTTTGGTAATACCACTGAACTATTTTAGTGCCGGTTGCATTACTAACTTGCCCTAAAATTAAAAAGCCCCGGCGATGATACCGAGACCTGCGAACTATAGTTTAATTATTCGTTACAGCTTGGCTCACCATTGAGTTTTCTTAACAGACATAAAGGCTAATTAAAATATGCAGTCATGTATTCCAATAGCTTTTCGTCGCTCATTTTACTGGAAGTGCTTTCTTTTGCTACCACATTTTTAAACTGCGGCGTCTCTGAAAGAAAGCGAATAAACTGTTCCTGCTCTTTACCTGTGCCGGTAACGTAAATCTCCTCCACATTTTGCATGTGTGAACCAATTTCTTTAAAAAACTTTTGCTGTTGGGTTTTCTCTGAATTATTAGAAGCGTTTTCGTTTGAATTACTTCCCTGGTTGTTATTTTTTGCGTGTGCAATGATCATAAAATTCCCTGCATCCACCTGCTCTCTCCCTATTATTGTGGCACTATGAGAATCCATCCAAACGCCGAATTGTTTTTTGTTTTTTCCAGACATATAGTTTATTTAATAATGCACTTAAAATGCAATGTAAGGTAAGGTAGTTTGTTGCCGTTCAAATGTTAATCATCCTAAGTTCTTACTCAGGACTAGTGTACGCAGCGAGTGTGGTTTTACAAAATGAAGACAAGCGAATCTGATAAAGAAAATTCTATTCTTTTCATTGATTTGAAGATGAACCGCCGTTGTGCAAAGACAGAGAATCGCGTTCATTGGTTTCCTGGTGTCCCTGCAAAAGCACGAGGCTATTGGAGACACGGCGAGAGGACCTAAAAAAGCCCCGGCAAAGGGGCTTTTGATTAAATTAAGAGAGCGTATTAATAACGATTCTTATTATAACTGTTGCCATTGTTGAAACTGTCGCCACCGCCACGGCTTCCACCCGGAGACCTGCTTTCTTTAGGTTTTGCTTCCATCACTTTCATAGCTCTGCCTTCAACAGTAGTGCCATCAAGTTCAGCAATGGCTTTTTGCGATGCAGTATCGTCAGACATTTCAACGAAGCCAAATCCACGGGATTTGCCTGTTTCCCTGTCATTAATAATTTTAGCTGAAGTTACTTCTCCATAAGGAGTGAAAAATTTTTTTAGGTCATCATCCTGAACGGCGAAGCCTAAGTTTGAAACGTAAATGTTCATTGTTATGTAATTTAAAAATTTAAAAAGTTGAGGGGCAAGGAGTAAGACTAACTAAGATGCAGATTTTGTAGCAGACTAATTAACGATACTTGATGCAAGTCTCAAATTAAAAACTGAAGGTAGTGCAAAATTGCCGGTATATTGATTTTGGAGCAAAGCATACTGTAAATAAAAGCCAAAGCCTGGCTCTCCCCCTGTCTCCTTTGCCGGGTATTGGTGTTTTTGCCAAAGGCGCACAAATGTTTTTCATTAGAATTTCAAACCCCACCAGCCCTGTCATTTCGAAGAAGCTATCGCAGGGTTTTTGTTTGGACAAAATGGCGGGCAACTTTTTTTAACCACAGAGGCCACAAAGTTTTTACACAGAGATACCTCTGCACTCTTTGTGTTTCCTCCTCCGTGAATTTTGTGGTTCACCTGTTCTTAAGTTTTATGCGACTGAGCAAATCTCATCTCCCCCCCTGATCCGTCATTTCGAAGAAGCTGTCGACTGATTTTCGTTCAGACAATACGTAAGCGACTGAGAAATCTCATACCAATGAATATTGCACTTCTTCTCCGCTACCACAGCTTTATTTAAATTTTCCCTGAAGAAGGTTCCAGATGGAAAACCTTACAAAAAACAGATTTTTTATAAAGCCATGAAAGAATGAAAATTTTTTTTCTACCGAATTAGATAAGTATGAGCAACAAAAATGTTTATTCACATTTTGATCTATATAAATGCCTGCTGTTGTTCTGTTAGTAGATTTTACTAAACTCACCAAGTTCAAAGCATAATTCAATTAGAGCGTTCGCAACGAGCATGCGAGCTTTGGTAAAATCAAAAAAATGAAAAAATATTCTGCGTTGCTATTATTTTGTTTGGGTACACTACTCTCTGCAATTGGTCAGTCAACCAGTAAGGATGCTGTTCCAGGCAAGAGTTCTACAGTGATTGCTGCCAGCCCATCGTCCACAGTTGACAATTTAGAACAAAGCAAAATTTCAGAAGCTCTGACAAGACTCAAGAAATTAGAAAATGAAAATCTCCAGTTGAAACAACAACTTAACGAACTGGAAAAAAAATATTTAACGCATACCCACGCAATTGGCGGTTTCATTGGAACTGGATTCCAGTTAACTAATAAACTAAGTGCTGCCGGAACCTGGATTGCCATACCATTTGCAGCTAATGGAGAAGAAATGCAGAGAAACAAAAAGACTGGTTACCCTGTTAATGAATAACATAGAACCCAGGAATAAAATTGATATCACTAACTAACACTAAAGCTATTAAAATGAGAAATCTTCAATTACTGTTTGTGGTCATACTCGGATTTAGTCCCCTGTTTTTATTCAGCCAACCAAAGCTGCTTGAACTTATACCCAGTAAGGTGTATACTCAAAATGTAATACCATCGGCGTATAACACTATCGAAATGGAGTATAAAGAGGGTGATATTGCAGAATATATTTCAGTTGATATACCGCTGGAATTAAAAATTGAAAATTTAAGTGCTGGTATTAATGCCTCCAACTTCCAAGACAAGGTGAAGATCTTCCTCAAAAAAGGAAGCCAATTTGAACAGGCTACAATGAGCTCGTGGAATTTTACTTCACTTACAGTCCCGGTAAAGTCTGGTCGCTGGCTAACCAACGACACACCCGTAGAAGTATATGTAGAAGCAGAGGGCATTCGAACCAATACAATTTTTCTGATTATAGTTGATCCTCCACAAGTACCTCCAACAGTTACAAGCCTTAACCGTAACCGTGTTACAATAACAAAGGAACCTTTGTCAATAACAATTACCGGAAAGAATTTTGGCCAGGAAGTATACACAGGAGCAAAAATCAACGGGATTCCTTGCGATATCATCAATCATAATTATATGAACGGGTGGATGGAAGTGTTGGTGCCACAAGCAGTGAGGGAAGCTGCGGGTACTTATTCTGTAATTGTTGGAAATATATATGGCAAAAGCAACGCTGTAAACTTAATAGTAGAAAAGCCCCTCGTCAAGATGGCGCCCGTAGCACTAGCAGCGGTACCGCGTTCGTCTGCACAACAGGAAAATAATCTTAATAAAGCACAACCAAAAATTGCTGTAACGGGTTCAGTTGTCGCCTCAGGGATTCTTATTTACCTGAATGGAACTACTTCCGCAGCCAATAAGACGTACCTGGAAGATTATATAAGGCAGCTTGACCAGGTTAAAAAAATTGAAAACAATTTTAGTATTGACAACAGTGAAAAAGTTAGTATAAAACTTAAAGGAATTGGCGTCCCAAGAGTAACAATGGACCATGTAAAACTGTCAATCGAAAACAAACTTAGGGCGCTACGCATTGCGGGAGAGGTAGTTTTCGAATAAAAAATAGAGTCGATTTTATTTGAAAGCCAGGAGTAGTGTTAAAGGGTATACAAGCAGCATAGTTTTTCATTGTATTTTCTTTAGCAAAATCTATTCTGAAAAAGATTCTGTAATCAGCTCCTTGTATAATGTTTAGTAAAATATACTATTACTATTTCACCGCATGCACAATTCGATTATTCCTAAAATGACTGCACTCATAACTTTAACTCTGCAGATATCGCTTATTCATAACAGGTAAATTCATAACCTGTTTAAAACAAATTCAATGAAACAGATACTACTCGCATTATTAACATCATGCGCTTTGACGCTTTTTGCGCAACAGAAAAAAATGGTCAACCCCACAATTGTCAGCCAGGATAAATTGAGAAAAACCGAAGCCATGAAATTGCCGGTTAAGCCACTTGACTCCATTCAATTAAAACCACCAGCGGGTGGTGGAACTTCACCGGAAATTCTGTATAATGATGAACAAATCAAGGCAATAATAAATGAAGCATTGGGCTATTACCAAAAAGAATTTACGTCCGAACAAATTATTATCCTTGTAAAAAATAAGTATAACCTTTCTCTTGCGCAGGCTACCAGGGTAATGTACAACGCCCGTCATAATAATTACCAAAAAGCACGTCTGGACACCCCATGGCCATATGATCTGCAGCCTATTGTTAGCAAAGCATATGGCAGTGTTAACCTGGCAACGCCAGTATTATTAAAACAAGGGGGAGAAACCCGCACTTTTCCGTTCCTCTTTTTTTACCATCACTTTTTATCATTGATGCCCGGTTTGCATCCCGAGGTTGCTGAAAAAATGTCGGACCACTTCAAATTATATATAGAAGCAGGGTATACTACTGAAGAGATTTACACGAAGTCCTTTACTGAAAATGAGGTTTCGCATGATATCCGACCACTATGGGTTCCGTACTTTGTAATGGGAATGAAAAAGGCCAAAGTCCCAGTGCAAAACCTAATCTCCATTTTTCGCATTTATGGCACTTTCGGTGCTTCGGCGTATGGGACCTGGAATGAGGTGCTGTTAAATAGTGGCTACACGCAAACCGAGATTAACAATGCACCCAAATAAATTATTCATAAGTAAAAACTGTTAAGAGAAAGAATATAATTCCAAGCTGTTTTCCTTTTTTTTGCTTTGATGCTGAACGTCATATTTCTTTTTAGCTAGCCGTTAATACTGAAGCATCACCGCTCCCCCAATTAGAATTACAACCCTCCACTCTCCCGTAATTTCGAAGGAGCGAACAAATGATTTTTATTTGGATAAAACTTACGCGACTGAGAAATCTCATTCCTATAAAGATTGCCCTCTCCGTGACTGTCATTTCGAAGAAGCTGACGAATGATATTCGCTTACCCAAATCTTTACACGACTGAGAAATCTCGTTCCAATGGAAGATTGTCCTTTGTAGGAATGAGATCTTTCCTCAGCGGACGACACTTCACACAATTTTTAATACGGCTGCATCGTCAAGATGACAACTGGGGTGGTGGTGTTTTTTCTTCATAGTGGCCATCAATTAGAATTTCACACGCCACTCGTCCCGTCATTTCGAAGGAGCGAACAAATGATTTTTATTTGGACAAAACTTACGCGACTGAGAAATCTCGTTCCAATGGAAGATTGTCCTTTGTAAGAATGAGATCTTTCCTCAGCGGATGATACTTCACACAATTTTTAATACGGCTGCATCGTCAAGATGACAACTGAGGTGGTGTTGTTTGTTCTTCATAGTGGCTATTAATTAGAATTTCATACCCCCCACTCGTCCCGTCATTTCGAAGAAGCTGCCGAATGATATTCGCTTACTCAAATCTCTACGCGACTGAGAAATCTCATCCCGATCGAAGATCGCCCTCTGTACCTCTGTAGAGTGAGATCTTTCCTCGGCGGATGAGTGTATACACAATTTGGTAATTTTTCTGCCTCGTCAAGATGACAAGTCAAGTTGTGTTTGTTCTTTGAAAGTGATCTGCTATTTAGAATTTCTAACCCCCACCCGCATTTGTCATTTCGAAGGAGCAGCCTGAATAATTTTTTATTTAGACAAAACATTACGCGACTGAGAAATCTCATTCCGATGGAAGACTGCCTCCCATTCGGCTGGAGGAGATACGGGAAGTAGCTAAAGGCCTAAACTCCAAATCAGTTCGAATACTCCGGCTTGTATGTTTTTTGACCCAGGTGTTTCATTGTACGTAAGTGGGACGAAATAGCCTGGATAACGGTAGGAAAAGAATGGTAAGGTAATCCGTAACGCTGGCAATGTTCCCTGATAATGCCGCTGATCCCGGGATAATGGATATGGCTGATCCTGGGAAACAAATGGTGTTCGATCTGGTAATTCAATCCTCCAATGAACCAACTTACGATTTTGTTTTTTGGAGCAAAATTAGCCGTCGTCCTCACCTGGTGCACGGCCCATTCTGATTCAATTTTCTTATCATCAAGACCAACAGATTCAAATTCCGGTCCTTCAACGGCATGTGCTAACTGGAAGGTATAGGAAATAATAACACCGGTAACAATTCCCATTGTAAGGTATCCAATCAGCCAGGGCAGCCAGCCTATAAAAAATATTGGAATCGCCATGTAGAAAAGGACATATAAAAGCTTACTTGCCCAGAATGTAATATGCTCCCCTGGGCTCATGGGTTGCAGTGGTGTACGGTTGATCTTCTTTGCGAAATACTTTTTAAAATCATTCACCCCTACCCACATAAAAACCATCAGGGAATAGGCGATGGTTAGATAAATATGCTGGTAACGGTGAACAGGAAGCCATTTTTGCGAGGGACTTTGGCGCAGGTATTTGCTTTGTGCTATGTCATCATCGGCACCTTCAATATTGGTATAGGTATGATGAATGATATTATGCTTTTGTTTCCAGAAAAAAGCACAGCTTCCCATCGCATTCATAGTGAGGCTTAATACCCCATTTACCCATTTTTTACTTGAGTAGCTGTCATGGCAGGCATCATGCATAATGTTGAATCCAATACAGGCTATCAGGAAACCCAGCAGGGCGCACAGGAACAGGCTGAGGCCCACCGGCATAGAAAAGGCCAGCAAAGAGACATAGATACCAATAGCAGCCGGAACCAGGATAATGGTCTTAATATAAAGTTTCCAGTTACCTGTTTTCTTTAGATTGTTGGTCCTGAAATAAGTTTCAACAGACTGTTTTAACGACTGGTAAAAAGCCGTGTTTGCATGATTGAAACTGACCTTTGGACTTGTATTGAGTTTTGACATCGATTATTGAACTTCGGGGAGTGCTGAAGGTAAATAAATTTGCTTTTGGTTGTTGTTAAATAAGGCAGAAATGATCCGGTCTGGGGTGAGATCGATAAAAAAACCTGTCTACATTAGGATGATTTAAGCCTCCCATCAGTATCTATTACTGAGTCTGCCTTAGGAAAGAAGGTGAAGAGGAAACACCTGCAGGTTATTCTGCCAGGCCCTCCATAAAAACAAAAGAAATAAGTGTATTACCGCGGACTAAAAAATTCTGTATAATGGGAAATGGGCTGACATGTATAAAGATATTTGAAGAACACCATTAAGGCAACTGCCGATAATAATTGAACTGCGCTAATGTTGGCGTCCTCGCCAACGTTGGATTTATTAATGTTCACTCTCATTGGGGCGGACGCTAACAAGAGCTGTAGTGTATCGTTGGCGTGAGCGCCAATTAAACTTTACCACGTAAATGGTGATGCTCTTACCCTTCTATTACCCATTATTCATTGCCCTGCTTGTTTACTACTTCCAGTTCAATGCTAAAGCAGCAGAGGCACGGTTTGTGTTTAACAGACTTGCATTTTATTTACTCATTAAAAAAAACTTTGGTCATGGCAGAAATTGATGTTCAACCGAAAAAGAAAAGTTCAGGGTCAATACTACCCTGGATCCTTGGATTAATAGCCATCATTGCTATTTGCATTTTTATTTTCAGAAAGAAAGACAAAGGTGACGACTATGCAAATCGCGACAAAACCACTTATAACAGTGCATCTGATAACGCAGCTGCGGCAACAGGCTGGAATGCGATCGACTGGAACGCACCAGCAGCGTCCTACGACGAAGTAACGGACCGCAATATTGTAGTGCGTAGTAAGGACAACTACGCCATTTATGGTTTGGGCGAAGATGTTCTCTTCGACAAAGATGCCGCAACCATAAGACCCGATGCGGAAAACAATCTGAAACAGATCGCTTCGTCCATCAATAAGCGTTACGGTGGCGGACGGGTAGCTGTATTTGGTTTTACCGATGCTACCGGCAGCGAGGAGCATAACCAGCAATTGGCCGAACAAAGGGCAACTGCAGTAAAAGATTGGCTGGGCAACCATGGCATTGACAATAACCATATTTCGCTACAGGCACGTGGCGAAAACAACCCGGCGGCCACCAATGCTACCGAGGAAGGCAAGCAAAAAAACCGCAGGGTAGAAATTGTGGCCCGCAAAGATTAATTATTCATTCACGGAAGAACACTTCCTTAAAACAACGACAATGGCAAACGATAATATGAAACACAGAAGGCTCCAGGAGCTGGACGAAAGCGATTTTGAAATTGTAGATGGTCAGCCCGATATCAGGGGCTGGGATGTTAAGACAGACGGTCAAACCATTGGGGAGGTAGATGAACTCATCCTCGATGCCCGCGAACGTAAAGTACGTTACATGGTAGTGGACCTGGATGATGATGCACTCGACCTGGACGATGACCGAAAAGTGCTCATCCCTATTGGCATGGCACAGCTGCATGAAAAGGACGATGATGTTATTCTTCCGGGCATTAGCCTGGACCAGCTAAGGCAGTTACCCGAATATGACAGTGATAATTTAACTGATAGCACAGAGTATGCAATAAGCACGGCGCTTGGCAGAACAGGATTCGACCAGGATGCTCAGTGGAACTCCAGCTTTTATCAGCACGATCATTTTAATGAAGGGAATTTAAACCAACGCCGCTTACCGGCCAGCACCACGGCTACCAGTGGCACTTCTTATTTGCAATCTAGGCAGCAAAGCAGCGAAGCAGAAGGCTATACTGGCAATAGCAACCGCATATATAACAGCGACAGGAGTTCAGTAAATGAAGAAATAGAAGACGATGTATTGTCGCCCGTTAGTAATAGACCGAACGACCTAAACGACAGGTTAAGCGACGAGGCGGAGGATGATTTATCAGACAATGACAGGAAAAGGGAACGAAGGAACCGACGTGATGAAGATGATGGTTTCCGCAGTGGTTTATAAAAAAGATAAAAGGCAGTTTGAAAAAGCTGCCTTTTCAATTTACTCCCCAGGGTATCTGCATCCCATTCTGTTTTGCAGAATAGCTTTTCCATTTTGCCCCGGCCTCAGGCATAAATATCTTTTCGGCTGTACACGGTAAAAGTGGCGTAAGTAAATGCGGCGGATGATACCAATAAGAACAGGACCATCCACCAGGTAAAACCATAATCCGTTTCATACACTTTAAAATCAACAAAATAAAAAGGGCTGATATAACCCAGCCATCTTACCGAATCATCAATGCGGGAAATGGCCTCGAAAATGAATGAACCCAGAACGATACCCACACCGGGCCCCACAAATGATCTTCCCCGTTTAATAAGAACTGATAAGAACATTCCCAAAAGGCCAAAGAACATATTGAGCATGAAGCCATAGCTTTCCATCACCCAAAAACTTTTGATGTTGTAGCCATTCTCGTTTTGCACCCAGGTAAACATGACCAGGAGCAGAGCGGATAATATGATATGAAGCGCCAGGAGCAGGGTGAGATAAGCACATAGTTTGGACAATACTATTTGGTGTCGTGATGATGGTGGACCCTACCACAATCGAAAAAATGCCCGATAATATAATTACGTGAAAGCCGTAATAGGTAGAAAAATAATTGAGCACGTTCGTCCATAAATCCATGCGCATACCAAAAAACTCCTGCATGTTTTCTGAAACCATTTTCGTGCTAAGCAGTGCCTTCATATCGCCAGCCACCTGGGGATACAATGCCGTAAGCAGGATGCATATAAAAACCAGGATGGAAGTCCAAAGGATAAAAGATTTGCGGTTGTGTTTAAGTTCTTTAAAGTAGATAGACCTGTTCATCCGTTAATTGTAGTAATGCATAAATATTTCTTCAAGGGAAGGCTCTTCAATGCTAAGATTGGTAATATTCAGCGTGCCGAGGTGCTGAATGAGTGCCCGCATCTCACCGGCAAACATAAACTCAACGGCGTTATCATTTATTTTCAATTCACTGATTCCCCCCAGCGCAAACTGATTAACATGCGGCATCTCGGATAAATCAATCCTGCACCTCTTCAGGTGTTTGCTGCGTAAGGTCTGAATATTCTCCACTGCTACAATGCCCCCCTCACGGATAATGGCCACCCGCCGGCACATTTTCTGTACATCGCTTAATACGTGCGACGAAAAGAATACCGTGGTGCCTTTTGCATTTTCTTCTTTTAAAACCTCAAACAATTTTGCCTGCATCAGGGGATCAAGTCCGCTGGTAGGTTCATCAAGAATAAGCAGTTTAGGCTGATGAAGGAGCGCCTGAATAATGCCCACTTTCTTTTTATTACCCATTGAGAGGTCTTCGAATTTTTTTGTAACATCAACACCAAACACCTCAATTAAATGGGTATAATAGCTGCCCGGCTTTATTCCATAGAACGATGCTGAATAACGCAACAACTCCGAGGCCGTCATACCGGCATAGTAATGAACATCGCTGGGCAGGTAACCAATGGATTTTTTTATGGCTTTCGAGTCCTTCAAAATATCCAGGCCAAAAATGGTTGCACTACCTGAGGTAGGATAGATCAGGCCAAGTAGCGTACGTATGGTGGTTGATTTACCGGCGCCATTAGGTCCAATAAATCCGAAGACCTCGCCCTCCCCTACAGAGAAATTGACATTCTCGATTCCCCTGGAAACGCCGTAGTATTTGGTGAGATTTTGTATGTTGATAACCGGCACGGGGTAAAAGTAAAAAACTAATGGCTATGATGTCCTTGTTTGGTAAGGGTCAAGAATAATTCCTGACGTTCCGCCTTTTTTTAAAACCACTGCATCTAAATACATCTGAACAACATAGTTACCTGCTGTAAGATCAGTAGCGGAACAAGTGCAATTAAAAAATTCAAGGGCTTTGTTGTTACTGCTACCTTCTACATATTCTGAATTGCAAATGTTGTCGGATATATCTTTCATATTACATTAAGTCATCTCCAACAACTATTTGCCTTAATTATTTGTAATAATAGCAAGCAAACTAATGGGATGAAAAATATAGTAGTGGTTGGTGGAACAAAAGGAATAGGGAAAGAAGTTGTTCTACGTTTAAAGGATAACAAAGTTTTTGTTATTGCACGTACGGATAACTATTTTGTGGATACAGAGAAGCTCCATTTTATACAGGGAGATGTAACAGGTGTGTCGATTGATCTATCTTCATTGCCGGAGGCTATTCACGGTTTTGTTTATTGCCCGGGCACGATTAATTTGAAGCCTTTTCACCGGCTTACAGAAACCGATTTTCTTAATGACTGGCAAGTCAATTTTATGGGTGCGGTAAAATTGCTGCAATGGGTGCTTCCGAAATTAAAAAGCGCTGAAAATTCCTCGGTGGTTTTATTCAGCAGTGTTGCTGCCACTGTAGGTATTCCGTTTCACGCAAGCATATCCTCAGCTAAAGCTGCAATAGAAGGTCTTACTAAATCATTGGCGGCCGAACTTGCTCCGGGAATTAGAGTAAATTGTATTGCGCCTTCTTTGACCCAAACGGGTCTTGCAGAAAGATTATTGAATACTCTGGAAAAGACAGAAGCAGCAGGTAAACGCCATCCATTGCAACGCATTGGTCAGCCTGCTGATATTGCTGGAATGGTATATTTATTATTATCCGATCAATCAGCATGGATCACAGGCCAGGTATTGCATGTGGATGGGGGTATGTCAACTTTGAAATTATAAAGTATGAAGATCCTGCTCACCGGGGCTACCGGTTATATTGCACAGAGACTGCTGCCTGTTTTGTTGGAGAACGGGCACCATGTTGTTTGCTGCGTTCGCGATAAAAAAAGGTTCAATACTACAAAATACAAGGACTTTACTCTGACGGTTGTAGAAGCTAATTTTTTAATGAAAGAAACCCTGGCAAATATTCCTGGTGATATTGATGTGGCTTATTATCTGATCCATTCCATGTCTACCTCAGGTGAGGATTTTGAAAAGCTCGAAGAAACATCTGCCAAAAACTTTAAAGAAAGAATAGAACAAACCACTGCACGACAAGTTATTTATCTCAGCGGAATTGTGAACGAAGAACAGCTTTCCAAACACCTTCTTTCAAGGAAGAATGTAGAACAAATATTGGGAAACGCATCTTTTGATTTAACCACGCTTCGTGCCGGGATCATAGTTGGCTCGGGCAGCGCCTCCTTCGAGATCATTAGGGACCTGGTGGAAAAGCTACCCATTATGATTGCGCCTAGGTGGTTGAATACTGCTTCACAACCCATCGCCATTCGCAATGTAATTGAGTATTTGTTTGGCGTGCTATTAAGGGAAGAAACTTATAATAAAAGCTTTGACATCGGTGGCGATGAGGTGCTGACATACAAACAAATGCTTTTACGTTTTGCTAAGGTGAGAAAATTGAAAAGAAAAATTTTCGTGGTGCCTGTAATGACACCCAAATTATCCTCTTACTGGTTATATTTTGTTACCTCCACTTCGTACACACTTGCGACGAACCTTGTGGAGAGCATGAAGGTGGAAGTAATATGCAAACCAAATAATTTAAAAGAGTTATTGGGCATCAAATTACTTTCTTATGATAAAGCGATCGAGCTTGCTTTCGATAAGATGGAACAAAACCAGGTATTATCCAGTTGGAAGGATGCTCTTACCAGCAACACCTTGCACCATGGCATATCAAAACATATGGAGGTGCCCACAAACGGCTGCTTTACAGATGTTCGCAAAATTGAAGTTGATGATAGTGCCAGAGTCCTAAATAAAATCTGGTCAATCGGGGGCAACACCGGCTGGTATTATGGTAACTGGTTGTGGTCGCTACGAGGTGTTTTGGATAAAATGGTGGGCGGCGTAGGACTACGAAGAGGCAGGAAAAGCGTTACAGAGATATGGGATGGCGATTCACTTGATTTTTGGAGAGTGTTGCTTGCGGATAAAAAAGAAAAACGTTTGCTACTTTATGCCGAAATGAAATTACCCGGAGAAGCCTGGCTTGAGTTTAAGATAAAGGACAACACATTATTTCAAACTGCCACCTTTAGACCGCTTGGCCTTTTAGGCAGATTATACTGGTATTCTGTTTTACCCTTTCATGGTTTTATTTTCAAAGGGATGATCAATAATTTAGCAGCTCCGGGTCGATTGCCTACAGGTTCTTAAACTTCTTCAACCCAGGCTATGATGCCGCTTGCTAACAGGCAGCAGAGAGAGAATAAGGTAATGGTTCCATATTGTTGGAGTTTATTGTATCATGTGCCGTCGCGGGAACACGAACTACTTACGCCATCGTTGGTGTTTGTGTCAACCAACGATTTAATTTAAATGGATGATGCACTCATGGCCTGCGCTACTGTTTTGGCTCTCCCTGTGTCTCCTTTGCATGGCATTTGTGTTCTTGCCAAAGGGACACGGGGAAATTGAAAAAGAAATCATCACTTGCTTAGGTCACATCCATTAGTTCCTTATAGTTTGTAACAGCATATTCTCCATGCTCACCTGCAAGATAATATTTTGCTGAACTGTGTTTGAGTCACCGGCACTTACTGCTAAATCTCATGTTCCCTTATAAAGATTTGCTTCATGGTATGAAATCTTTCCCCGGCAGATGCTTGTACACACAATTGTAATTTTTCTGCATCGTCAAGATGACAACTGAGGCGGTGGTGTTTGTTCTTCATAGTGGCCATCAATTAGAATTTCATACCCCCACTCGTCCCGTCATTTCGAAGGAGCGAACAAATAATTTTTATTTAGACAAAACATTAAGCGACTGAGAAATCTCATTCCAATGGAAGATTGTCCTTTGTAGGAATGAGATCTTTCCTCAGCGGATGATACTTAACACAATTTTTAATACGGCTGCATCGTCAAGATGACAACTGAGGCGGTGGTGTTTGTTCTTCATAGTGGCCATCAATTAGAATTTCATACCCCCACTCGTCCCGTCATTTCGAAGGAGCGAACAAATAATTTTTATTTAGACAAAACATTAAGCGACTGAGAAATCTCATTCCAATGGAAGATTGCACTTCCCTTTGGCTTTGATTTAATGAATGAAGACGTACCGCCATAGTGAAAAGATAGGAAATTGTGCTCAACGAATTCCCCGTGTCCCTTCCAACACACAAGGCCATCGGAGGAGACACGGGGAGGACCTAATCAGTTGATAAGCTGGAAAAGAATATCAGCTAATTATTGCGCTGAATTATGAATAAAGAGTTGCCGGCAGGGCAACTCTTTTGATTGACCATGAATGCAATGTTGGCTGGCCGGTGGCCGGTATGTTGCTAAATGGCTTTGTTCAGCAATTCAATCGAATTGTTGACGCTATACTTTTCAAACATCCGTTGCCGGATGTTCCGGACCGTATGATGACTGATCTTTAAATGATGTGCAATTTCTTTCGTTCTTAATCCATTCCTGATCAATGCTACCAATTCAGTTTCCCTTTTTGAAAGTTTTACGGACAAACCCGAAGGACGAAAGGCGGCCAGTTTTTCCTGCGAAGAATCCTGCCTGTAAATATCCAGCTTCACTCCCCTGAACGGGCTTTCTTCTGTAATATCTTTCACGATTGAATAATATACAAATGTCGAATTCCTTAACCTGAGCGAAGATTTTTCATCCTGCACCAGTAAATAGCTTCCATCCTGATGCCTGAATCGAAACTGCAGGCTCACGCGAAGATTAAGATATTCTTCAGGCGATTTGTCTTTTAAAAAATCATGCAGGAACAAATAACATTCCTTCAAGCCATCAACGTCATCCTCATGCGCCTGCGCCATAATACCAGCCGGGAAAAGATCATACAAATAGCCTTTCGTATATCCAAGCACCTCGCGGCAATTATCACTGATGTACCTCGTTTCGGGATGGTGAAAGGGACAAACCATGAATACCCATTGCGGAAACATTTTTTGCATGGCATCCATAAAGGGAAACATATCGTCCATCGATATCAATTCCTGTTCCCGGGAAATGTCTTTCACTAAGGAAACTATTTTTTCCCCCGCCCTTGTTAACGGTGAATAAATCATAATCTTATCTGGTTACTATTTGTGACGATGCAATTTAGGCAACAGGGAAAACCTGCACCATCCCCTAATCCGGGTAGTACTTTAATACTATTCTCCACGCCTGGCCCTCGCTCTACTTTTGATTCCATAAAAATTTTAGTATGGCAAACAGTAAATTAGTAGAAATCAGCTTTTTTCTTTCTACACTTTTAAGCGGCTTTTATGCG
>Ga0193740_1000149_pt1 | contig 20353 bp, 16 predicted proteins | sample L2s1metaG_FD_145072 | JGI IMG/M metagenome (GOLD analysis project Ga0193740, IMG submission 145072) | Soil microbial communities from a riparian zone of the East river system, Colorado, United States - L2s1 | ecosystem: Environmental > Terrestrial > Soil > Riparian zone | place: USA: East River... | reverse complement strand
CAATTCTTGCGCTCCTTGCTCATCAATATATCATAGTTAACACAGCTTTTACAGCCCGCCCAGAACTTTTCATCCTGGGTCAATTCAGAGTAGGTAACAGGTTCATAACCCAATTCGCTGTTGATCTTCATTACTGCCAGACCGGTAGTTAATCCAAAGATTTTTGCATCCGGATATTTTTCACGGCTAAGCTGGAAGATTTTTTGCTTGATGGCTTTTGCAACACCACCTTTTCTAAATTCCGGTGCTACAATTAGTCCAGAGTTCGCCACGTATTCGCCTTCCCAGGTTTCGATATAACAAAAGCCAACCCATTTACCCTCGGGAGTAACTGCTATTACTGCCTTTCCTTCGTCTATAATATTTTGAGTGTCCACTATCTAAAGAGTTGAGATTAGAGTTATGGATAACCAATCCTGTACCAAGAACATTGGGGGAGAACTTCACTGATAGGGCCCTTGGTTAGCGGGTCGTCCTATCAGAATCCTGGTCGTCGTCTTGCGAGATAACGGAACATATCAAAGCACACATCGTACACGCGGGTGCGAGCCTGCTTGTGAAAGATGAAATGTTTGTTATGTGTGCTCATATTCATTGAAGAATGCAAATTTATAACCAAATCTATAAATACCGTATAAAAATATTTCTGGTTGTTAATACAGCAAGTTAAATTTTGGGCACAAAAAATCCCGCATTTAGCGGGACTAGTTGAGCTACTAGGATTCGAACCTAGACAGACAGAACCAAAATCTGTAGTGCTACCATTACACCATAGCTCAATCCGAAAGGAGTGCAAAAATAAAGGCAGTATAAGGATGTTCCAAATTTTTTAACTAGTATAGAAAGATTTTAGAAAGGTTTAAGAGTAAACAGGCTGTCATTGATTAATGTACGAAATAGGATTGGTTTGATCCTGCAGCAGCCCCGTAATTGAGACGTATTAAAATGATAGGATAACGAAATTTAGAACTTTTATTAACGCACCATCCTGCTTTTGCAAATCCCTTTAGGTAATATTCCTCAAATTAATTGGGCCATTAGCAGGACAGTGGAATTTACTACATTTATGAAAACCCTTACAATGCCGTTTGACCGCCGCAAATTTTTGCACAGAGCAGGAGCTATTTCGGCAACTGCTTTTCTTTCATCGATTGTAAAACCTGCCTGGAGTAAAAACCTGGAGAAAGCAATAAGAGAGGCCGAAAATATTTCTCCAGATCAATTGGCAACCGATGAAGACTTCTGGTATTATATACAACAATCATTTACGGTTTCACCTTCCATCATCAACTTAAATAATGGTGGAGTTTCTCCTGCGCCAAAAACGGTTCAGGAAGCAATGAAACGCTATTATGATTACAGTAATGAAGCACCCAGTTATTATATGTGGAGGATATTGGATTTGGGCCGGGAAACCCTGCGAAAAAATCTTTCCAAACTGGCCGGCTGCGATGCAGAGGAAATTGCAATCAACCGAAACTCCTCGGAAGGTTTGGAAACGATCATTTTTGGGTTGCCATTAAAAGCAGGCGACGAAATCGTTGCTGCAAAGCAGGACTATCCGAATGTTGTGAATGCCTGGAAACAAAGAGAACTAAGGGATGGAATAAAAGTTAATTGGATCAATCTGGAACTGCCCAGTGAAGATGAGAATTACCTGGTGAAACAATATTTAAATGCCTTTACTTCTAAAACAAGAGTGGTCAATATTACTCATATCATAAATTGGAACGGCCAAATTCTGCCTGTAAGAAAAATAGCGGATGAAGCACATAAACGCGGTATTGATGTTTTGATAGATGGGGCACACAGCTTTGCTCATTTCCAATTTAAAATTCCTGACCTGAACTGCGATTATTTTGCCAGCAGTTTACATAAATGGTTATATGCGCCTATCGGAAGCGGGATGATGTATATAAAGAAAGACAAGATTAAAAATGTGTATCCATTATTTGCCAGCGATCTTCCTTTAAAAGAGGACATTCGCAAATTTGAACATTTGGGAACCCGTCCATTTTTTATTGAGCAGGCTATCGGAAAAGCACTGGAATTTCATGACATGATTGGTAGTGAACGAAAAGAAAAAAGGCTTCACTATTTGAAGAATTACTGGATGGAAAAGGTAAAAGATGTCCCGAAAGTAAAATTGAATACTTCGTTAGATCCAAAATGGGGTTGCGCTATCGGGATGGTTTCCATAACAGGTAAAAAGCCTTCAGAGTTGGATAGTTACCTGTTTGATAAACATAAAGTACATACGGTAGGCATTGAGTGGGAAAACATTCACGGCGTTCGTGTGACTCCTAACGTTTATACAACTACAAAAAACCTGGATGTTTTGGTTGAAGGAATCAGGAGTTTTGCCCGTCAAACCTGAGTTCATTACTAAATCGGCTGGAATAAGCCGGTTTATTCTGCATTTACCAGGTAATAATTTTTCTTTCCTTTTTGCACCAGTAAATATTTTTGGTGAAGGAGTTTTTGATTGTTGATGACTTCATCAACAGTTTCCACTTTATGCCGGTTAATGCTTACACCGCCATTTTGAATCATTTTCCTCGCTTCCCCTTTGCTTGGGAAAATGGTTGTTTCAGCCAGGAACGAAACTGCATCTATTCCACTTTCTAATTTTTCTTTGGGGTAATTGATATGTACAATGCCTTCCATAGCTTTCAGGTCTTCTTCGCTTAAAGATTCGGCCGAAGTATTTTTTTGAGTAAATAGTTTTTCCGTTGTTTCTACTGCCTTAAGATATTCATCAATACCATGTACAAAAATGGTAAGCTCTCTGGCTAATCTTTTTTGTAAGATTCTTTTCGATTGATCTGTATGATGTTCTTTAACCAGGTTACCGATTTCATCTTGAGGTAGGAACGTAAATATCTTAATCCATTTTTCTGCATCGGCATCTGTTGCATTTAACCAAAACTGCAAGAAATGATATGGGGAAGTTTTTTCCGGATCAAGCCAGACATTCCCGGATTCCGTTTTTCCAAACTTTCCACCATCCGATTTTGTTAGCAAAGGACAGGTGAAGGCAAATGCTTCACCTCCTGCTTTACGACGAATCAGCTCTGTTCCCGTTAAGATATTCCCCCATTGATCACTCCCGCCCATTTGAAGTTTGCAGTTTTTATTCTGATATAACCAGTAAAAATCATAACCCTGTATCAATTGGTAGGTGAATTCAGTAAAGCTGATGCCTGCCTCGCTTTCTATTCTTTTCCGAACACTGTCCTTACTCATCATATAATTCACCGTTATGTGTTTTCCGACGTCACGTATGAATTGAAGAAAATTCATTTCTTTGACCAACCATTCCGGTTGCCCCGCCAACAAGGGCAATGGGTTTATGTCCCGCCCTTTGCAAATGAACCAGCAATAAAATAGGCACCAGGCTGCCGATGTGAAGCGAATCCGATGTGGGATCAAAACCAACATATCCGGACATTCTTTCTTTAAGTAGCTGTTCCTCAGTACATGGCATTATATCCTGTATCAATCCGCGCCAGCGAAGTTCTTCTATAAGGTTCATATCAAAATCTTAGGCGGCAAAAGTAGGCAGCCCCGCGCAATTTGAGGCTAAGTCTTTCGTTTTCAGTGGGGTAATTTTACATTATGGACATTATGAATTTGAGAATGAAAGAATTACATTTGTTGGCGCAGCCAAAACCCTTGAAAAAACGTCCATAATCCATTGCTTATTGAAAATTGACGAAATGAAAATCAGCTTCTTAGTTATTATTATTTTAATCCTTACCGTTAATATAACCTCCGCTACTTTGCAGGCATCGGAAAGTATGACTATGCCAGTATTGCTTTTCCTGCTGCAAACAACAAAAGAACCTTAGCGGTTACCGGGCTTCGGTTTGCTGTAGATGACATCATGAATACCCTATTCCTGGTAGAACCTGACGGATCAATTAATTACAATAACATTCAAGCTTTTTCATCAGCTGACTATGCCTTCCTGCTATCATTTGCCCAAAATCTGAAGCAATCATCCAATAAGAACATTGATTTTGGATTGAACGCCAAGATCATTCATCGAAATGTAGGCAAGTTTGCAAAGGCCTGGGGATTTGGTTTAGATGCCGGACTTCAAATTCACAGCAATAAATGGAAGTTTGGATTTGTTGGAAGAGACATCACCACAACATTTAATACCTGGACTTTCAACTTTACAGAAAAGGAAAAAGAAGTCTTATACCTTACTAATAATGAGATACCCGTTAAATCCACGGAGCTCACGGCCCCAAGGTTAGTTATAGGTGTGGCACGCGACTTTTTATTAACCCAGAAATTAAGCTTGCTGGCCGAAGCTAATCTTGATATCACTTTTGATGGTCAGCGAAATACGCCTATAAGCGCCGATCCGGTAAGTGCTGATCCTAAGCTCGGATTGGAATTGAACATCAACAAAATAGTTTACGTAAGGGGTGGTATCAATAATTTTCAAAAGGCGCTAGCTGATGGTGACACATTAAACCAGAAAAAAGTTTGGATTTACCAGCCAAGCGCTGGTGTTGGTTTTCAAATTCAAAATGTGAAAATAGATTATGCATTTACCAACCTTGCCAACCAGTCAAACCCCTTATTTACACATGTTTTTTCATTGCAGGTAGTTCTTGTAAACGATAAAAACAAAAAGAAAAAATAAACCGTACCTAAAATTTCGTTTCATGAAAAAACTATTACTTGGCTTCCTGCTTATAACAAGCTTTGCAGTAAAAGCACAGGTATACAATAACGAGTGGATCGATTATTCCAGAGCCTATTATAAATTTAAAATTGGGAAAACTGGTTTATATCGAATTAACCAACCAGTTCTTTCTTCAGTAGCATTGGGCGCCACGCCGGCAGAACATTTCCAACTCTGGAGAAACGGAAAACAAATTCCAATATACACCTCCATTGCAAGCGGCATTTTATCCGGATTTGATTACATAGAGTTTTGGGGAGAGATGAATGATGGAAAGCCGGATAGAGAATTGTATCGTGATCCAAAATGGCAATTGAATGATAAATGGAGTTTGGAAACAGATACAGCTGCCTATTTTCTTACTGTAAATCCAACAGTATCTGCTAATTTACGTTTGCAGACTACAACCAATAATGTTACGGGTACTTCCCTTGTTACCGGTACTCCTCTTCCTGTTGATCAATATTTTATGTACACAATGGGAAAGTATTTCAGGGACAGGTTGAATCCTGGCTATGCAGTTAATGCTGGTGAGTTATTATATTCTTCATCGTATGATAAAGGGGAGGGCTGGTCGTCGAATGATATCATAACAACTTTCGATACTTCATGTAACGCGACGTATGGGAAGAATTCCATGATTTTTACAAACCTGAATGTTTATACAGGGCCATCTGTGCCCTCTGCAAAATTTAAGATTGCTGTATCAGGAAATCAAATTAACCAAAGACGTTTTCTTACAAGGATCAATTCTGATTCCGTACTTAGCAACAATGTCGATTATTTTAATTATACAATTGACTCAACCAGTTTTTCAGTTAATACTTTAAAAGGAAACACGGATACCGTTACTGTTTATAATAATACCATGGTTTCGCCTGCTGGTTGCTCACCAAGCGATAGAATGGTGATCCATCAATACGAAATTACCTACCCCAGGAATTATAATTTTAATGGTCAATCCAATTTTGAATTCTCACTAGCTCCTAATGCTGCAGGAAATAATTTGCAGATTTCGAATTTTACCTATGGAGGCACTGCTCCTGTACTTTATGACCTGACAAACGGTAAAAGATATGTTGGTGACATGTCCTCGGCCCCAATATTAAAATTTGTTTTAGAACCATCGCTAGTTACAAGAAATCTAGTGCTGGTAAATGAAGAAGCAGGAAATATCAATACAGTTAGCAGTATTGAGGTCCGTAATTTTATTAATTATACTGATGCTTCCCAACATGGCGATTATATGATCATTAGTGATCCAAGTCTATTTGGTGGAGGTGTTAACCCTGTTGACGATTACAAAATTTATCGAAGCTCGGTAGCCGGGGGTTCGTATAATGCAAAAATTTACCTGATTGAAGAAATCACAGATCAATTTGGTTTTGGGATCAAAAAAAATCCTGCGGGTTTACGAAATTTTTTAAGATATGCCCGTAACCGGTTTGCTATAGCTCCAAAACATGTTTTTATCATTGGAAGAGGGATGACCTATAATGCACAAAGAAGTTTCGAGTCCTATCCTGATTTCAATAGGTTGAATATTGTACCTACGTTTGGAGTTCCCGCCTCGGATGCCTTACTTACGGCGGAGCAAGGTAGTTCTCTTCCCACAATGTCTATTGGACGTCTTTCTGTAATTAGTCCTTTAGAGGTGGCCACCTATTTAAAAAAAATAAAAGAATTTGACCAGGCCCAGGTCTTCCAATCGCCATTAATTAATGATAAAGCCTGGATGAAAAACGTCATGCATATTATAGGTGCCGGCGAGGCAAACCTGGATAGTATTTTGTCGAGAAATATGAGGGGCTTTAAAAACATTATAACCGGACCGCTTTATGGGGCTAATGTTTTTACATTTAATAAAACGAGTGTTGATGCTGTATCTCAATTAAGTGGTAATACTGTCGAATATCTTATTAATAACGGACTCAGTCTCATCACCTATTATGGTCACTCATCTTCCGCCACCCTGGAATTTAACCTTGATAATCCTGAGAATTATAATAATTACGGCAAATATCCTTTGTTTTTAGGGCTGGGGTGTAACGTTGGAAACTTTTTTAGCTATAGTACACTACGCCTGCAAACCAGGGAAACATTATCCGAAAAATATGTATTAGCTCCCGACAGAGGAACGATCGGTCTGGTAGGAAGCACTCATTTTGGCGTTGTTCATTACCTGAATATTTGGGCAGAACGGGCTTACCAGCATATTACAAGCAAAAGCTATGGCAAAACCATCGGGGAGATATTAAAAGAGACCGCGGCTGATGTTTTTAAGTTTACCACCCAGGAAGATTTTTATGCAAGATCTAACGTTGAAGAAACTCTGTTTCACGGAGATCCTGCTATTCGACTAAACCCACATGCAAAACCAGACTATGTAATTGAAGATTCGATGGTTAAAGTTTCACCTGCATTTATTTCCGTGGCTGACGATTCATTCACAGTGGATGCGAAGTTTTTGAATATTGGAAAGTCTCCCGATTCCAGTATAGTACTTGAAATAAAACGTCAGGTTCAAGGACAGCAAAGTGCTGAGGTTATTCATCGCGACACTATTCCTGGAATACGCTATGCTGCGTCGATGACTGTTAACGTTCCGATTGACAAAATAAGGGACAAGGGACTCAACAAAATAACAATTACAGTAGATGCGGATAACGATGCTGACGAATTGTTTGAAAATAATAATTCCGTTACAAAAGAGATCATGATTTATGAAGATGAAGCCAGGCCGGTTTATCCATACAATTTTGCAATTGTAAATACACAAAATATTAAGCTTATTGCATCCACTGCTAATCCATTTTCTGTTCGCAAACAGTATAAAATGGAATTGGATACCACTGAATTGTTCAATTCTCCTTTGAAAGTCACACAAACGCTGGATTCCAGTGGAGGCATTATGGAATTCAATCCTGGAATTAGCTTTACAAATAATACAGTTTATTATTGGCGGGTAGCCCCGGTTGTAAGTTCCGGTACGCCCAGCTGGAGTTTAGCCTCCTTCCTGTACCTGCAAAATAGTGAACCAGGATTTAACCAATCCCATTTCCGTTGCGGTTGACGGAAGTCCATATATCAGAAGTGCATGTGTTGGCCGGTCACTTATATTTAATGTATTTGATGAAAAAACTATTAAGCCGTGGTTGAATGTAGATCAAAATGGCAATAACCTGTTCCGGTTTGGAAGCGGATCCGCTAATTGTCAGAGGAGCAGGTATAATAATTTTGAGTTTTCATACATGACAGCAGCCAGCAGAAAGCTAATCATGGATTTTATGGATTCCATTCCTCAAGGAGCCTATGTTGCTGTACGCAGTATAGACTTTAATGATCCAAATTCTTTTTCATCCACCTGGAGGTCAGACACTGCTCTTTTTGGCTCTGGCAATTCTTTATATGATAAGCTTAAATCAGCCGGCTTTACATTAATTGATTCCGTGAATACACCTCGTTCCTGGATTTTGATCTACCAAAAAGGAGTTCAGGGCTTCGAGCCCCGGTTCACAATCAGCCAGGGCTTATATGATAAGATAACTTTGTCGGTGAACGTAAATGGATTGAGCAATAACGGATACATTTCTTCTCCTGTGTTTGGACCTGGAAAAGCGTGGAAACAACTGCAATGGAGTGGGAGTTCAGTTGACAGTCCTTCCGAAGACAATCCGCTCCTAAGCGTTATTGGCATACAACTGAATGGTCAGGCCGATACAATATACCGAGACCTTAGTCCCAGTCAACAATTGTTTGATCTTTCATCCATCAATGCTACGCAGTACCCTTTTATCAAGTTACAGATGCACAATATAGATACAACAAATTACACTCCGTATCAATTGGCATATTGGCGAATAACGTATGATCCTGCGCCGGAAGGAGCGGTGAATCCCGGACAATATTTCACAATTAAAGATACCGTGGAAGTTGGCGAGCCTTTGCAATTTAAAATGGCTTTCAAAAATATCACGGGTATACCTTTCTCAGATAGTATGAAGGTAAAAGTGGTGGTTACCGACCGCAATAATAGAACTCATATTTTCCCACCAGGGAGGTTACGAAAACTCAACGCAAGCCCCGATACACTGCAAATAAGTTATCCTGTTGATACGAGGCAGCTAACAGGTAACAACAATTTGTATGTAGAAGTGAATCCGGATAACGATCAGCTGGAACAATATCACTTCAATAATTTCTTTTATCGTAATTTTTATGTTCGGGGTGATACCCTCAATCCTTTACTCGATGTTACTTTCGATAACATTCATATTTTAAATGGAGACATTGTTTCATCGAGGCCAAATATTCTGATTAAACTCAGAGATGAGGCAAAATGGTATCCGATCGATGATCCTTCTGCTTTAAAAATACAGGTGCGTTATCCGGATGGCAGCTTACATCCTTACAATTTCAATTCGGATACATTACAATTTACGCCGGCAGGTCAACAGGTACCGGTTAGCAATAACACCGCAACGGCTATTTTCAAGCCCTACTTCGTGAAAGATGGTGAATATGAACTGATCGTTACGGGTAAGGACATGAGTGAAAACAGTGCGGGGCGAATGGAATATCGCGTGGCCTTCGAGGTTATAAACAAACCTATGATCTCGAATATGATGAACTATCCAAATCCGTTCACTACTTCAACAGCATTTGTGTTCACACTTACAGGTAGTGAGGTGCCTCAAAATATGAGAATCCAAATTCTAACTGTTACCGGTAAAGTGGTTCGTGAGATTACAAAGGATGAATTAGGACCATTGCACATTGGCCGGAACATTACTGAATTTAAATGGGATGGGACAGATCAATACGGGCAGAAACTGGCAAATGGAGTTTATTTGTACAGGGTAATAACAAACCTCAATGGCAAATCGCTTGATAAATACACATCCAAAGAGGACAATACGGATAAATATTTCAATAAGGGTTATGGGAAGATGTATTTGATGAGATAAAGATCGGTACTGGTTATTAAGGTATGATCTCCCTAAAAGGATAAAAATTCAATCGCACCGTTTGCGCATTTTGCTGAAGTGGTACAGCCATAAATGTTTCCAGATAACGTATTATTGAAACAGATTGGTTATTTACTGTAGCTGTCCAGCCCGGGAAATAATTTTGAAGAAAGACCAATGTATCCGGGGTATTTAATCTTACATTAACAACGAATGAAGTTGTTTTAAAATCAATTAAATCAACCGCGTTTAAGCCGTTCTTAAGGAAGATAAATGCTTTGTCCTGTATAAGTGCAGTGTCCCTTGAGTTAGAAAAATTTTCAAAAGATTTGAGTCCTGAAGGATAATCGATTTTCGCGTGGTTGATCTTTTTATCGTACCAGGCCCAATTCGAAATCAGGGTTTGTTCATCCGGTAATATATCACTTTTGACATGGGTTAAAGGCGAAGGAAATCCCTTCGGACTTTTTTGCAAAATAGTCTGTATTTGTGCAACGCTTGCCTTTCCAACCCCTGTTATTGGTAAAAGCATCCAACAATTTAGTATCACATCAAACAAAAGCACGAGTAGAAATAACCGATTTGACTTCTTAAGTGCTAAAAGATAAAACACGAGAAATATACTGGTTATAAAAAATGATAGGAAAAGGCTTTGCTTGAATTCAATCTCGTCGATAGAGTTTTTTATCCGTTGAGTTAATGTTGTACCACTAAATGAAAAAGAGAATGTTGGGCCACCGGAAAAAAGAAGCACAATAACTCCCAGTAGTGATATAATCAACGCGGCAACTAAAAGTCTTCTAAAATCAACGACGGAACTCGTTTTTCTTTGAAAATAGTTTTCCAAAGTAAAAGATGCACAGACCAGGAATGAAAAAATTGCAAACACCCTGAATTCACCGTTCGTTCGTATCCAGGAAAAAATGGGCAGATGTTCATACAAAACTTGCTTAATTGTTCCCCCAAGTGATAGAATCAATAGCAATAAGCCAGAGATAAAAAGCAAAACCTGGAGTTTAGTTTTTTGCTTTTGGTGCAGGAAAGCGATGAAAAATAAAAATCCAGGTATGGAAAAATAACCATTGCGCATGGATACATCCGTTGCGAACCATTCAAAATTTTTAATGGTTGCAAATGGGTAAAGAAATGAAATGTACGATTGTAGTGTGAAACCGGTAAGCTTGTTAGTGCCCTGGTTTATAGCACCAAAACGGGTGTAATACGGATAAATTTGATAATAGCTTAATAAAAGGGGAGCTAACAAAATTAAAATTAAGGTGATGAGTTTAAGCTGTTGTAAAACGAATTTTTTGGGTTTTAACTGGTCTCTCATAAAAAAAAATAAGAGTATAGTTAAGCACAGGAAATAAAACCCAGCTGCAATGGGCACGGCGGGGTGACCACCCGTACAAAAAAGATAGGAAAATACGGCACATATAATAAGGTGTTTAACTGAACTATTGTTTTGGTAAAGCCACCACGATCCAAATAGCCAGGGTAAAAACGCACTACATGTAAGAAAGTTGATGTGTTGAAGATTTCCAATAAAAAATCCAGAGCACATAAACATAATACTAGTGGCGAACGCTGTGTAGTTACCAAGGTTTAACTTCCTTATTAGCCAGAACATTCCCAGGCCGGATAGATAAATGTAGAACAGTATTTCAATTGAGAAGGTATAGGCGTTATAGCCTATAAAACCGAACAACCAGGTAATGGGTTGCCACCAGGCAAAACCCGGATCTGCATATAAAGGGAAACCAAAATTTAAATATGGATTCCACGCAGTTGAATAGCCTGACCGTAACGCTTCAGAGAAGAAATATTTATTCGGAAAATTGAAAACGAATGCATCATTCTTTGGTGCAAAAACAAAAGAACTTACAGGCAGGTAAGCAATCAGGCAAATAACAAGCAGAAGGAGAGGAAATTTAAGTCTATTGACGGCAAACATCTGGCTTCTTTTTAATACAGATGTTCACTGAATACACTTTCCCAAATGATTACCCATGGTACCTCTAAAATATTTCCCTTTGAATTGCAATGAAATAATTTCCGCTTATGCATGTATAAAAAGATTCAGATCCTGAAGTAAAAAGAAAAGACTCCATTTTTGTATTTCTTGTGAAAAGATAAGATAAAACGATATAACTCTGTCCTATGAGAACATTTTCTCAATTGCCTGGAATGAAATCGGATGTTGTATTAACAGCAACCAGTGTTTTAATTTATCTAATACTGACTGCTTATTTTTTAACAAACGACTTTTGGCAAGACGAGATTTATACAATTGATCATTTTGTATTTCAATCCTGGAAAACCGTTTTTACAGATTATCATAGTACCAACAACCATATTGCTTTTAATGGTATTGTCAAATTTTTAATTACTATCCTGGATATCAGCCAGGTAAAAACAGTCATGACAAATCCCTGGATAATCAGGCTGGTGCCTTATTGCTTTTCATTATTAAGCCTGGTAGTATTATACAGGGCTGCAAGAAACTATTATGGTCTTGATGTAGCTTTAGCCGCAACTTCTGTGTTAGCAACTTCGATTGTTTTTGTTGGTTTCGGAGTGCAATTGCGAGGCTATTCATTTACGATTCTTCTTTCAACTATTCAATATTTTAGTTTTTTGCAACTGTTGAATGGGGTTAAAACCAACCGATCCGCAATAGTATTATTCAGCGCCACCATACTAAATCTTATATGTTTGCCCACCAATATTTACCTGGTTGCATCGTATTTGCTATTCTGTGCAATTATTCTTTTCGTACCAAAATTGAATCAAAATGTATTTGACATAAAATCGCTACGAAAGAATATTGTACTTGCCGGTATTATCCTTGTTTCGTGCGCTTTTGTTGCTTTGATCTATTATCAATGGTTACTCTCACTTCAACCCCCTAATCCTCTACTGGTATCCGTGGATCATTTCGACATTGAAAATATAGTTCAGAGTCTTTCGATCTTTTACCATTTTACTGGTTACCGGGTGTATTTTTATATTATTTTATTTGTATGGGCTGTTGTTTACCAGAGCAGATTAAAAAAAAATACTTCCTCAAAAGTTTCACTTCCCGCCCTGTTGTTTTTTTGTTCTTTCATTGTATTTTTTATACATGGAGCAGTTGTTATTCAACGCACATTCTTATCCTTTCTACCTTTCTTCGCTTTGATTATTGCAACATCTTTTGTTGAACTCAATAAAGCATGGAAGTTGCCCGGTATGCGGAAGATATTTTTCATTGGTAATATCATTTGCGTGTTGATTTCTTTTTTTGTATTGGTAAAAAATTCGGAGAAAAATAATGAGGACTCGACTCCTCAAACTGATCTTGTTGACCATTATTACCTGATCAATTTTAATGCAAGGGAGGCAACAATTGTTGCGCGGAATATCATTAGGACAAATCAACTGTCTTTATATGTTTGGGACGATTTCGGAAAAACGGGGATTGAATATTATTTAAAACACTTTGGTGTGCCCTTCCAATGGTATCAACATCATAATGATTTGCGTAACAAAACCCTGGTACTAACCAACAACAAGAAAGAGTTTGAACAGGAAGTCCTTAAAATGAAAATTCCATTTAAACGAATACTGAATTATGACCAGCAATACTGCCTGTATCTGTTAAATGGGACGGATAACAACAGAAGGACAACAAACTAAGTGCTCAGTTTCCGCAAAATATATTTACCAATCATATCGAATTCGAGATTGACCAAATCACCTTTTTTCAAAAACTGCAGGTTAGTATGTTCAAAAGTGTAAGGAATAATAGTTACGGTAAAGGACTGTTTTTTCACATTAAACGCGGTCAGGCTAATGCCATTGACGCAAATTGAACCTTTTTCAATGATTAAATTCGTGAACTTTTTAGGAAACTCAAATTCAAATTCGTGGCTTCCGGTCCTGTCTTTGATTTTTTTACATTTCGCTACTGTATCTACATGCCCCTGCACAAAATGACCGTCCAGGCGGCTGGTAGGCAAAAGGCTTCTTTCGATATTGATACACGTTCCGGGCTGCCACTCATTTAAATCGGTTTTTTTGAGTGTTTCTTCAACAGCCGTTACACTATGTATATTTTCCTTTACCTCCTCTACTGTTAAACAAACCCCATTGTGGGCTACACTTTGATCAATTTTAAATAAAGACGACAGGGGAGATTCGATCCAATATGTTTTATTGGTTCCTTTGGTTGCCACTTCTTTAACAACACCCAGGTTTTCGACAATTCCTGTAAACATGTAGTAAAATTCGGGGATTTTGCATTTTCTTTTGGATTAAACGGTGGTTCAAGCTTATCTTTGCCATCCTAAAAAAATTTTTAAGGAGGTATAAAGCATGCTAATTATCGATTCAAAAGACTGCGAAAACATAGACAAGGCCCTGAAAAAATACAAGAAGAAATTTGAAAAGGCCAAAATCTTATTGCAGTTGCGTGAAAGACAGTCCTTCATCAAACCTTCGGTTAGACGAAGAAACCAGGTGTTAAAGGCTGTTTACAGGCAAAAGATAGCAAGCGGACAGATCGAACCATAATTCGCCGGAGACCGCCGGCCTCCTACTCGATATTTTATAGCTGCAAGGTTTTTTAGTACCTTGCAGCTATTGTTTTTTTATGCAGCCTGCCCATCCAATTATCCATCCATTCCTCGATTATCTGAAGTTTGAAAAGCGCTATTCAAGGCACACATTAGTTTCTTACGAAACGGATCTCATTTCTTTTTTTGATTATATCAGTACACAGTATGGAGAAATCGGGCTGAACCAGATGTCGCATATTTACGTAAGAAGTTGGCTGGCATCGTTAAAAGATGCGAGGTTAACCGCTAAAAGCATTAACCGAAAAATTTCATCTTTAAAATCTTTTTTTAAATACCAACTAAAAACCGGTGTTATTAAGCAAACTCCAATGGCAAAAATCGTTTCGCCGAAAAATGAAAAGCGATTGCCGGGTTTTGTTGCCGATAAAGACATAAGAGTTTTGTTTGATCATGTAGAGTTCCCTGATAACTGGCAGGGAAAAACAGAGCGGTTATTGCTCCTTTTATTTTACAATACCGGGATGCGTTTAAGTGAAGTTATTAACCTTAAAGAAAGCCAGGTTAATTCATCAAACCGAACGTTGAAAATTTTGGGTAAGGGAAATAAAGAAAGGATCATTCCTGTTAGTCCTGAAATTTTATATGCGATAAAAAATTATCAAACAGGAAAAGAGAAATTAGCCATTGAAAAAATGGATATTCTGTTTATTACCGAAAAAGGAAAGCCGCTTTCACCACGAAGTGTTTATGCGTCGGTAAAAAAATATCTAAGCTTAATTACGACTATTGAAAAAAGGAGTCCTCACGTACTCAGACATACGTTTGCTACTCATTTAACTAACAATGGCGCTGACCTAAACGCAGTAAAAGAGCTACTGGGCCATAGCAGTTTGGCAGCGACCCAGATATATACCCATAATTCAATTGAAAAACTAAAAAATGTTTATAAGAAGGCTCATCCAAAAGCTTGAGTTTTTTTGATGTTGGTACGAAAAAATTGTTAGTTTTTATTTGGAAAAAGCTGAAAATGTGGAGTAACTTCATAGTGATGAAAATCTCCTAGTTCTTTATTTATTGTTTCATTTATAAATGCGACTTATTATGAACGTTAACATTCAAACAGTGCATTTTGATGCCGATCAGAGATTGATAGAACACGTTAACCAAAAACTGGAAAAACTTACTCAATTTCATGATCGCATCATCAATGTGGATGTATTTTTAAAACTGGATAACGTAGTTCACAACATTAAAGACAAGATCGCAGAAATCAGAGTGCGAATTCCAAGATCTGAGTTCTTTGTAAAATCAACGAGCAAATCTTTTGAAGCCTCTTTCGATGAAGCTCTTGAATCGATGATAAACCAAATAAAAAGAAAAAAAGAAAAGCTTGCAGCCTAGTCAATAAAAAAACAAATAAGCAAAAACTTTTAAGACCTTCCTGATAAGAAGGTCTTTTTTTATGAGATTTCTTTCCTATTTGAATATGATAATAGTACCTTTTTGATACATTTTTGTTGGACTGAATAAAAGCCTGTCATTCCCAACTAACATAAACAAAACAATATCCTTCACGTTTGGCCGTGTTAATTTTTTTTCCAAAGCATTCAAAATCAAAAATTCCAGGCCAGAATTTTATACTGACATTTTTTTCAATTGTTGTTTTCCTTTACTTTTGCCTTCCCAAAAAAATGGGTGAGTAGTCCATTTTGTCTGGTTACTAACAAAGTGATTCAGGAAGTTCTTTAAAAGTGCAGGGCTTTTGTGGTTGCCATTGGCTAATTTTCACATTGTCATATTTGCACATTGACTCGCCACTTTAGCTCAGCCTGTAACGCACCCCGCCTGTTCGCGGGAATGTCGTAGGTTGAACCAAGTGTGCTATGCCACTTTAGCTCAGCTGGTAGAGCAACTGATTTGTAATCAGTAGGTCGTTGGTTCGATTCCGACAAGTGGCTCAGGATAAATGCCAAGTCAAAAATTCCAAATCCCTGAGTTGGAATTTGAATTTTGGTTATTTGATATTTGAAAAATGGGCGGGTTCCAGAGCGGCCAAATGGGGCGGACTGTAAATCCGCTGTCTTACGACTTCAGTGGTTCGAATCCACTCCTGCCCACGTTCTTTGAAAGTGTTCAAAAAGTTGAAGAGGTTCAACAGGTTCAAGAGGTCCAGAAAACTTCTTAAACCTATTGAACTTTTTGAACTTGTTTTTCGCGGAAGTAGCTCATTTGGTAGAGCGATAGCCTTCCAAGCTATAGGTGGCCGGTTCGAGCCCGGTCTTCCGCTCTTTTTTCAGTTTGCAGTATGCGGTTTGTAGTTTGCAGTTGTTAAGGCTGCTACGGCTAATTGTCAACTGATAACTGCCAACTGAACTACGCCGTTGTAGCTCAGTGGTAGAGCACTTCCTTGGTAAGGAAGAGGTCAAGGGTTCAATTCCCTTTAACGGCTCAAGTTCTTTTAGAATGCTCTCTATTTTGAACGACCTTTGTGCCGAATAGGGATTAAATGTACAAGAGTGCGACGCAACGAACGCTCAGAAAAGGTTCATTGCCGGTAACATAAAAATTTTCCTTCTTGCTTGCTGGTGTGAATGAGAAGGCGATAGAAAAATAATAATTTATAACTCCACAACTAAAAACCGATAAAGATGTCTAAAGAGACCTTTAAGAGGGACAAACCCCACGTTAACGTTGGTACCATAGGCCATATTGACCATGGTAAAACAACTTTGACCGCCGCTATTACTACCATTCTTGCTAAGAAAGGTATGGCAGAAGCAAAAAAATACGATGAAATTGATGCTGCTCCTGAGGAAAAAGAACGCGGTATCACCATCAACACGGCTCACGTAGAGTATCAGACGGTAAATCGTCACTATGCTCACGTTGACTGTCCTGGTCACGCAGACTATGTAAAGAACATGATTACTGGTGCTGCGCAAATGGACGGTGCTATTTTAGTTGTGGCTGCAACTGATGGACCGATGCCTCAAACGAAAGAGCACATTCTTCTGGCCCGCCAGGTAGGTGTACCTCGTATGGTAGTTTTCATGAACAAGGTGGACCTTGTTGATGACCCGGAATTACTTGAGTTAGTAGAAATGGAAATTCGTGAGTTGTTAAGCTTTTACGGTTTCGATGGCGACAATACTCCGATCATCCAGGGTAGTGCAACAGGCGCTTTAGCTGGTGAAGAAAAATGGGTGAAAGGTGTTGAAGAATTGATGGATGCAGTTGATACCTATATTCCATTACCTCCTCGCCCGGTTGACCAGCCATTCCTGATGTCAGTCGAAGATGTATTCTCAATTACTGGTCGTGGTACGGTTGCTACAGGCCGTATTGAAAGAGGACGTGTCAAAGTTGGTGAAGGAGTTGAAATCGTTGGTTTGATTGAAAAGCCATTGAATTCTGTTGTAACCGGAGTTGAAATGTTCCGCAAACTCCTTGACGAAGGTGAAGCAGGTGACAACGCAGGTCTGTTGTTGCGTGGTATTGAGAAAACACAGATTCGCCGCGGTATGGTTATCGTGAAGCCAGGTTCTATCACTCCTCATACTGATTTCAAAGGTGAAGTTTACGTGTTGAGCAAAGAAGAAGGTGGACGTCACACTCCGTTCTTTAATAAATATCGTCCCCAGTTCTATTTCAGAACTACAGACGTAACAGGTGAAGTAGAATTGCCATCAGGAACTGAAATGGTTATGCCTGGTGATAACACTACACTGACCGTGAAATTGATCCAGCCGATCGCGATGGAGAAAGGATTGAAATTCGCTATCCGCGAGGGTGGTCGTACGGTAGGTGCAGGTCAGGTTACTGAAATCTTAAAATAAGCATTCGGCAGTAAGCTTTTAGCTTTTCGTCGAAAGGCTTTGCAAATGATAAGTATATTTGCGAATATTGCTAAAAGCTGTCTCGCCTTAGGCGGGATAGCTTTTAGCTTTCTAAGAGACATGGTTTCCTGGTAGTTACCGGGAAAAGGATAGGAGGAACATCAATGTGTTCCTTGTTTAAAAGCTGATACGGGCATAGTTCAATGGCAGAATAGCGGTCTCCAAAACCGTTGATGGGAGTTCGAATCTCTCTGCCCGTGCAATAAAAAGTTTGACGTTCGAGGTTTGACGTTCGATGTTTAGAACTGATTAACCCCGAACCCCGAACTTCAAACCTCGAACAAAAAAGACATGAATAAATTAACTAACTATTTCAGTGAATCATACCGGGAACTTCTGGAAAAAGTAACCTGGCCAACCTGGACACAACTACAACAATCTACTATGATTGTATTGGGCGCCACTTTAGTTATTACAGCTGTAGTATGGGTTATGGACTTTGTGGCAGCAGGTGGTTTGAACCTCATTTATAAAATGTTTTAATAATGTCAGAAGCAGCAACAACAAGTACGCAGGAGCCACAACAACAGGAAACCAAGTGGTATGTGTTGCGTGTAGTGAGTGGTAAGGAACGCAAGGTGAAAGAGTATTTGGATAAGGAAATTTCACGTGGCGGTTGGGGGAATGTAGTAAAGCAGGTTTTTCTGCCTGTTGAAAAGGTTTATAAAGTTCAGAATGGTAAAAAAGTAATGCGTGAGCGCAACTATTATCCGGGTTATGTAATGATAGAAGTGGCAGAAGGAAAGTTAAACGATGACCTTAGAGATATCATTAAGAATACGACCAGCGTAATTCATTTTCTCGGTAAAGACAATCCGATTGCTTTGCGTAAAGCAGAAGTGAATAAGATGTTAGGGAAGATGGATGAAATGGCTGAAGCAGGTGGTGCCAGCATGAGTGAGCCTTTCATCGTAGGTGAAACGATTAAAATTATTGAGGGGCCATTTAATGATTTCAATGGTGTAATTGAAGAAGTGAATGACGAAAAGAAGAAATTGAAAGTGACTGTGAAAATCTTCGGTCGTTCTACGCCAGTTGAATTAAATTATATGCAGGTTGAAAAGATCAGCTAAGATTATAAAACTTGATAAGAAGCCACCTTTATGGGTGGCTTTTTTCATGCACTGACAGGAGCAGTCAAAGTTTTTAATGTTTCAATCGCCTGTTTAATTTTTTTTGAAAGGCAAAAGTTTAGTCATTCCTGTTCCGTCCTAATTTTGCGCACCCATGCCGCTGTCCACAAAAGTTTTTATTTCGTTGCTTTTTTTAGAGGTCTTCGTGAATTTTTCAGGAATAGCAGTTCCATTTTTTTCAAACGATCCCGCGCTGTATGCTGCTATCTCCAAAACAATGGTACAGCAAAATGATTTTATTAACCTCCATGTTTACGGCATTGATTGGTTGGATAAACCGCATTTTCCATTTTGGATGGCTGCAGTCAGTTTCAAAATATTTGGAGTGGCTGAGTGGAGTTATCGTTTACCCGCACTCATCTTTATTTTACTGGGAGCATTCTACACGTATTTGCTGGCAAAGAGACTTTACAATACAGGTGTTGCTCAAATTTCTGTTCTTGTGTTATTATCATCGCAGCACCTGCTCATGTCCAATACTGACGTACGTGCAGAAGCTTATTTGCTTGCATTGATAGTGGGAGCGGTTTATCACTTTTATAATTTGTTTGAACGATTTGGTTTTTGGCATTTGCTGGTTTGAACGATTTGGTTTTTGGCATTTGCTTTTGGGCTCATTAATGACAGGATGCGCAATAATGACAAAAGGAATTTTTGCATTGGTGCCCATTGGAACCGCCATAATTGGTCATGCGATCTTTAGTAATCAATTCAAAAACATTTTTAGGTGGCGATGGCTGTTTGCTGCACTATTTACGACCGTATTTGTTGTACCGGAACTGTATGCCGTATACATGCAATTTGACAAACACCCTGAAAAAGTTGTTTTCAACAGGACAGGTGTTTCGGGTGTAAAATGGTTTTTGTGGGATAGCCAGTTTAGCCGCTTTGTAATGCAGGGTCCAATTGTTCGTGCAAGGGGCGATGTTTTCTATTATGTGCATACTTTGCTTTGGGCTTATGCCCCGTGGTGCCTGCTATTTTATTACGTGTTTATAAAAAAAATGATTGCAATTATCAAACGAAGAAAAGTACAGGAGTATATAACCATATCTGCAATTATCCCAATGCTTTTGTTTTTTTCTCTTTCAAAATT
>Ga0193740_1000148_pt1 | contig 20395 bp, 24 predicted proteins | sample L2s1metaG_FD_145072 | JGI IMG/M metagenome (GOLD analysis project Ga0193740, IMG submission 145072) | Soil microbial communities from a riparian zone of the East river system, Colorado, United States - L2s1 | ecosystem: Environmental > Terrestrial > Soil > Riparian zone | place: USA: East River... | reverse complement strand
AACCCGTGAAGTAATTCATTCGATTGGATGGTTTTATACTTATGTCGCACAAAGTCCATTAAAGTATGACAATTGCATTCTTTTTCAAGTTGTAGAAAATCTGAACTTTCAGAAATTGCATTTATCGTTAAAACAGGAATTGATTGTGAGTAATTCTTCGACATGCTTAGAAAAGCTGTGCAACCCCTGGATTCTAAACATCTTTGTTCATCCAGAAGCTCACTTGGTCCATCCCAGTAAGGTGGATATAATAATCTAATTCCCATATTTTGATACTCATACTTCACCATGTCTTCAGAAAACGCGGTCTGAATCGAAAGGATGAATAAAACTACAAAAGGTATACCATATAATAAAATCTTCACTATTTTTTTTTATTTCCTATATTTAAAAATATTACTAATTTAATCCAAACACTGTTTATTCGAATTAATCCTTTTTAATAACCGTTCAGATTCATCAGGACCCATGATATCTTTCAGCTTTTCTTTTGAATTTTTACCCTCCCAAGTTTCGAAAACCTTGATCACGCTATCTTTAGTATCAGGACTGAGATCTTTGATCGCATTTTCTATGATCTTCTTGTAACCACTAGCCAAGTCCTTCGATCTAAATACAGCTCCCATATTATCATAATGCAGATTCTCGATATTAAGCCTATTTGGAAAAACTACAAATACTCCTTAACTAATACTTTGTAATTTAGGTGTTCTAGTTTTACGCCTATCTCGTAAAAAGACTAATAATCCTGCGAGAAAGATAACCTTTGCTACGATTATTATTGCATATAGGATTTCTGGATCTGTCAAATAATATGATTAGTTATTATCAGGAATTAAAGTTTTCAATGTGAAATATTTTCATTCAAATTTGCAGGGTTCAGCCGTCGGGGTAAGTCTGGTTTTTTCAGATTAGTCAAAGTTAGAAATTTCTAGTTACTTTATAAAGAGAGCTTATACCACAGTAATATAGATGGAGAAAATAATATTATTTTTGGTCTAGTAATAATTTTGCAATTCTTCATCATGCTTATATCATTAATAGGTATATTGTGAAATAATGAAAAGGACTCAAGGAAAGGTCTGTTGTTACAGCACGCTTTAGCGTCTTAACAATGTGGATTTACTCTTTGGGTGCCTTTATTTTCATATCATACCAGCCTGTACTTGTTCACGGTTAAGTTTGGAATAATTGTTGGCTCTGTTTACCCAAATTCCGATCATTTACCTTTTGCAGCATTAAGAATTAATTTTGCGATCTCATCTTGGTGTGACACATATGACGCGTAACTAGCATAAATTGAGATTGTTGTGGCATTCATCTGTTTTGCAAAGTTATGATTTTGTTGGTGCTCTTACAATGGCTAAGAAAAATATTGCCAGAATGCTAAGTGTTAATGAATGTACCAGTAAGTCGATTATCGGATTATCCAGTGTTTCAAATAAATCGTCTGAGAAATCCAAAAATTGTTGTATGGCAAACAGTGCAAAAATGATTATAGCATATATTGTCATCCTAATCCGTGTTTTTCTATATCCAGAAACTGAAAGGACTAGTAACAAAACCGCAAATATTGCAATACTTGCCGATATTATGTTTTCTACTCTTTCAAATGCCTCCATTACAAATACAGAATAAATGCCCATGAAAATCGATATTAGGTCAGCCATCATTATTCAATGTCACTCTTACTTGGTAAGGATAGAAACATTTCTACAATTCTTAGACTCCATTTGTCCCAGATACCAGGATAATAATTCCTTAGAAGTCTTATAATAAACTTAGGATCTCTATCACGTAACTGGTATTTCCTATATTTTCCTTCCTTGAATTCATCAATTATTTTAAGATCAAGCAAACGTTTGACATGCCAGCTTACAGAAGCGGTAGATATTTTAATCTCATTGACGATATCAATTTGACTAGGGTTTTTCTCTTCTATTATAAACATGAGAATTCGTCTTGCAGTTTCATGGGTTAAAATCTCTAGTACCTCTTTTTCATTTTCTGCAAAAACTCCGACAGGAAAGTAATACTTGTACAAGCCACGTTTAGTATACGTAATTTTTCCTGATTTTTCCAATCTATCTAATTGATACTGGATAGTTCCCATTGAAATCCCCATAGCCCTCTTAATTCTACGTAAATGGTAACCTGGATTATCTTGGATGAAAGACAACAACTTTTCAGCAGTACCTTCAAACTCATCCAAAACCAAGCATCCACCCAATATACATATCTAATAGCATAAGCAATATAATAGTCTCTATTACGTATATGCAATATTTCGTTTTGCTATTATCTGTCCTGTTTATAATATATTGTGGTACAAGCATGTAGATGATTGATAACCATTGTTCATGTAATTATTAACTGACTGATAAGGTTGTATCAAATTTCTTATTAACTTTTATAACTTACTAACTCTTAATATGAATACAAAATCAGCTTTGGGCTTTGGTCTCATAGCCGTACTTATAACAGCAACAGCATCAATACTATCTATTGGTACTAGTATGATGACATATGCCCAAGAGATAGCATATTCTCAAGAGAACGTGACTGGAACACAGAATATAACAGGAACACAGAATATAACAGGAACACAGAATATGACAGGAATAACATGTAACGAAGAAGCAGATGACAAAGGCGAAATAGAAGAAGGGCCTGGCGAAGATGATGATGAGCCGGGAGATATTGACGTGAATGATGAAGAGGAAGACGCCTGCTAGAAATACCAGTGTATTAATACACTATGATCTCAGTGTAACCAATTACATTCTTTTTTTACATATTGTCATGCGGCAGTAAATGAATGAATATTGGCGTCTAATTATACACACGCAGCAAATAATATTTACTAAAACCGTACCTAGCGGACATTATCTTCTGTATTTATTCTAATTTGTCTAATTGATATTGAACTGTTCCCATTGAAAAGTCAATTGCCCTTTTGATTCTGCGTAAATGGCGCCCAGGATTATCTTCTATGAAATATAACACTTTATCAACAATGCCCTGATCCATCCATATATAAGGAGCCATCGCGCAAATGTGTAGCTCGCAGTATAGTCTTTCAAAATAATTCCTCTACTTATAATTTAGTGGTACAATAATGTAAGCGATCAATAGCTTCTCCTCTTATTACAAGGTACTCATTGATATGTTTGTATCAAATCTCTTTTTAATTATGCAATTTACTTTACATGTCATGGAAACCCGAACCAAGAACAAGGAATTCGTGTTTATTGTAATATCTGCTACATTTGTAACATTGATGATATCGAGTTCTGTTACATTACAAGTACAAGCGCAATCGGCAACGATGAAGTTCAACGAAACGAACTTTCACAATCCCCTGAAAATAGACAATAAGTACTTCCCCTTAGAGCCGGGGACTACAATGATTTACAATGGAACGAGTGAGGATGGTGAGCCTACTCGTGATGTATTCGTAGTGACAAACGATACAAAAGAGATCTTCGGTATAAGCACACGTGTAGTTCACGATGACGCCTATGTAAAAGACGAACACGAAGAAACAACGGATGACTGGTTTGCACAAGATGACCAAGGAAATGTCTGGTATATGGGAGAATATACAACAGAACTTACCAAAGAGGGTAGTCATGAAGGTTCTTGGGAAGCAGGCGTGAAAGGAGCCACGGCCGGAATAGTCATGGAGGCGGAGCCTAAGGTAGGCGATACATATGACCAAGAGGTAGCCAAGGATGTCGCTGAAGACAAAGGCACGATTCTCAGTCTGAATGAAAAAGTCTGCGTACCTTACGGCTGTTTCTCCAACGTGCTCAAAACCGAGGATATAAACCCTCTTGAGCCTGACATTGTGGAAAACAAATACTATGCACAGGATATCGGGTATATCAAAGGGGAAATGGTGAAGGGCGGATCAGAAGTAGAGACTCTGACACAAATCAACGGTACGGGTAAGAATAATACTGGCTTGTTACCGGTAAATAAAACAACTACACAGCTGAAGCCAGGATAGTAATGACATAGTCATTCTATTGTATATATTTGAAAGCCAGAATTGGATCATATTCCTGGTCTTGCTCTAGTATTGACATATATTTCAATATAGTAATCTTGGGTCTAAATAAAGGAACAAGATTGATGCGGGCCCGTCGGTACCCACGACGCTATCGGTTCTAAAAAAGGATTCTGAATAACTTTGAACGGCTAAGCTTTAAACTTTTTCATATGTAAACAAACCTCATATAATGACAAGTTGGACGCACTAAGACTATCTTTGAAAGCTTACAATATAAAACCATCGAATTAATCCCCTTCTTAAACAATATTTCAGCGTTCCCTGAAGTATTATTTTGCCATACGACGTATGCACTATTTTTTTACGTGACATGTCTGGAGGACCGGAATCCGAAGAATTTTCGAAACTGAATGTCTAGAAGATTACTATTTAATGGTTATAGCCTTGGTAGATACCAAGCATACAAGAGAACTCCATCTTATTGATGAAGATAGTAATTGTTGTTTAATATACACAAGATATCAAGGGTTGTTTTAAAAAATGGTTGAGATTGGTTTAGCCGAGTATTTCGGCATGGGTGAAGCAATAGGAATAATTGCCACAATGTTTGTTCTTCTGTATTTTTCGAGGAAACAAATGGAGGCCCTATCTGTTGATATAGAAACCAAGATACTGAGTGATTTAGATTTAAGAATTCGCGAAATTACCCGTATGATGATTGAGCGACCAGAACTAATAAAGGTAGTAAGCAATGTTGAATCACATTGGTCATCTGAGGTTGCATATGCTTATCATATATTATTCACCTTTGCACATGTGCTTCATATGCGTAAAAGAAAGGTCTTAAGTGACAATGAATGGACTGGATGGTTGCGATGGATGAAGAGCGCTTTTGACCAAGGAATGATAAAGGACATTTGGAAAAGTAAAATAGAAATGGAAAAATGGTTTGATCCTGCCTTCCAGGAATTCGTTGACGAGGAATTAATCCCTATAGATAAGAAATAGACTACAATATAATATTTATATCAGTAGTGCGGTGCGATTAGTTTCCTTCATATATTAGGGTTCCACCAACTCTTATTTAGCTTTTGTCTGACACGACTTGAAGTATAATAAAGCAATCTTTGTTAGCGAATCAGTGATGTTTGTACTCTTGTTTTGACTATCGACAAACGTAACACTTAAAACAAAAATCTTATAAAGTTTAATCAATATGTCGTCGACAGGAAAATTAGTAGGTAAGAGTTTGAACTCTCCTGATGAAGTTAGATCCTTTGAAAAGGGAAAGATAGAGACAGTAACTCTTGGAGATAGTGGTATTACAATTGGAAGAAGTACGTTTGAACCAGGTTGGAGTTGGGAAAAATGTGTCAAACCAGTTGTAAAAACAAATAGCTGCGAAGCTCCTCACACAGGATATATCGTGTCTGGCAGAATTAAGGTAGTAATGGATGATGGTTCCGAGATTGAGGGTGGACCAGGAGATGCCGCAATAATTCCACCTGGACATAATGCTTGGGTTGTTGGAAATGAACCCTGTGTTATGATAGATTTCACTGGAGCAAAGGAATACGCGAAACCCAGTTAGTGTCCTTTATCTTATATGAGGCATTAAAAACCATATTTTTTATTTTAATATCTATACATAATCAGTTAAACTTATTTGATTTTCTTTATCTTTTCCTTTCCAGTTAAACCTACTCTCTAGCTCTAATAGGTGATTTATTTTATCGACATTTACATCATCAAAAGATAATTTTTCCATATCCATGTTCTCTCTAAAGATATCCATGGTACCTGGTCCATATCCTCCATAGTGGTTATTTGCTGCTACAATTCCTACTTTGAAATCCCGGTTAAGACCTTTGACTGTTTTTTGGTAGAGAATGTCATAAGATGGATTCATCGGTAATTCATACAGGTAATTATTGGCGTTCCAACGAGCTTCGATCCCAGTTTCCAGATGTCGCAGCTGCTTCGTAGGTGCTCTGTAAGAAAGACAACAAGACATCATCAGGAGATGTAGCTGTACGGACCACCTCATAGGGTAAGAGGTATTCTCCCATTTCTTTATGGTAGAAAGCTTCGGAAGGTTGTGTAGGAGATTTGCTGAATCCCTTTGGTTCCGGATACGCATAGGCATAGAAAACTGGTCCATCAATGGGACCACCGCCTGGCCAAAAACCGCAACTAGACACTTCATGTGAATATGCTTCGACCGCCACAAAGCGAGCTACATTTGGTGCCCCTGGGTGGAGAGGTGCAGTACGTCCAGAAAACCGAGTAACGGCTAAATCAAAAGCACCCCAGAAAAAATGAATCGGGCTTGCTTTACCGTTAAATCTGCAACGAAATTCAGTAAAGACTCTATTAGCCTGTGTCAAGATGCGCCAGAATATCTGCGCGTATTCAGGATTATAGGACGAATGCTTCTCATCCTTTTCAAATGGTGTTCTATCCGCGACTTCAACGGGCGTAGTCCAAATTTTCACGGGAACTCCAAGAGAGGTCATGGCGTCTATTGTTTCCTGATAAAAGTCGGCCACTGTACGGGGTCGTAGGGCAATAGATTTAATGGGGCCATCAGTTGTTTCAATTAGAAGCTTATGATCAATGAAATTGAAGTCTATTTGGAGTAGTCGGCCCTCATAGTGCATTGCCGACGTTGTGAGTCCTCGCGGTGACACATACAGAGTAGTGTTCCACCAATGGTTCTCCATTGGTGTAAGTGCGAGTCGGATTTTTCCTACTATTTGGGTCCATCTATGTAGCGTCTCATACGTGTCTTTCCACATTGACAACGGCAATGCAGGCCATGAATTTGCTGTCATTAGCATTCACTTAAAAGTGAAACACCATGACGACACCATGAATGAATCAAATAATTCACAGTTACTATTCTTATTGACACTAGTTTGGCCAATAACGGTGGTGAAGATGATCTCAGCATTGTTAACATAGACTAGAAATTCCAGAGGTTCAATTTTGGGAGGACATTTCATAATTTGATCCCTAATAATATATCGGAATTGAAGTAGATAAACAGAGCTATGACTAGCTCTTGGCTCTAAATTGGGATTCAGACATTATTAACTGAGAAAACAAAATATGCCAAGAGAGTAAAATACTCACTCTAATATAATCAGGAGATGAGGGATTACTGGTAACAGATAATAACCAAACAATGGGAAAGTAGAAATAGATGAGGAGTTCAAACAGGGATTCTTACTAGCGATGAGTAATATTTTACAAAAATTAATGTTATAAGTGAAAATTGGTCTATAATGACAGATAAAATTTGATATTCTACCCGAGATTGATAATAGGCCAGTCAACAGATTTTCTCTTCATTGTAGGTTCTCCACATTTATCTATTGGTCATTTTATAGGAAGAATTTTAATACAGCATGCTTGCAAGGAACTCTTAGGGTTAATATTTATGATTGAATTTGAACAAGTATCCTCGATTGAGGCATGAATACCATCAATTTTCTAAAACTAAATAGAGTGAGATTAAGGGATGGAATGCGAGATAAAGCTACTACAAAATTCAAAGAATTTTTTGCTAATATTCAGGGAAATGTAAACGGATTCAAAGGTTATACCATTCTTGAGAACGATGAGGATACTAATGAGATGCTTGTCTTGACTTTCTGGAAATCAAAGGAAGATATGGATAATTATTATTCCAATACTAATTACAGTCTTTCAAATCTTGTACAAGAAGTTAAACCAATGTTTGAAAAAATGCCTGAAAGAATTAGTTACAATATAGTGTTATTTGATCTGACTAAGTAAAGCACAATCAACGAAGTCAAGTATGCCTTCTCAGAGGTCAAAAGTTACTTGCTAGCCATTGCTTAGCAGATACTATATCTTCTTCTGCAAGATTATGGCCGGAATCTTGCCACTTCAGTGTGACATTACAACGAGCATCGGTAAATATTTTTACCAAACTTTCTGCCTCTCTTCTACTAACAATTGGATCACGCAGACCTTCTAATAATATTATGGATTTCTTTAATAGGTTGGGTAGAACATCTGGAACAAATGGTACCATAGCTCGAAACAAAATTGCACCAGCAAGAACTTCGGGACGTTTTAGTAAAAGACTAGCACCTATATTTGCTCCATTAGAATAACCTGCTGCAACCAATCTTTTTAGATCAAACTCATATATTGAAGAAGATTTTAAAATAAAATCAGCCAACTCATCAGTTCTCATTTTAAGATCCTCTAGGTCAAAAACTCCCTCTTCTAGTCTTCTAAAAAATCTGGGCATTCCATTTTCAAGAACTTTCCCCCTTACACTTAACATTGAAGCATTAGTTGCCAATTCTTTCCCCAAAGGGATAAGGTCATCTTCCGTACCGCCTGTACCGTGCAAAAGTAATAGAGTGAGGTTGGATTTTTTGGCTTTACTATCAGCTGAAATGAATCGATGAATGAAATCAAGATCATTATTCATTATTTTTTCGAACTCCTGATTCCGTACTTGGATATGGCAAACTTAACCTTGGTAGTATCTTTTCTAGATTCTTTCTCTCAGATTCAAGCCATTCAGGTAACATGAGGCGAGTACCAAGTTCAGATGGTTTCTGGTCTGTGGTAAAGCCTGGTGGATCTGTTGCTATTTCAAAGAGAACACCTCCTGGTTCTCTGAAATATACTGAGTGAAAATATGTTCTGTCAATTATTGGCGTGGCATTGAGTCCGGCTTTGATGATACTGCTCCTAAGTACTTTTTGTTTTTCGTCTGTCGGAGTTCTAAACGCTACATGATGAACACTTCCTGCACCTATATACCCAGACGGAGTATAGGGTAAGCATAATACATCGACAATACTCGCCCCAGTTTCTGAATTCTTGATTTTGTAACGAAAGCGACTTTTTTCCTGCCCTATGAGTGAAAAGCCCAATTCTTCTTTTAGGATGTCTGCGGTTCGTTCAAAACCTTCTTCTGATAGTGCCACGGAGTAGAAGCCCCTAACTGCATACTCAAAGGGTATTCCGCCATCATTCCAAACGTTTAGATCTCGATCCTTTGCAGAAGAGTGAGCTACAAGCTCCAATGCTAACCCATCTGAGTCGTACACGGTCAATACCTGTTCGTCAAAACGATTGAACGGGCCGTTAACTTTTACGTCGTTATTTTTCAATCGATTTTTCCAATAGTCTATCGAGTTTTTTGGAATCAGAAAAGATGTAGTAACAACTTGACCTGTTCCTCTATGGCCCTTTGGTGCATCAGACCATGGAAAGAAGGTCAGAATAGTTCCAGGACGTCCTAACTCGTCTCCAAAATAGAGATGATAAGTCGTTGGATCATCAAAATTTACAGTCAACTTTACCAATCGGAGCCCTAATAGGGAAGTATAGAAGTTAACATTTCTCTGCGGATGACCTGCTATAGCCGTTACGTGATGAATCCCGCGAATGTCTGACATTAACTTCTTTTGTCATTCCTGTTATTTTTCTTTGATCTTTTTTAAGAGTCGAACGAAAGAGGCAACAGCTGGATTCTCAACTTATTTTCTCATACGGTAAGGTTGTAAGGAGCTAGTTTTAAATTAAATTCGCTCATTGATTGAGCTGTATTACGCAAATTGAATATAACCGACAGCTTTCAGATTAGTATTTTCAATTGCTTCAGATTATATTGAGGTAATTTAAAATAGATTTTTTTATTTGTTGTATATATGGTGGATGGAAGAGTTGGACATGAGATTCATCTGAAGCAGCGACCAGTTGGATTCCCTACTGAAAACAACTTTGAATTTGTTCGAGTAAGTGTTCCCGCTCCAAAAGAAGGAGAATTCTTGGTACAAAACATATGGATGTCTGTAGATCCCTACATGCGCGGACGAATGAGGGAGACGAAAGGCCACTTACCGTCATTTCAATTAAACAAACCCCTAGAAGGTGCATGTGTAGGCCAGGTTATAGAATCAATGAATAATCAGTTTAAAGTAGGACAGTATCTACTAAGCAATTTTGGTTGGAGAGAATATTGGCTCTCTACGGGTGGTAGCGATATCACAAAGGTCGATCCAAATATGGCGCCAATCCAATCCTATTTGGGAGTGTTTGGTATGACCGGTTTTACGGCTTATATTGGACTTTTAAAAGTTGGCGAACTAAGGGGGACTAATGATGATAATACTGTATTTGTCTCAGCAGCATCAGGAGCAGTAGGTTCCGTAGCATGCCAGATAGCAAAAATAAAGGGTTGTCATGTTGTAGGGTCTGCTGGATCTCTCAAAAAGGTAAACTGGTTACTTGATCAAGCTAGAGTAGATTATGCTTTTAACTACAAAGAAGTAGGAGAAGATAATATTTCATCTGAATTAAAGAAATTTTGTCCTAACGGGATTGATGTATATTTCGATAATGTCGGTGGAAAGCATCTAGAGGCAGCCCTTGATAACATGAAGATGTTTGGTAAAATTGTACTTTGTGGTATGATATCGCAATATAATTTACCTGCCTCTCAGCAATCAGGACCTTCGAACCTGTCTTTAGCAATAACCAATCGACTCAAGATTCAGGGATTTATTGTAAGGGATCATTATCATATGCTAAGTGAGTTTTACGCAAACATGTCCAAATGGATTAGTCAAGAAAAAATAAAATGGCAGGAGACGGTGGTTGAAGGTCTTGAAAACGCACCTAAAGCTTTCATAGCGTTATTCAAGGGTGAACACATCGGCAAAATGCTCGTCAAGATATAGTCCGACATAACTGTCTAACAGTTAATGAAAAATAAGTTTGTGTTCATTTATCATAACTCCTCTTGCTCCTCCTCCTTCTTTTCCTTCTCTTCTTCCTCGTCCTGTTCAAGGTCTTCTAGCTCATGGGTTTCATCCTTGATTTCTTCTCTTTCTTCCTCTTTCACTTCTTTTTCAGATTCGTCGCTCATGGTCTAAGGAATAAGAATACAAACTATAATAAAAAGAATTACAAAATCTAATATCTTTTTTAATAATGCCTTTATCCTATTAATTAGGTTAAAGTTACTAAATTTGGTAGCCTTTAAGTGGAGATTTGGTCGATCGGTTGGTTCCTCTAAATGACCGAACTAGAATTGGCAGATGGTGGTGTTTGAAATGCATATACAAAGAAGGTAAGGCTAAATTTGATGCTGACGCCAAGAATGGTTAATCGCGAAGAAAGCGAATCCGGAAGGATTAGGAATAAATTTAATTCACAGACGTCGGGATGAGCAATAAAATTAGTCTTGTTACTGGATTCCGACACATATTATGGATCGCATAGCCTTAAAGTTTTCTCCTCCAATCAGCAAATTTCAGTTCGTCGGGAATCGTATTGTTAACGATTCGGATCCAAAATGAAGGAACAATTAATAACTTTCTATAACATGAAGGTGGGACGGAGGTTGCAAAGGATTAATCATTTGTAAGATGAGTGCGGCTATTGATGATAAGAAATTGTTAGTAAAATTCAAAGTAACCATATAATCTAAGTTTAGCAACATTTCTCAAAAATGGAACTAAAACGATAATAATTTTTCTATATATACTAGTTCTTTGCAATAATTGCTTGTTGTTCATAAATATGCTGATTTATGCTGCGGGAGCATGTACCCTGATTGCAGGAATATTGCACCTGTCGCTTGCGTCAAATTTTATAGGCCAGAACTTGTCAGTAGGTATCTTCTTCTTAGTTGCTGGTATTGCACAAGTATTCTGGACTTTTCCAACAGTAAGAACTTGGAGTAGGATTTGGACCTATGTCGGTATAGGCGGTACAATAATCCTCATCATCATATGGATAATTACAAGATTTCCAGACAACCCAATAATTGGAAGGGACCTTCCTGTAAATTCAATAGGAATAGCTGTAGAAGTCTTTCAAATTGCCTTCATAATTCTATGTGCTCTTATAATCACAAGAGATAGAAGAACAAAAGGAGTAAACAAGAAGCAATAATCTACAATGTTGGCATTTTCTATTATTTCTTCAATTTTAGGGGAACCGAAACGGTTTTTGATTGTGTCCACTGTAACAATTATTTCTCTAGGGCTTTTCTCGATGCAGGTATCATTTGATAGTCAGTCAAAATCTTTTGGACAAACACCAGAATCAATTGAAAATCAGACGTTGACGACAAGACCTACACAATTTGGCATCCCTCCAGAACTATCCGCAACTCAGAAAAATGCTTCAACAAACGCAACATGTTCACTCACACCTTCCTCGACTACACTGCATGGAACACCACAACAGATTGAAGGTCCTTATTTTGTGGACGGCATGCCTAATCGTTCTAATATCACATCAGATACTTCCAATGGTTCAGTAGAACAAGGCGTTCCGTTGCGTTTGGTAATTCATGTATATGGTGTAGATGATGGCTCATGTGTTCCACTTCAAGGAGCAAAATTGGATATTTGGCATGCCAATTTTCAAGGAATTTATTCAGCCGTAAAAGATATGGGAACTGCAGAAAATAACTTTCTACGTGGATATCAAGTGACAGATGATAATGGGACCGTTCAATTCACTACAATTTATCCAGGATGGTATGAGGGAAGAGCAATTCACATTCACGACAAGGTTCGTATTTTTGATGAGTCAGAGAAAATATTGCAATGGACATCACAGCTTTACCTCAACAATTCCATCAATGAACAAGTGCACGAAAAAACTCCTTACAGCAATCATGGTCCTCCCCAAACTACAAACGAAGAAGATATGATTTATACGGGAGCCTCAGCGGACGGTCTCATTCAAAGTAATAGCGGAGAGCAGCTAATGGTCAACCTCACAAAACAAAAAGATTCCTATCTGGGAACATTCAATATTGTTCTAAACTCAAATCAGTAGGGCCGATTGTCAATAAAATTATTATCTCTTATCACTGAAGCTGTTGTTATCGCAAATCTTGTCATGGCAAATCTTGGATCTTTTGATTATTCGTAACAGATAGAAGGACTAAAGATTAAGTAGTTCTTGACTGCTAAATCAGGAGTGATGAAATGAATTTATTTATTTTGACTTTTTCATTGGCATTATTCGGCTTAGCTCTTTCTTGTAGTTTTTCATTTGCACAAAATCACTCGTTAACATATGAAGATCCATCGCTTGGATTTAGATTCCAATATCCCGCAGTATGGAAGCAAATTTTGGAAAATGATATGGAGGGAACAGGAGTTGCATTCTCTCCGCTGCCCACTTATGCTACGGAACATTTTGCTGATTTATTGATTTATACAACTGACCATCAAGAGAATAAAACCCTAAAACAATACCTCCGTGAATTTATTCACGAACAATTGTGTTGCATTGATAATCAATCCCTGAAGTATAACGAGAGCAAATTAAGTGGTATTCCTTCAATCAATGCATCGTGGAATCTTACTAATGAGAATAACGAAGTATATGGAAAGGCATTGTTGAATTTTGTCATAAAAGACGAGATCGCCTATGTAATTCATTATGATGCTAATTTGGTAACATTTGCCCGATGGCTCCCAGAAGTAAAAAATATAATCAATTCATTTCAAATCATTGATTGATTTATAACTTTACGACTTAATTCAATTTACACAAGACCTAACAAATCCTTGCATAAACAAAGGGGCAAGATTCAGCTATGCAGTTACAGAGTCAGCAGTCAAAATAAGAGAGAATCTTTTAAATGAATACCGAAATAAACATGACGGAAAATCACCCTCATGTATGGAGCAATGAAGGTATGTTCTTAAATAGGATAACACTGGTTTAATCACGTTCGAAGGGTTTCATCGGGATTCGAACTTGCATGTAGTAGGGTTCTATTGATTGGTATTTAGATTTTGTTCAGTCTCGAATGAACACTACTGACAAAATTTAGTCTTGTATAGTCCCCGAGTTCATGGAATCGTATCAACCTAATGAATCTATAACTTATTATGTGGTTAAGGTAAACCTCGCTTTATGAAATCATTATCTTGTAGAGAAGCGGGCTTTGATTGCGATTATGTAGTAAAAGGAGAAACTGAAGAAGAGATTTTTAGAAATGGAGGGCAACATGCGATGAAAGAGCACGGAATGAAAGAGGAAGATTTGACTTCAGAATTCAAAGAAAAACTCAGAGGATTAATTAGGGACAATTAGACTTCAAATTTTACTTCCTAATTTATTGAATTCACAAGACGCTTATCTAAAGCTAATTTTATCTAAGACAGATATACGTGATTAAGGGACATAATCATATATTTTTGGCAGTTCCGGAACCCGTCGGGGCCAATTTGATTTTTCAGATGCGTCTAAAGAATTGATTGTTAAACGAAAATGTGCACCAATGGATCTATAAATCCAATGGTCTGTGGGTCGAACACGTCATTAGGTTGCAAATTAAGATACCAATGGGGTCGTGAATATTGTTATACTTTCGTTATATTCGTTGATATATATAATATAGATGGTACATGTAACGAAGATTATCTTATGGTAGCAAATCCAAGGTCATCTTTAGTTCTGCTATTTCTTTTATTACCGCACTTTTGTCCATTTCATCAGTAGTATACTTCAATAGTCTCTCACAGGCATATATCTGACCTAACATAATGTCTTTCTTGTAAAGACACAAACTGTGATAAGTATCAACGAATGAATACGCTATCTTTACACTCTTTTCTCTGCATCCACAAGTTTTGGCTTCAATTTGCGACGATGATTCCATATATGCGATATTCAATGTCCAGTCAGCACCTAATATTATTGGCGAATTTCAATTCAACACCCTTAGAATGACTATAATCGAAAAGATAGTTTTCATCCTCCCCAATTGGCGTACAATCGATTTTTCCGTAATGACAAAGAGGACATTTAGTAAAAGTTGTTTGGTTCTTGATATAAGATGCACACCAGAGACAAGACTCACATACCATAAAATATCTAACTTTCGTAAGTTTCGCATAATTGTCTATCTCCAATTGTGGATTTTTTTCGACTAACGGTGATGTTCTCTGTCTAACCTTATCTGATACTCCAACTTCGCTTTGGACTTGTGCCAAAAATTGGTTGTCTGAAGACGTAATATGATTTTCTATCTTACAATCTTCAGAATTCTCTGGCATATCAATAATCAATAATAATGCAAAACTATCATATTTAATACAGCAAGAATTAAAAACCAAAATTTGAGACAATTTTTTTATATGACTCATTTGCAATTAATTGCATGAATTTGATTCACATTTATCACTCAGTTAAGGTGCATTTATGAATAAACGAAAACGTCAAACAGAATCTCTTACTTTAAGGATAGATAAAGAAATGTTAGATGATTTACGCAAAGAGTCCGAACAGAAGACGGTATCATTGAATACACTGACAAACCAAATTATTAAATCATACATTAAATGGTACTCTCCGGCACAAAGGGCTGGAATTATGTTTGTTCCAAAATGCTTGTTAATTCCTATGATTGATAATCACGCTGAGTATCAGATGGAAAGACTTGCGGAACAGTTTAGGAAAAGTGGGTATGAAGAAACACTGTTGATGATGAGTAAAGAATATTCTTTACCAGTAATCCTCGACCTCTTTGATTCTTGGTTAAATGTGTCAAACATGCAGTTCGATCGTAAATCTAGCGAAGGTTCTTTGACATACATAATAAATCATGGAGTTGGGAGAAAATGGTCTCTTTTCTTAGAAAAGGTGTTTTGGTACATAGTTAAGGATTTGGGAATAACCGGAGCTAGATTTGATGTAACAGATGGTACCGTAACTATCAAGATTAATTTAAAACAATAGGTAGGTGGGTTGGGTTTGGTAAACTGGATGTATGAAAGTAAAAAGAACTCTTGACCGAGTAATCTTGTTCCGATGAAATTGAAATCTTCATGTGTTCTGATTTAATCCTTAATATTCGAGTTATATGATTTACATCTGGGTCCAGAGGGATATGACTGAATATCGTATCGGAACATAATTACAATTCTAATCTGATTACGTAAGGCTTATCTGTTGATTATTAATTAGAGAGTAAAATCCTTTAAAAGAATATCACAATTGAATTTACTTTTGATATGAGCGATACCAAGAATGAAATTTTTTAAATTTCCTTATACTTATTACAGGTACACTTTAGACAATAACCATAATCAAGCTTATCATCAATAGCGTGATCTTCCCTTGAATGATGACAGAGAACGCACTCAGCCTTTTTAGTGTCCACGGAGATCTTTAGTTTCGAAAGTTATAAGTATTTAGAGTAACTGGTTAGTATGAGAGTCGAAAAGGTGCTTTGGCATATCTTTACGCTTAATCTCCTCGTCGCAGAATTTGCATTCAACACCCTCATTTAGGAGATTGGTGCATTCTTTACAATAATGACTGTGGATATCTGATTTTTCGTTGAATATTTCGCTGCGTATAATTTTTTCTTCTCCGCAGTTCCTACACTTGTAAAGTTTGCCTATTTTCGATATGTCTAACAATTTGAATTATAATGAATATCTAAGTGAATAAATATTTTTAGATAATTGTTTAATATCATAGGGATTCATCGCCATGCGAAACAGCTTCGGCTCTATTTTGATGATACTTTATTAGAAGGATGCATCCAACCGCAAGTTACGAACCTATAGGCGAATAAGAATAAGAAGTTAATTAAGAGAATATTTACCAGATAAAGAACAAACTTCTTATGACGATTTGCTAGATGTATTAAGATTAAGTTACTAATTAAATGAACATAAACTCATTCTGACCCTCCATCATCATGAACGTTGTGGTAACAGATTATTATTTCATGTGGGGTATTACCATATATTTAATGCATTTAGTCGATTATCTTCATGGAAGAAAATACAAAATAAAATGTAGATCATGTAGACGCGTATTCAAAAATGAAAACGACTTAGACATCCATATCAGAACCGATCATAAATAATTGAAGATGAATTCAGATCACAAAATGACCATGAGATGTTCAGATTGCAATTGGATGCCAAAGGAATGTAGGATAAGTGCTTCTGCTACAGAATGTTCTAATTGCAGTTTGGAAGAATGTTGCAGTTGGAAAACGCTGAATAAAAAATAAATATTAAATTAATTAATTTGTCATTTGAATTTCATTCACAATAACTTTATTGCCTCTTTTGCTCGCCATTACCTATGTCATGATGAAAACATGTAAAATCTCTACACCAGTAACAAAAACCGCAATTGGGACATAATGATTTTGAACGTGTTGGATGAAATTCGGCATAGCAGTTAAAGCAAATCATCGGCAATTTCATATGAATTAATTATTATATAAAGCGATTTACTAGATTTGCGAATAATCGAAGAGGTTGATACTTGATGTATCATGTTGATAATTTAATTTTTAAGTTTCCGTGTAGGTAGGTAAACATATGAATATTCAAAATAGTGATGCAGTATGGCTTATTTCCATTATTGCGCTATCTGTAGGAGGAACATTTGCAATTATCTATATTATTAAACATATAATGGATTATTTCGAGAGAAGAAGGAAAAGATGATAAAAGAATAGATTCTTCATTAATATATCGATGATAACGTAGGACCTAATTCAAGGTGGGATTCGAACCTTGCATGTAGGGATTTCTGTCGATCAGTTATTTAGCTTTTTCATATCCGCTTTAGAATCATGAACGTTTGAGCTAGTAAAAATATTCGAATCTTGCAATTCAGTTTGACCACTGTTCATTTACATCGTGTACTTACAGCAAAGCCAGAGAAAATTTATCGTGCTTTTCTTGACCGTGATGCCATGGCTAAATGGTTACCACCCAATGGTTATACTTGTAACGTTCATCATATGGATGCAAAGGTAGGAGGAACCTACAAGATGTCTTTTACAAACTTTACCACTCAAAAGAGCATATCATTTGGTGGAGAATACCGTGAGCTGGTTGAAAACGAACGCTTACGTTATACGGATAATTTTGATGACCCAAACTTATCTGGAGAAATTCAAGTAACTGTAATCTTGAAGAAGGTTTCACTAGGAACAGAAATGACCATTGTACAAGAAGGTTTGCCCACTGTCATTCCTCTTGAAGCGTGCTATGTAGGCTGGCAGCAATCATTGAATAATCTAGCAAAACTAGTTGAACCAGAAATCCCAGAGTAAAGTTAGATTTTCTAAAAAAATAACTTAATGCGATTCGAGTAATTTATACAAGTCTTATGAATGATTCAATATGTGTTCTGGTCACCAGTAAGGGCTCTGAATACATTAAAGCCTTCCGGGCCCGTCGGGAATCACATTGTTAACAATGCGGATCCAGATGTCTTGATTGAGGACTGTTATTTTCGTACTTCGCCAAAATGTAGTAACTTATATTTAGTTTTTAGTCAAAGGTTAAAGAATCTTTTAAAATGTCTTTCAATGCCTTTCGTTCTTCATTTGTTAAATCAGCACCTTTATCCGCAAGGATATTTTTTAATACTTGTTCGGCCTTGGTGGGACCTAAGATTTCCTTCAATTTTTGAACGGAACTTGTATCTTGCCAGGAATCGAAAAGCTCAATCACATTATCTCTAGTCTCAGGACTGAGATCCTTTATCGCGTATTCAATTATCTTCCTGTAACCCTTGCCCAAATCCTTTGGTCTAAATACAGCTCCCATCAGTTATTCTATGTAGTTTGTCAGTATTAAGGCTATTTGGAGAATCTATCTACAATTACAGAATCGGGATAATCAGGATTTGAACCTTTAATGTAGTAGGGTTCTACTTTCCAGGATTTTGTTCTTTCTAATATATTGCGTTGATTGTGAAGCTGGATCAAATATTGTATTCCAGTATCAAGAATAAGGTCTATACTTGGATACCAGATCTGACAGCGGGAAACTGTCTCCGCCAACAATCTTCAATTTGACACTCAAATTGGAGTTCTTTATCTCTATAATATTATAGGAGTTTTGAAAGAATCCTCTAAATCTTGAGGTGCTAGCAGTACCTGCATAAGCAATCTGAAGCGGACCGAGATTCCATATCCATGGGCGATGTTTATGGCCACATAAAACAAGATCCACCCGGGATTCTAGGCATACTCTGAGAGCATCACCTGCATCTAGGATCAGAATTTTATCAGTCCCAGTATCTGGTACTGCAATCAAGTGGTGATGCATAGCTACTATTATTTTCTTACTCTGTCCTTCAAACTCCTTGATAGCCTTCTGCATCCATGACAGTTGTCTATAGCCGACTTCGCCTTCGTCCCTATCAGGTCTTGCGGTGCTAAGCGTTACTATTACTACCTCATCCATATCATTGATCTGCTTGCTTGGGAAGAATTTCTTGTACAGCAAATATCCTGTATGTCTGTAATCATGATTGCCAGGTATGACAATTAGACTCTGACAATCGAATCGTGCTAATTCCTTTTTCGCTAGCTCAAATTGTGGAAGGAGTCCTTCGTCTGTTAAATCTCCCGTTACTATTATGGCATCAGGTTTCATGTTATTCACTTCCCCAACAATCTCATCAAATACTGATGAATTGTAGAGACTGCCTATGTGAATATCAGAAATTTGAACTAAAATTGGCATGTGATCAGAATTAAGTTCCTATGATATATTAATGCAATTCTCGGAGACGGTAAACCTTTTTAAAAGTATGACAAATACTAGATTTGCAAAATAAAATCAAATCATGAATTTTTTTACCTTTATTGTCTATTTTAAATACCTCTTATGCATTAATCATTGATACAACTGGTCGGACTTTTCGGAGTATTCTTACTTGTCCAGTATCTTCGATTCATTACCTCCTATCAGTTGCTTATTTACAATATTTTCTATATAGTCAATGTTTATCTATATTTTTCGTAATGCAAATCGTTTTATGGATAGAAAACAAATAGTTATCACTCCAAAATAACGTAGTAGTTGATGGGATTGGTTGTTTCTTGTTCATCACAACCAATAAGTCCATCACTTGTCTAAATCGTGTTCTATGATATGATTGCTATAAAAATAGTTTTGTCCTTTTATACAGTAACGTCAGCGGAAAATTTTGGAGTATTTTTATTAACCCAAAAATCGAAATTTTTGCACAACAAAAGTATCGCTTTGACATCCAAGACAATGTTGAATATCTGAAATTTGCGGGGCTTCGTCTGACATATGCAACAATAATGAGCCTTTCGATAAAAGTATAATGCCTAGGTCTAAAAAAATCCAGATACTAATCTACAAACTTGAATGTCTTTACGATCTGTTCAAACTCTGGTAAATATTTTTCAAAGTCTTTTACATTAGCCATGTATGCTATGAAATAAGGTTGTTCGTTATGCATTAACATATATTCCGCAAATTTAATGCCACTGAATGATTTTATTCCATCACCATGAATCTTTACTGCTGCTTCATTGTCAAGAGTTAGGTT
>Ga0193740_1000147_pt1 | contig 20436 bp, 12 predicted proteins | sample L2s1metaG_FD_145072 | JGI IMG/M metagenome (GOLD analysis project Ga0193740, IMG submission 145072) | Soil microbial communities from a riparian zone of the East river system, Colorado, United States - L2s1 | ecosystem: Environmental > Terrestrial > Soil > Riparian zone | place: USA: East River... | reverse complement strand
TTGGGGAAGACCCGGGCGGACTGCAACAATTGGTGAATAGAATTGTTTCAGTACAAGAGTGCCCTTCGCTTCGCTCTGGGTAAACTGTGCAACGGAAGCTTTATGGTAGCAATGCAGCCTGGTACATAAAAATTTTCCAACACTCTTCGGCCACTTGTTTTATTTGTAGTTGTTGCAATTAAACAGGCAGCTCAACTACCATCACCGTTCCTTCATTCTCTTTCGTTTCAACCTTTATAGTACCATCATGTGCCTTAATAACATCATAACTCAACGATAAACCCAAACCGGTTCCCTGTCCTGCCGGCTTCGTGGTATAGAATGGTTGAAAAATTTTATCCACTGAACTTTGCGGAATTCCAAAACCATTGTCGATAACTTTTATAACAATCTTTTCGTTTTCTTTTTTTGTTATTACGCTTACCAATGGTTCAAATATTCCATTTAGTTTTTCTTTTTTTTCATTTACAGCGTAAAATGCATTGTTGAACAGATTCAGTAATACGCTTCCGATCTCCTGCGGAACGACATTTATTATGCCAATGCTCTCATCCAGGTCGATCTGCATTTTCGCATTAAAGCCTTTGTCTTTTGCCCGGAGACCATGATAGCTTAAGCGTAAATACTCATCGCACAAACCATTAATATTTGTCGGTTCTTTCTGGCCTCTTCGGTTTCGTGTATGCTGCAGCATGCCCTTTACAATGGATGCTGCACGATTACCATGATAAGTTATTTTCTCTTCGTGTTCTTTCAAATTATCTGCAAGAACATTCACCGCTTCAAAATTACCTTTCGTGATCTCCTGCTTCATCTCAGTAATTAATTCTGTATTGACCTCAGAAAAGTTATTTATAAAGTTGAGAGGATTTTGTATTTCATGCGCAATGCCTGCTGTGAGTTGTCCAAGCGAGGCCATTTTTTCGGCCTGGATAAGTTGCTTCTGCGTCTTCTTCAGATCGAGTAATGTGTTCTCGACCTGCAGTTTCGCCGCTTCCAGTTTACTGAAGTCTTCATACCGTGCATAGGCGGTGGAAAATGCGTCTGCTACTGATTGTATTGTCTTGATCTCCTGTTTGCCCAATTGTGCAGTATTACCTACATACAACATGCCTTGTAGAAAAGGAGCAAAGTGTAAATAAAAACCACCACCGGGAAGTTTGCTCAGGTATTGTTCAGGAGAAGTATACACTCCCTGGATGACTAAATTTCCTGCAAATGCAGTATACGCTTCCTGGTCCCAATATTCTGTATGAAATTTTTTATTCTGCCATTGAGCAACTATTTGTGCAGTATTCCCCGGCGTATCATAAGGAAGATCAAAAGCCGCCACTGCTTTTCCATCGGGTGTAGAAAGATATGTATGACTCACTTGTTGGACATCATCCATAATAAATACACCACAGCGGATAAAAGGAACGCCAAGTGTATTGAGTTCATTCCATATTAATGGTGTGATTCTATCAAGATCATTCGCAGTACGCATTGATGCGATCTCTGCACGGATGCGATCAAGCGAAGCCTGTCTCATCGTCTCCCTCGCCTGCGCTTCCGAAATTTTCAGATCAAGATACCGACGATAGGTAAGTCCAAATACCGCGGCAAACTTTTTTAATTCAGAAATTATTTCTGCATCCAGCGGATTTTTGGTAAAAGTAAAAATGGCGCCTTCTTTGAAAAAGACACAGGTACTGGTTTGTTTTTCTATAGTAACACTCTGTGTGAATTGCGGAGCATTGTTTGAAAGAACTTTATAATAATTAACCAGGTCTTCACCGGCGAGTTCATAACGCAACACTGGTTCTTTAAGTACCCATGCATCGTAAGCTGCTTCAAGCATTGGATGGATCGTCATAGACACTTTGCCCGTCACTTGTCCTACTGTTCCATCCTTAGTGGTATTTGCTCTCCATACCTGCATCGTTTTTTCTTTGCCATCAATAATGATCAGTCCGCAACGTAAAAGCGTTATTCCAAGTTTATCAAGCTCATTAAATAATACCCCGGTTGCATTACCAACATCATTACTGCTGCGCATTGCCATCGCAGTTGCCCTCATCCGCTCGAGGGAAGCTTCAATTTGAGCTTCCTGGATCTGCGCTTCACTTGTTTGCAGATCAATAAACCGTTGGTATAATCTTTCAAATTCAATGGCCATTCTTCTTACCACTTCCTTTTCTTCCGGCGTTGCTTCCCTTGTATGACCAAACCCCACATATCCAAATTTGCAATAGCCGTGGGTAATGAATAAGCCATTTGGAAAATCTTCCGGGTAAAACTTTGCCTCCTCAGGTACAGCTGAAAGAATTTCCTGGAACAATTGAAATACGTGAGGAAGTATTTCGTAAGGATACATATGAGCATTTACCTGGTCGGGTCCACCTTTCTTCCAGTTCTCAACGCTTTCTTTCCATGCCTCTACTGCATCCATATCAATTTTTTGCTCTGCCTGTACACGACGGCCCTTCCTGCCAGTGGTCCGATACGAGAACTTATTATTTTTTAAATCAAATAATGTGAGATTAGAAAATACCGGGGAAATACCTAAGATATCGTATTGCTCAAAAAGAACAGACAACACATCGCTTAATTCATTTGAATTATGCATGCCCATGGCTCTTGCCCGAACCCGTTCCAAAGCGGCTTCGATCTCCAGCTCCCGATTACTTTGTGCAAGTTGCTTTTCAAGTTCAGCAACTTTTAATTGAAGATCTTTTGTTTGATCGATCATTTGAATTAGCTCCTTCAATCTTCTTTGAATTTTTCTATAAACTGGTGAAGTTAAATTAAAGCGGCGAAATTCATTCAATCATGATTCCGGATCGGGATGGCGGGGTTAAATGTTTAGTTAAACTTCTGCTGGTAGTTTATTTTACTTGATGAGTGCAGAATTGATTGTATGAGCGGCACAATTGTTTCAATGTGTAACTTTTAAAACTCTCGTTGTAATTTTACGGGTTGAAAAAGAATGTGATTACAATCTATCAGGGTCTTGTCATACCGAGCTTGTGGTTTTAGTTCATCAGTTTAAACGAATCTAAGCGAGGTATCCCAGAGATCAACCAGGTTAGGCTTTCTACAATGTTTTGCTACATCATTTATAGTTCCTTTCTTTCTTTTGTTTGCCCAAAAGAAAGAAACAAAGTAAAGGCAGCCAAAAAACAAATGCTCCGCTGTTTTTGGCAGGCCAACGCACATGAAGAGTCATTATATTTTGTAATCACATTCTTTGTCGGGGTGATAGGAAGAAGTTGTTGCTGCGTGTTGTTCGCAACTCATGAAGGCGCTGTCTTTTTCGTTTGTATCCATTAATGATGTTTGTGGTTTTAGTTGACGAAAAAGAAGGCGCTGGTAAATTCACAAGAGTAGGAGAATACCAATAATAAGGAGATCACAACTTTCGTCGATGTCGATGATAAGAATTGTTTGGCTGAGTTAACAGTAGTACAAAAGCTTAATCAATCCTGATAGCTATCGGGATTAGTGCTATTGAGCAACAAAAGCTGATGCGTGAAGACACGCATCACGGCATCGGAATATTGTTTAATGGCGATCTGAACGTACAAGAGTGCGACGCAACGGAAGCATCATTGTAGCAATGCAGCAGGGCACGTAAAAAATAATATCAAAATTGCAGCTGCTTACTTACTTTTTAGTTTACGCCTTACTCCATCAAAAGTCATCTTTACATTTTTGATAGTTCCATCTTCATTGAAATAAAGCTTATCTATACAGGTTACCCGGTGGTCGCGGTCAAGATTTGGGATCGGTCGTCTATGGTATATAATATACCATTCATCAGTGTTTGGAATGTTGATCACTGAATGGTGCCCTGCACCAGTCGCAATAGTTTCGTCTGCTTCCAATATAGTGGAAACCCTTTCAAAGGGTCCAAACACAGAATCTGAAATTGCATAGGCTACTTTATAAGTGCCGTTTGTCCAACCACCTTCAGACCACATCAAATAATATTTTCCGTTTCTTATAAACATGGTGGGCCCTTCTACATAATCCTTTGGCGTAATGTCCTTCACTACTTGACCATCCGTGAATGGTACCAACGAGGTAAAATTTTCGTTGAGCTTTCCAATATTGCATCGTCCCCACCCGCCATAGATAATATAATATTGTCCGTCTTTATCCTGGAATACGAACTGGTCAATTGGCTGTGCATTATTGTAGAACTGATTAATAAGCGGCTTGCCCAGGTAATCTTTATAAGGACCACCTGGTTTATCAGCTACGGCAATACCTATTCCACCAAGTGTATCATCCTTCACGCCGTTTCTCGCTTTGCTTTGAATATCATTTGCCGAAAAAAATAAAAAATACTTGTTGTTCTTTTTTACAATGCCTGGTGCCCACATAGCCATGTAGGCCCATTTAATAATAGATGTATCAATGATCTTAGGATGCTTTTTCCAGGTCACCATGTCTGTAGAAGAAAAGGCATCCAAAAAAACCTGCTGCCTGTATTTGGCCGAGTAGGTGGGAAAGATCCAATACTTGTTTCCGAAAATAACACCTTCAGGATCCGCATACCATCCTTCAATAACAGGGTTGTGTGGTTTTGTTTTCGTCGGCTGCGCATAAAGGGTTTGTATAAAAAATGCGGGGAGAATTGCTAAGCATTTTACAACTTTATCAAAATGGTGCAGGGATCGTTTGAGTGACATTGGCATTTTCTTTTATGAACAAAAGTTGAAGATACGTTTGTTTTTTGTGGTTGTTGAGAGGTTGGCTCGCGGTAAGTGAAGCGTTCGATTATTTATAGTGGAGTGGTATAGCGCCTTGTTCCGTTCGTTATTTTATCAGCAATCTTATTTAATGACTGCAAGAACGGAACACAACGCCTTTAGGGTATTCAATTTATTATGAAGCGAACTGTTGGCCCTATCACGTCAATAAATAAGTTCATTTACAATTTTTCAGACTTTTCGTGTGGGCGGGCCGGCCAAACCGGCGGAGCATTCGGTTTTGCCTTGATCTTTTTGTTTCTTTTTCCATCAAGGGAAAAAGAAAACAAAGAATTCCTTTTGAATGTTGAAATCGGTCTTAATTCCTTCCTTTCTTTTGTTTGCCCAAAAGAAAGAAACAAAAAAAAGGCCAGCCAAAAGCAAATGCTCCACTGCTTTTGGCTGGTCAACGCACATGAACAGTCTTTATACTTTGAGATTATCCTTCTAATCGAACTTATAGGATGTAGATCTTGCTTCGTGTTATTCGTGGCATCGAAAGGCGCTGTCTTTTTCGTTTGCATTCTTTATAGTGTTGGTGTTTTATTGCAGACGAAAAAGAAGACGCTGGAAGATTCACAAAAAGAAAATATCGAATATCGTCGATGCAGATGATAAGAATTGTTTAGTTCAGTTAACAGTAGCACAAAAGTATAATCAAGGTGTCCGGCAACGGCTGTCCCGATAGCTATCGGGATCGTTGCCGGTGTGCTTTTCTTTGGGGATTTTATCCTGAGCTTGTCGAAGGATTCTTTTGCACAAGCAAAAGAAAGAACATACATCATTGAAAAAATCAATCTTTAAATGTCTTTCTTTTCTTTGTCTTGATACAAAGAAAAGAAACAAAAGAAAAATCAAGCCCGGCCGATGCTCCGCCGGCCGGGCAGGCCGACGCACATGAACAGTCTTTATACTTTGCAATCGCATTATTTATCGAGCTGATAATTTGAAATTGTTCTTTCGTGCTATTTGGAACTCATGGAGGCGCTGTCTTTTTCGTTTGCATTCTTTAAAGAAGTTGCTGTTCTTTATTAGACGAAAAAGAAGGCGCTGGAAAATTCTGAAACTTTAGATGGTGTCGATCACAAAAACACATTACAATTATCGTCGATTTCGATGATAAGAATTGTTTAGTTCTAACAGTAGCACAAAAGTATAATCAAGGTGTCCGGCAACGGCTGTCCCGATAGCTATCAGGTCGTTGCCGGTGTGCTTTTCTTTGGGGATTTTATCCTGAGTATTGTCATCCTGAGCTAGTCGAAGGATTGTCGAAGGATTCTTTTGCACAAGCAAAAGAAAGAACATACATCATTGAAAAAATCAATCTTTAAATGTCTTTCTTTTCTTTGTCTTGATACAAAGAAAAGAAACAAAAGAAAAATCAAGCCCGGCCCGATGCTCCGCCGGCCGGGCAGGCCAACGCACATGAGCAGTCTTTATAAATGTAATTATATTTTTTATCGAGCTGATAATTTGAAGTTGTCGCTTCGTGCTATTTATAATTCAAGGAGGCGCTGTCTTTTTCGTTTACATCTTTATAGTTGTTGGTTTCTTATTGCAGACGAAAAAGAAGGTGCTGGGGATTTCTTTACGTCTCAATAAAGAAACAAATACCATTATCGTCGAGGCAGGAAGGAAAAAAGAAAAGAATTTTCATCGTTGAAATGTTAACGGTACAACTTGTTATTTAAGTCAATATCCATGCGATATTAAAAAGCGTTCTACGCATGCAGAAAAAACATTTAACTCTATCAAAAAAACATTCTGTTAATAGATTTTCTCTCATCCGGTGTTAACACAAAACGGCATGCATTATGAAACTCTATGGTTTTTAACTAAAATCTATGGAGGAAATCAAATGAAAAAATCTTTACTCGCATTATTTACTTTTTTCTTATCCTTTCAAATTTTCGCTCAATCAAACATCCGGATAGGTTCGCATACTACCGTGCCTTATAATTCCGGTTGGTCAGTTCCGGTATCAAATTTTGCAAGCGTAGCAGAGGGCCAGCATATCATCCAGAATATTCTGGATGCAGTGGGCCTCAGTGCAAATTTTGAGATTCGACAAGCCAATATCCAGAATGCAGCCGCCGTTTCCTACGGTGGAAAAAGATATGTGCTGTACAATCCGAATTTTATCAACGCACTTGACAGACGTACCGGCAACCAGTGGGCTTCCATCAGTGTGTTGGCACATGAAGTCGGACATCATTTGAAAGGTCATACAGTTTCAGGTCAGGGTAGCCAGCCTGCGACCGAACTGGAAGCTGACGAATTCTCAGGTTATGCTTTGCGTAAAATGGGTGCAAGCCTGGAAGACGCACAAGCGACTATGAAATTGATAGCAAGTGAAAACACGTCATCAACTCATCCGGGAAAATCCAGTCGACTTGCAGCAATTGAAAACGGCTGGGAGAGTGCCGGTGGGCAAACGACAGGAAGAGATGTTGTGAAAACAAAACAGCCGGCGAAACCTGTACCAACTTCTGGTGGAACGACACGGTATCCGACCGAATCTGGAGGGTCGACCGGATCGGCAGTTTTACAAACCGTTATCAATATCCTGGGACAAGTATTATTCAAATCCGAGCAGAACACAAATAGTAAATACTATATGACTGACGGTTTGAATGTACTCAGGATGATCAATAATAATAATTATACGGTGGGGAAGCTGTCCAAAACAAATAATTCAAAATATCCTTTCGCGATCTATGATAATACGAATACAAGATTATTTGTAGACCGGACTGGAAATATTCTGAATAAAAATGGACAGTATCTTGGGATGCTGAAAGCAATCAAAGGATAGGAAAAACATAAAAGAGTCCGCAGGTGCGGACTCTTTTCTTACTGGTTATTGTATATAATACATGGTTAGCAAGCTTTACTGATCTTCTATTTATATTAATCTGAATTGAAATAAGTTAATTGAACAGTTTCGTCAGTTAGAAAATTTTTTCTTCTTTCACGATCCCCAATCCCTCTGATACATTCCTTAACCGTTCCTGCAAATCGAAATTTTTGATTAACCCGTTATGCAGCTTATCTAATTGTTCATCCTCCGGTGATAAAGTTACGCAACCTTGTCAACGAGCTTTCAGTCACTTCGGGATATTCTGAATGAATAGCACAGGGCCGGAGAGACATCAAATTGCAAGTTTGGATAAATGACTTTCGGAAATTATATTCATCAAAAAATAAACTATGAGAAAAATTGTTTTCGCGATCTTATTGACAAGCATCAGTTTTATCGCCAGGTCACAAGGCCCTGGCCTTTCATTGGATGATAACGAATTCATGATCGAGAAGAAGGTAGTTGCCAAAGTGAAAGATGTTAAGTTGGGCGGTTTTCAGGGAAGAGAAATGAGATTGTTGGGCGCTAATGATGAACTTTTATTATCTATGCCGGGAAAAACCCTGAGTATTGGTACACCGCCCAGGTATATCAATTATGCTCACATCTTTATTCCAGCTTTGAATGACAGCATCCAGATCTATATGGATAGTCTGAAAGCAGATGGGGTGAAGCTCGGGCTTACTTCTCCTGACGACGAAGCATGGGCAGATTATTTTTTCAGAAAAAAAATTGTAAATGATGATGGAAGTTTGAATATTGAAAACGTAAAAGCACTGAAGGCTCGTTATCCCATAGGTGTTGTGAAAGATTATGAACAGAAAGTTGCCTTTGCGAATGAATGCACTAAGCAAATAAATACCCCAACTAAACGTAATATATCAATACCGGCTAAAGTAACAGAGGTAAGCAGGGAAACAAGTGGCAATACTGTTGTGATAACATACAAGGTTGAGCATGATGGCCCGATGCTGGGGGAGATCATAGCAAAAGGCCCTGTTGTAAATTTAACAAATGAAAGAGCCGAAGTCGATTTTAAGTCTAAGGTGTTCTACAAAAAATCGGATATGGATAACCAGCCGATGAATTTTGAAATATTCAATACTAAGGGTTGTAAAGTTGCTGCTTATTCACCCATGTCAAAGGTCTTAACTACTATAAGGGCTGACAAAGGCGGTACGCATGGAATAATGAAACCTGTTTTAGATGGTAAAGTTGATTCAATTAAAACAAGACTCGAGGTAGTAGCAGCAATGGTTGATTATTTGATCAAACTGGGCTATTATTAGATTTAATTCTATAATGATCAATTTGTAAAAGTCGCCATGGGGCGACTTTTACTTTAATTGTCCGTTGTCTTCCATCTTTCCTAACAGGCCCGGCTTATGCTTCAACACTATAATCAATTTCATTATCTTCCAGTAATTGAATGATCCGATCGTTACTAATGGCTACAGCATTTTCAACGGTTATCGTCCTTGTACCATTCGTGCTTTCTCTTGGATTGGTTATTGCTGCTTGCATACCCAAAACTCTTCCATTAACATCAACTACGGGACCACCACTCATACCAAATAACCCAAAATCTCTAATTAAAAAACCTTGATGATTCCGAATCAGACCTGTTCCGTTGTCAGCCGGGCCACCCCCAAAATCAAGGATGAATGACGGTTGAAAATAACGCCGAACGCCACCAAGCTCAAAACCTCCTCCTGCATTAATAGTTATCTGCGCCAGGGGATATCCTGCTATACATACCGTTTTTCCAACTTCAACGGGATTACTTGCGAACTGCAAGAAACCTGTTTCACTCAAATTAACTCTCCCAATGAAAATATCTCTTTCATCATCTCTTGTAAGTTCTTCAATTGGCAGAAAAGGATGTTGCAAATTGTCGGGTAAGCGACCCTGGTACACAAACTGAGTTTGCGCATCCGGTTCGTCAAATATGTGTGATGTAGTTACAAATACTCCATTGCTGTTTATAAAAAATCCTGTTCCTGCAACACCAATTCCCACTTTTTGACCATTGGTTACTCGTCTGAAAACGGGAAACATTGCTTCTTTAATTTCTTTTACTGCTTTTACCATCATAAGTTTAAAATTTGTTTCGAATTGAATCAACTACAAATGACAAGATTTAAAATCAACCTGGAGGGAGAAGAACTTATAGGATTGTCTTCAGCACAATTTGACTATGAAACAATTTTGCAATCACTATGCCACGGCAATAGCTGAGGACAAATTGGCATAGAGACATCAGGAAATGAGGATGGCCATAAAAAATTCAGAATACTTTGCTAAGCATAGGTTACGAAGGATCGGGCAATAAGATTGGCCTTATTTGCAAGTTTCCTTTTCATTAATTTCATATACTTATTACTATTATGTTCGAGGTCTTGTATGAATATTTAGAGAAAACTCATCCGTTAACAACGGTGGATAAAGAGCTGATCCATGATGTCTTTATTCCAAAAAAATTATTGAAAGGAGAATTTTTACTGCGTGAAGGTGACTTGTTAAAGTATGGAGCTTTTGTATGCAAAGGTTTCCTGCGCAGTTATGTTATCGATAATAAAGGCAAAGAACATATTATCCAGTTTGCGCCGGAGAACTGGTGGATCTCGGATAAAGGTGCCGGGGCCGAAGGAACCAAAGCATCTTGTTTCATAGATGCTATTGAAGACTCAGAAATATTACTGATAGACCAGGCAGGCCATTTTAAAATGCTGGAGAAAGTACCTGCTTATGGCAGCTCATTCCAGGCTGGCATGCAAAAAAGATCTGCCGCAAAAGATAAACGAATTGTTCATTCGCTTGTTGCCGACGCCGAAGAACGCTATAATGATTTTATACAAACTTATCCGACTATTGCGCAGCGGGTACCACAACATATGCTGGCTTCTTACCTCGGTATTGCTCCCGAAACACTAAGCCGTGTTCGCAGAAAATCTATGCGCAAAAAATAACAGCCGTTTTTTTTGATTTTGACTTATGTCAACGTGCACGCCATTGCCTGCCGATAGCTTTGTTTTATCAAAAGTTAAAAAAATGAAAAGTAAAACAAACAAGATTTTCAAATGGGCACCTTCGATCCTTGTAACATTGATCATTGGTGCAGGTTCATTTATGAAACTAACGGCTCAGCCACAACTGGTTGAAGTCTTTTCAAAAACAGGGTTGCTTCCTTATATGAATCTATTGGGAATAGCAGAGCTAGTCTTTGTCACATTATTTCTTTGGTCACGTACATTGAGGCTCGGCTTCTTTTTATTGACAGCCTATTTTGGTGGTGCCATGGCGATTGAATTATCACAACATATTTTTTTCATCATGCCCGCCGTGATACTTGCATTGGTATGGTTGGCTGCCTTGCTGCGTGATAATTCTTTGTTTGGTGTAACACACAAAGCTCAAAAAACAATTGCGGCACATTAACATCATCACTTTTAATTTATTAAATCTCTTTTATGAAAAATACAATTGAATTGAAAATTGAGAATAACGCAAACTGGTATAAAAAATGGTTTGATTCCGTTTTTTATCACCAGCTTTATTCAAACCGGAGTGAAAAAGAAGCCACTGATTTTATTGATGCATTAATGGATGAAATGAAGCCTCCTGCAAATTCAACCATGCTTGACCTGGGTTGCGGAGCTGGTCGACATGCAAAATGGCTGGCTGCAAAAGGATTTGAGGTAACAGGTTTAGATCTTGCTGCTTCCAGCATACGAAGTGCAAAGAAATACGAAAAAGCAAATCTTCAGTTTGCAAAACATGATATGCGTGATCCATTTGGTAAAAACGGTTTTGATTATGTGTTTAATTTCTTTACAAGTTTTGGTTATTTTAAAAATGATGAAGAGAACCACAAAGTGATCCGTAATATTTATCATGCATTAAAACCTGGTGGATCGTTAGTATTGGATTATTTAAATGTGGCATGGTGTGAGGCCCGGCTGGTCGCTGAAGAAATGAAAGAGATTGATGGGATTATCTATCATATCTCCCGGTGGACAGACGAGCGGTTTTTCTACAAAAAAATAGCGATTGAAAATATGCCTTCAGGTCAATCTGAATTCGTTGAACAGGTTGCTAAATTTGATCTGAATGATTTTGATTATATGTTTGAACGTAACGGATTGAAACTCGAAAAAATCTATGGAGATTACCAGTTGAATGAATACGATAATATCGCATCACCAAGAATGATCTTATTAGCGAAAAAAGAATAATGTTATCGTCGTCGCTGTCGCCAGTGTTCTTATCTTCAAATCAATAAAGAATATAATAAAATCTTAAGTCGTTATGTTTAGTTGTAACTAAGCGGTTGCTCCGAAAGAGCAGGCAATTGATTCGTTTGGCCTTAGTTGATCACGATAGCTATCAGGACTAACGCTAACGATCGGGTTTACAGAAACTATACAGTAATCATTAAAACAAATCCTGGTGGAACTTGCTATTTACATAACCGATACATTTATCTTTCATGTCTTCTACAGTTCCCGGTTTTTTAAAAAAAAGAATTTGTCCGCAATTTTCAAACTCATTACATAAATTTGGTCACAACTAAAAACACTTTTATGAAATACTTATTGCTTTTATTATTCCTCGGAGGAAGTTTAACCATTTTTGCTCAAACAAATATTGATGGAGACTGGAAAGGTACAAGGGAAACACCCAATGGTTCGTTTGAAGTTAATTACACATTTAAGGTGGATGGCAAAACGCTTACCGGCAAGTTGAAAGCCCAATTTGGCGAAGTTCAATTGGAGAATGGCAAAATTGATAGTAATAAAATCTCTTATTCGATCACCTTCAACGGCACAACTGTCAACAGCACTGGTGAGATCCTTAACGAGAATGAAATCCTGATCAAAAATGAATTTGGGGAAATGAAATTAACAAGAGTGAAGTCCTGATTATTTCAATTTAGACTTGTCAGAATTGAAACTTCAGACACGTGGGGTATTCTAAATAATCTGCAATAAAAGAAAAATGCCCATGAATGGTCTGCACAGTATAACTAATGTGTGCGGGTCGACATTCGTTGTCTGAAGAAATATCTTTTTTACAAGATGAAAGAAAAAGGGTTACCTTATATACAGAATCGGATCAAAACAAGAAGTCTTCGGAAATACTTCATTCTTTGAAATGCTTCTCATGCAAGCTAAATTCTGTTGACATGAAAATCTACATAACCATCTCTCTCCTTGCTTTAATAATTTTTGCATCATGCTCTAAGCATGTTGAAGAAGAAGTGATCGCCCCCTCTGCCAAAACTGATCTGCTAACAGCGATCTCGAGTAACTGGGAACTTTATATGTATGTAATCGCAACTGATAAAGAGTATTATTATTTAACCGGTCCCGAATTAACCAACCATAGTTTATATAAGCTAAGCTTCGATAGAACCGGAGGATATAATGCATCGAATCCTCTATGGTCGGGAACGTATCGGTTTTTGGGTGACAGTACCCATTTTATTTTAGAGCCGACCGCGAGGAACCAGGTTGACTGTACTTTGCAAATAGATAATATTTTCAAGACGAAAATGCAAATTTCGTCTCCTTGGGTGGAGGTTAATCCGGAAAAACCCGGCGCATCAAACTACGAAAGATTCATCGCTTATCAGGCTTCCACGTATTTGAGTATGCATCAAATAGACGTATCAAATTTTAAATCTGTTAAATTACAATTGAGATATGTTGTTAAGTAGTCAGTTGCCTGGCAATTCAACTTCCTCCCTTTGTCAGTAGTGATACTTTCTTCAAATCAATAAAAGGTATAAAAAATATAGGATTATTATGTTTAATCCGTGACTAAGCCCAACGTTATCGGTAATGTTCTTTTTTCTCAAACCAATAGTAATTTATTCGTTTTAAGATCGAACATGCACTTCAAATCTGTGTTCAAGACCATCATCTATTAGTTGTATTGCATTTCCTTTTCCTTCACCTGCATCACTTTTCCACCAGGATTCTTCGTTTGGTTTTAACTGGTAAACGATAATGTGGTAGGTCGATCTGCCATACTTGTATTGTATTTTGATCGATGGCCATTCGAAAGGAAAACAGGGGTTGAATTGTAATTGATCTTTTTTTAATTCGATGCCAACCAGGGAAGTCATAATAAATTGATACATCCATCCCGCTGAACCAGTATACCATGTCCAGCCGCCTCTGCCTCTGTGAGATTCGTTGGCATAAACATCAGCAGCTATTACATAAGGTTCTACCTTATATACTTTCATTGACTGAGGATCTGATGCATGACCCAAAGGTTGTATCATGCTAAACAATTCCCAAACTTTTTTCCGATCCTTTAATGCAGCAAATGCCATAAGGGTCCAGATGGCAGCATGGGAATATTGTCCACCATTCTCTCTTACGCCGGGTACATAACCCCGTATATAACCGGGACTCGGACCATTTGCATCAAATGGCGGATCGAGCAATTGGATTATTTTCAGCTCTCTTTTGACAAGATATTTGTCCAGCGCATTCATTGCCATCTTTTTTCTTTCATCACTTGCGGCACCAGATAATACCGACCAGCTTTGCGCAATAGCATCTATACGACATTCGGTATTTTCTTTTGAACCCAGTGGTGATCCATCATCAAAATAAGCACGGCGATACCATTCACCATCCCAACCTGATCGCTCTATGTTGCCTTGAAGTGTTGTAGCTTCTTTTATGCAAGACTCAGCAAACAAACTATCTCCATTATTTGTTGCTATAGTCGAAAATTTGGTAAGCACATCATAAAGAAAAAATGCAAGCCATATACTTTCTCCTCTGCCTTTATGACCTACACGATCCATGCCATCATTCCAGTCGCCAGCACCGATCAGTGGCAGACCGTGTTCGCCAAACCGGTGACTATACTTTATAGCACGAACGCAGTGTTCGTACAAATTGCCTGAAGCATTTAACGAAACAGGAAGATCATAAAGCGAGTCTTCGCCTTCATATAAAGTGCGACTTTCAAGAAATCCAATCTGCACCTGCAAAATATCTGTATCACCAGTCATGGTAATGTATCGTGACACGACAAATGGTAGCCAAAGCAGATCATCGGAGCATCGAGTACGAACACCTCTGCCCTCAGGTGGATGCCACCAATGTTGCACATCACCTTCTATAAATTGTCGTGATGCACTTAATAGTATTTGTTCCCTAGCCATTGCAGGTTGAGTATGTAATAAGGCAAGCACATCCTGCAACTGATCTCTGAATCCAAAAGCGCCACCTGATTGATAAAAGCCGCTGCGGGCAAACATTCTGCAGGCAATTGTTTGATAGGTGAGCCATCCATTTGCTAAAAAATTCAATGCCATATCGGGAGTTGTTACCTGTACAGCGTCTATAATTTGCTGCCAGTATTCTTTTACATTTTGCAATGATTGAAGAACAGCATCCCTGGTAACAAATTGTTGTAACAAAGCAGTCGCTGCACCGGCATTCCTTTCATTCCCGATCTGGAAAATGATCTCTTTTTCGCCGCCACTCAACAGATCAAATTTTACGTGTAGTGCAGCACAAGGATCCATGGCCGCACCTGTTCTACCTGAAAGTTTTTTTCTATAGAGAGCCTGGGGATTATCGAGATCCCGGTTTCTTCCAATAAATTCCGAACGATCTGCGGTATAACTAAAATTATAACCGCCTTCTACTTTAAAATAGCTGACACGTTCCGCAAAAGCTGAATTGTACCGGTTACGCAACAGCAAGGCGCCGGTGTTTTGATCCTGTTCGGAAAAGACATGAATATTGGTTTTGGATCGTGTATCACCCAGGATTATTTCAAGAAACCCCATCGCCGAGAGTTTACGTTTGTTTCCCGATTCGTTTTTCACTTTCAACACAATAAATTTTACAGGAAGATCTTTATCTACGAACACAGACATTTCAGAATGAATACCGTCTTCTCTATGTTCGAAAATGCTGTAACCGAATCCATGGGTGATAATATAAGGTCCATTTCCCTTTTTCGGAAAGGGGGAAGGGCACCAGAAGGTCCCTGTTTCTTCATCACGCAAATAAAAAGCTTCACCACCTGCATCACTCACCGGATCGTTACTCCATGGTGTAATGCGGTATTCATGCGCATTGATGGCCCAGGTATAGGCAGATCCATTTTCAGAGACAACAGTTCCAAATTGCGGGTTCGCAATTACATTCACCCATGGTAGAGGCGTAGTTGTATTTTCATCGGTAATGATCTTATATTCTTTTCCATTTTTGATAAAGCCACCGGTTCCGTTAAAGAATATAAGATCGTTGGGTAATGCTATAGCAGATTCTTGTACCTGTGATGAAATAGTTTTTGTTTCCAGTAAAGCAGCTAATGGCTTTTCAGGATATTGTGTAGTAACCTGTTCCAGTAAACTGCCTTTGATATCAGAGATGATAATGCGGGCTACACTTTCAAAAAGCAAACGGTCTTCAGAAGATAACTGATCCGCAGATTTTACAAAAATACCCCCTGGTCTTTGTTGACCCGATATGTTTGCTTCTGCTGTAATCAATCCGAGGATCTGCTCCTGTAAAAATTGGCGATAGGAACCATGATCCTCATTCCAGATAACAAGGTCAACAGAAAGTCCTTTTAATCTCCAATAGGCGTGTGCCTTTACCATCTGTTTTACTAATTCAACACTTTCCTGTTCATAAACATGAAGCAATACAATGGGTAGATCACCGGAAACAGAGTGACTCCAAAGACCCGACTGTCCACGATAATTATTTTGGATCACCGCTGCATCAGCACGAAGGTTGGAATTGGAATAAATAATGGAAGCCGCCAGTCGATTGTATAATTGGGCATCCGATTCAGTTGCATTGATCTGGCGCAGCAATACCTGGCTGTGTGTCCACGAAAGCTCGAAAGCACGATTCTTTAAATACCGGTCCTGGTATTTGAACATAAGATTTTCGCAGGCTTCTTTAGTATCGGCAATTCCATAGATAAGATCAACAGTAGCGGTTTGATTGGCTTTGATCAGGATACGATAGCGAATAGCCATAACAGGATCGAGTACCGAACCTTCTTTGCCTGAAAGAACATCATCATCCATGGCCTGTGGATGCTGGAGAGTTCTTCCTCTTCCAATAAATTGCCTGCGGTCGGTTTCGAAGGATATATCTTCCACTTCACTGCCATGAACGTGCATCAGGTGAAACATCCATGGCGGTCTTTCTTCTTCTGAACGTGGCCGCCTTGTACAATAGATTGTATTGTGTTCACGAATGATTTGTGTTTGAACAAACAGGCTGCTGAAAGCAGGGTGTGCTTCATCAGAAGCCTGGGTGGCCATCACCACTTCTGCGTAACTTGTAATATCTAATACTTTGACAGATTGTGTTTTGTTAGTGATTTTTATTCTTCTTAATTCGGTATCATCTTCAGGAGAAATAACAACTTCTGTTTTCGTATCAATACCAAAATCATTCCTTTTAAACTCAACATGTCCTTGTGAAAATATGGCTTCATAATTTCTTGCAGTTTGCAACGTTGGCTGGTGAGTATTGGACCAGAACTTCCCACTGTTGACATCTTTTATGTAACAAAATATTCCGAGATCATCTTTTGTTGCGTCTTCACGCCACCGTGTGACTGCAATATTTTTCCAACGGCTATAGCCACCACCTGAATTGGTGATCATAACCTGGTAATGTCCATTACTCAGTAATTGTATTTCGGGCAACCTGGTATTTGGTGTATTGATGCTCCTTACCTCCACGTCTACTGCCACCCTGGTTGTTTCAATGATGTCGGCTGTATGTGCGTAGAAAAGTGTGGTTCTCGGGATACGTTCCTGTAGTAATAAAAGTGATGCATTAAAACGAAGCTCTGATTCAAATCTTTGTTGCATGGGTTTATTAAGCAACACATGAGCCAGCGAAAGAAAACTCATGCCCTGGTGATGCGCCATGTAAGAACGTACAATACTATAGGTACCACCTCTTGGCACACGACCTGGTGTATAATCTATCGCTTCATAAAAACCATATTCTCCTGCTATACCATCTTTAGATAACAATTGCAGGTTGCCGCATGCTTTCACTGGCGATACCATTAATGCCAGCATGGAAGCATAAGGCGCAATAACGATATCTTCTTCAAGACCGCGTTTCAATCCCAATCCCGGTACACCAAATGCCCGGTATTGATAATTCATGTGCGCATCAACGGAATTGTATCCGGATTCTGACATTCCCCATGGTACACTATGTTGTTCTGCATATTCTATTTGCCTGTTGACAGTCGCTATGTTGGTTTGGTATAACAATGTGTTTTCGTAAGCCGGCATGATCAGTTGCGGCATGAGGTATTCAAACATGGAACCACTCCATGAAAGCAATACCGGTTCTCCTCCCGGATTAGTTAATAATCTACCTAATGCAAACCAACTTTCCTGTGGCAGTTTTCCCTGGGAGATGGCAACAAATATTCCTAATCTTGCTTCCGAAGCCAACAAGTCATAAAAACTATTATCCTTTCGTTGCTCATCCACATTATATCCGATCCTTAAAAGGTTTGTTGATCTCTCATAAAGAAAATCATATTCTACATCACTAAATGTTTCGCATTGTTGAGCCAGTTGATCGAGCAAACTAATCCTTTCAATAGCTATCGCATTAGCCTTCAAAATGCATTCACGCATTTTAGTTAACCATTGATCGCTTGCATGACCGTTATCATTTTGCTGATAAGAATCGATCGCGGCCAAAAACTGTGAAGGATGAAGAATTGCGTGAAGAGAAGGAATATTATCCAGCGTATACAGCCTTTCAAAATTTTCAGGAACAGGTAATAAATTTATCCAGGGTACCAGCTCGAGCAAATCGGTATAGATTTTTTTTAATTGAAAGGATAATTTTGATATCCATTTTTTTGATCCGGCATCTCCAGGTATTAACAATAGATCATTAATAAGAATATTGACCTCATCAATATATTTTTTTACACTACTTAATGAATTATCGTTATCAGTAAGTGCAACAGACAAAAACGTTATGATTTTTTGGGTGTCTTTCTCAGCATGCTTACCTGAATTTTCCTGGATGATCTCTAAAGTTGTGAGTAATCCTTCATAAAAATTTTTTTTAAAAACAGGTTCGTTTGCCAGTGAGAATAGTCCTTGCCGCAATGTAAGCAAGTGGCCAACAAGATTACCACTATCCACGGTAGATACATATTTCGGATGAAGCGGCATTAATGATAAGGTATCATACCAGTTATAAAAATGCCCATCATACCGTTCCATCCTGCGCATTGTACCCAGGGTGCTGTTACATCTTTCTGCCATTTCCTTTCCACTGATGTATCCAAAATCATAAGCGGCAAGATTTGCTAATAAGGCAAGCCCTATATTGGTGGGTGAGGTTCGATGAGCAATGACTGGCGTCGGCTGTTCCTGGAAATTATCTGGCGGCAACCAATTTTCTTCTGCAGTGACGAATTGTTCGAAGAATGACCATGTTCGGCGTGCAGTTTTATGAAGAAATAGTTTCTGCTTTTCAGAAAGATTTGGTTTTTTTTGTGTTTCGTCTTTACTCAAATGCCATGCAATCGCTGGTGCAAATAACCACAATAAAAGTATGGGGCTCGCTACAAACAGCGCTGCAGCATTAAAGTATATTATAGATCCTATAGTGATGATACTCAAAAAAGGTGCGATCCACATGGCTGCATAAATATTCAGGAGACTGTTAGTACGAAAACGGTTTGCAGTTGCCGAAGGGATCCATTGCAATAATTTTCTGTGTGAGATATTCAGACGCCAGATGGTGCGTACGATAGCGTCAATGTTTTTATATGCTTCGAAAGGCAAAACCGCTAAACCAAAAACAAAACGGATCAAAAAGTTTTTTACTGAGATTCCTACTTCAATAAAATGAGAAGTAATTGTGATGTCGTCAGGTTTGTTGATCAGTTGCCATGCAGCGGCAGCCATTAGCGGTAAGAGGACGATAATGGTAACTACTGCGGTCCAGAACCATGAAAGTGGCAATACACACCAACCCAATAAAAGGAGCAAGGTCAATGCGAGTGGCGTTACACTTCGCCTGAGGTTATCAAATATTTTCCATCTTGATAATCCGGATAACCTGTTCTTTATTAAATGTCCCTTGCTATCCTGTGCAAAAGGAAACATCCATGCAGCAATTTGCCAATCCCCTCTGATCCATCGATGATGTCGTTCCACATCGGTTTTATATCGTGAAGGGCTTTCTTCATATAAATGAACATCACTGATCAGGCCGGATCGTACATAACATCCTTCCAGCAAATCGTGGCTTAGTATACGATTTTCCGGGAACCTGCCATCCAATACCTGTTCAAATACGTCGACATCATAAATTCCTTTTCCAATAAATGAACCTTCTCCAAACAGATCCTGGTACACATCCGATGACGCCTTTGTGTAAGGATCAATGCCTGATAAATTTCCCTGCATCCTTAAATACAATGAGACTGCAGTTTTTGGAATGCTTGGTTCTACCCGGGGTTGTAAGATCCCATAACCAGTGGTTACCCTTTTTTTAGTTGGATCATAAACAGGATGATTCAATGGGTGCGCCATATTACCGATAAACTTCCAAACAGATTCTCTCGGTAACTGTGTATCCGAGTCCAGCGTAATTACATATTTTATATTGGTCAATAAGTCCAGATCACCAACAACCAGGGAAAAATCATTTCGGCCACGTTCTCTTAAAAAAGCATTCAGCGCAAATAACTTTCCTCTTTTACGTTCGTAACCCATCCACTTTTTTTCCCGTGGATTCCAGGCCCTTGGTCGATGAAAGAGATAAAATGTATTCGATT
>Ga0193740_1000146_pt1 | contig 20536 bp, 16 predicted proteins | sample L2s1metaG_FD_145072 | JGI IMG/M metagenome (GOLD analysis project Ga0193740, IMG submission 145072) | Soil microbial communities from a riparian zone of the East river system, Colorado, United States - L2s1 | ecosystem: Environmental > Terrestrial > Soil > Riparian zone | place: USA: East River... | reverse complement strand
CATGGGCTTTTCCAACGCATAATATGTTCCGGTGCTGCTTTTTTCCATAAAGCAAAATCAGCGGTATCTCTTTTTTCCTCCTGACCTTCCAGTTCCCTGGTTGTTTCCAGCAGATCATCGATCACACGACCACTCAACTTGCCATAATCATGTGATGTGGCATATTTCTTTACATCAAAATATACGGAACCATTCGCTTCATAAGCATACCCTGCTTTTATAATCTCCTCGATCATTCCTATCTGCTCAACAATATGACCCGTTGCAGTTGGCTCGATCGTTGGCTTCAGTGTATTAAATTGCTCCATCGCCCAATGATAAAGGTTGGTGTACTTCTGCACCAATTCCATTGGTTCAAGCTTTTCCAATATTGCTTTCTTCGAAATTTTATCTTCTGCTTCACGACCTTCTTCTTCAAAATGTCCCGCATCAGTAATATTGCGAACATAACGGACCTTATTACCAAGATGCGCCAGGTAACGATAGATGACATCAAAAGTTATATATGGCCGTGCATGACCAAGATGCGATTCACCACTAACTGTTGGTCCGCACACATACATACCCACATGCCCGGGAGTAATAGATTTAAAAACTTCCTTCTGTCTTGAATACGAGTTATATATTTTTAGTTCGCTCATAACTTTTTTATTGCGATCCGCCGAAGGCGGAGAAGCAATCTCCTCTATTTTTTGTTATCAGCTTTTGTGCTACTATCATCGTCCCTTGCGACGCTCCCTTCGGGGTTCTATTCGCTTATCATCTTTTTTCGTGAGTTGTGAATCGTCAGTCGTGAGTATTGTTGATCTCACGATTTACGTCTGACGTCTCACGATTGTTGAATAGAATTACTGAATGTAAAAGAGTGCGACGCAACAAAAGTTTAATAGTAATTAAAAAGCCGGGTTAATAATTAAAACTTGGCAAAAATAGGGCACTGCCCTGAGAAAGGAGATTTAACAACATCGGAATCCGATAGCTATAGGGTGAAGTGGTGCATTCATAAAAGCCAAGATAGTTATTTTTTTTGTTTCAGTTCAACATCAGCCATCAACATGAAATGGTCTGACAAATATTTAACAACCCTGGTAAACTGTTTTATATTGAATTGATCATCGGTCAGGATATAATCGATGCGAAGTGTGGGGGAAAGCGATGAAAAAGTACGGCCAATGCCAAACCCTTTTTCCAGGAATGCATCCTGCATATCGCCGCGGATGGTAAAATAAGTGTATGAGTTAGGGGTATCATTCAGATCGCCGCAAAAGATAGTTGGATATGGACTGTCATCCATTATCTGGCGGACAACATCGGCCTGTGAAGCCCGAAGTATGATGGCTTTGCGTAGTTTAGCCAGCACAGTTTTGGAATTATCGATCAGGCTGTCTTTGGCGGTTTTTATCTCGTCGATCGCTTCATACTCTTTTTGCCTGAACTGTACAGACTGAAGATGTGTAGCAAACACTCGTATCGTGTCATCATTCACTTTTATATCAGCATGCACCAACGCTTCGGTCATGCTTGGACGGAAATAACGGACAAGCCCTGTATCGAGCATCGGGTATTTTGAAAAAATTGCAGCACCAATAAATTGCTTATCTCCATCGGGGTCATAAGAAAAATAATGGTATGGATAACCCATTGCTTTAATCTCGCTGATATTATTATAAAAAGCGGAATCGGGTGAATGAAAAAATTCCTCCAAACAAAGAATATCAGGATCCTGCTTTTGTATCTGGTTAAGCATCTTTAATCTTATCTGGCTTTTTTCGTTGCTGTTTCTTTTCCATTCAAGAAATCTTGCCACATTCCAGCTAGCGATCCGTATCTGGTTTGGTTTTTTCTGGTATTGAAATGCGGAGGGTGCATTAAATGCCCAGGAAACACTAATGCTTTTATATCCTGCCAGCAGAACAACAAGGGAATACCAAACTCTTCTTAATTTAAGTATGAGCCATAAAAAAATAAACCCGATTAGCAATGCTAAAAAAATGGGAAAGCCAAGACCAAGAACTGAGATCACCCAAGAATTGGCAGGCTTAATATAGGGTGCCAGGCAGGATAGTAAATATAAAACCGCCGTAATGATATTGAGTACGACAAGAATTCTTCTTGTAATAATCCGAAGGCGGGATGGCATTCGTGCAAGTTACGAATAACCCCCTGTCCCCCTAAAAGGGGAACTTAGATTTGCTCAATCTATTTTTTTGAAAAATCCTTCATACTGCAACTACTTCAAATCCTCTTTGCTTGCTTTTTTTAGCAGGTCTTTTTCTTCAGAGGTAAGAGAATGAAATCCATGCTGGTTTATCTTATCAAGAATTTCATCGATGCGTTGTTGCGAAAGGTTAGGAGTTTTTGTGTAAGGTTTTCGTTCACTTTTATAAAACAATTCTTCATTTGTTTTTTTCTTTGGCTTATTAGGATTGAAAAGATTATTGACCCAATCGAAAAAACGATTGATACCAACACTCCAATCGAAACCCTTCCGCATGAAAAAGACAAAAAGAAAACCAGTGAAGCCACCGGCAAGATGCGCAATATGTCCGCCCGTATTGCTTACAGGAATAAGCGCCAGGTCTATGATAAGATAAATAGTAGTGAGTACCCAAAGCGGAATGCCGCCATTGAGCATTGGAAAGATGCGATAACCCGGTGCCAGCATTGTTGTTGCTACAGCAATAGCCATAATACCTGCTGATGCCCCGGTAGCAGTGGCATTTACTGAACTTAATACCGGGATAAAATTATAGGCAAGCATAAAAGCAATTGCTCCACCCAAAGCGCCATAAATGAATAATGGAATTATCTTCCTATTGCCGGTAAGGTCATGAAAAATATAACCAAACATCCAAAGCCAAAGCATATTGCCGATAATATGCCATAAGCCCTGGTGATAAAACATATGAGTGACCAGGGTCCATGGCTTATGTAAAAATTGGCTGAAACCTCCGGGCAAGGCAAGATTGTAATAAAAATCATTCATGAATTTTACACCTGTAGTTCCTTCGGTAAAAGAAAAAAAATAAAAAACCTGGATGAGCTGGAATAAAACGAACACTACCAGGTTAATGGTAATAAGCTGTACCAATGCATTATCCTGCAGGTTATCTGTGAATTTTGAGGTCTTATAGTCTCTTTCGTAAATGCCCATAGGGTGAGTAATAAATTGTCAAAAAAACGTGAAGTACAAAGTTCCTGATTTTTATTATTTCATTTTTGCTTTCTTAGCTAATAAAATGTTTTTTTATTTGTTTTATTCCAGATATAAACCAGAATGAAGCCAACAGCAGCCCCACCCAAATGCGCCCAATGCGCAACACCATCGCTTGTTTTTCCTAATCCTCCAAACAGGTCAAAAGCAATCATTATAATGATTAGCCATTTTGCCTTAATTGGTATTGGTGGGAAAAGAAGCATCAATTCGGTGTTGGGAAACAAATAGGCAAAACCCACCATTACTCCCATTACTGCTCCGGAAGCGCCAACAGCATAGCCCGCGAATGATTGTAGATGTTCTACATATTCCGTTTGTCCTGTTGCTTTCGCAAATTCTAATGCTTCCAGTATAGGTTGATATTGAAAATATGCCACGGTCATATGAGCAACTGCGGAGCCAATACCACAAACAAAATAGAAGAGCAGAAATTTTTTAGGCCCCCAAACACTTTCCAAAACTCTGCCAAACATCCACAAACCAAACATATTGAAAAGAATATGAGTGAAGCCGGCATGTGTAAACATGTGAGTGAAGATCTGGTAAGGCCTGAAGTTCTCGTGATTGATAGGCCACAAACCAAATAATCCCTGAAGTCCCTCATCCCGAAAGCCGTCAAAATAAAACTGATCTCTGAATAAAAATTCGGTCGAAAGAAAAAATAGCGCATTAATAAAAATCAAATTCTTAACTACTGGCGGTAGGCTATCTGGTCTTGTATATCGAAAACTCATGCGGTAAAATTAGGCTAAGAGAACTAAAAGAGAAAAGGAGAAAAAGAGCTGGTTTGTTAATGTCTTACTATTGTCTCAGTTTAAGCTGAGCTACATTTTCAATATGGTGTGTGTGCGGAAACATATCTACTGGCTGCACTTTTGTTACCGCATATTTTTCATCAAGCAAACGCAGATCTCTTGCCTGCGTGGCAGGATTGCAACTAACATATACAACAGTTGGCGCCCCTATTTCCAATATTTTCTTTACCAGCTTTTCATGCATACCCGCCCGCGGCGGATCGGTAATGATCACATCCGGTTTTCCATGAGCGGCAAAAAAAGCATCGTCGCATATTTTAATTACATCGCCAGCAAAAAACGCTGTATGATGAATATTATTCAGAGCTGCATTTTCTTTTGCATCTTCAATTGCATCAGCGATCATTTCAACACCAATGATCTTTTTTGCCAGTTTGCTTACAAATAGTCCAATACTGCCGGTACCGCAATAGAGATCATAAACAATTTCGTTACCCTTTAATTCAGCATACTCTCTTGCAACCTTGTAAAGTTTTTTTGCCTGTTTTGTATTCGTTTGAAAAAATGATTTTGGCCCAATCTTGAATTGGAGATCTTCTAACTTTTCAATTACATACCCTTTGCCAGTTACAACAACAGGATCGAGATCATGCAGGCTATCATTCCATTTTGTATTGATGGTATAAAGCAAAGTTGTAATGCCAGGGACTGTTTTCAATAAATGCGCAAGTAAAGGATTTCGTTTGGCTTCATCGTCTTCAGCCATTACCACATTCACCATTACTTCACCTGTTTCGCAAATACGCAATAACACAGTTCTTAAAAACCCGGTATGCAATTTTTGATCGTAAAAGCTAAAATTATTTTTCCTTGCAAAATCAGCGATCGTTTTCCTGATGACATTTGTTGGCTCAGCCTGCAACCAGCATCTTTCAATTTCAACTACTTTATCAAACAAACCTTTTGCATGAAAACCGGCGGCATTCAACTCATTTACTCCATCTTTTACAAATTCGTTTTCCGGGATAAATCGTTTTGAACTGAAAGTGTATTCAAGTTTATTCCTGTACCATTTTGTTTCATCAGCTCCGAGCACTGCTGGTATTTCTGGTAACTCAATTTTTCCTATTCGCTTCAAATTATCTTCTACCTGCTGGCGTTTATAAAAAAGCTGTTTATCATACGGCAGCATTTGCCATTGACATCCGCCACATACACCAAAATGCTGGCAAAACGGTTCAGTTCGTTCTTTTGAAAATGAATGAAACTGTAAAGGATATCCTTCAGCCCAATCTTTTTTGCTTTTATTAAGCCTGATATCTACAACATCACCCGGCACCACTCTTTCAATAAAAACGACTTTGCCATCTACCCGGGCAATGCTCTTACCTTCGGCGGCATAATCTTCCACTAACACTTTTTCAAGAACAATATTTTTCTTTTTTCTTCTCACGGCGCAAAACTAAGCGTTTCAAGTTCTTAGCCATACAACGATTAACAGGCTATTTGCATCTTTTTCCCCTACGGTTACGGTTTTTGAATAACTTTACCGTTTTATTATCAATACTCGATGAAGCGTATATTTTCACTGCTATTTTGCCTTAGCGCCACCTATTTTCTTTTTGCACAAACAAATGAGTTTGAGCTTAAAGTCACTTTCAAGCCTTTCAAACATCAATTCATTTATCTCGGCTATCATTATGGCAAGCAAAAACCCATTATTGATTCGGTAATGCTGGATGTTAACAGTACGGGTACCTTTAAAAGAGCAAAAAAAATAGAGAAAGGCATTTACCTTATCGGGTTTCCAAACAAGTCGGGGTATTTTGAAATACTGATCGACAAAGAACAAAAATTTGCTGTTATTGCCGATTCCGCAACCCTTCTTCCCTCTATGAAATTTGTGGGTTCGCCAGATAATACATTGTTTTTGCAATACCAGAATTACGCTTCCATAAAGGGACATGAAATTGAAGATGCAAAAAAGCAATTGGCTGCCTCAAAAACAAAAGCAGATTCAACAAAATGGACTGACCTTATTATTAAAATCGATAAAGACATTCAACTATTCCGACAGGACCTTATTACAAAAAACCCGGATGCTACCATCAGCGCTTTACTAAAAGCGATGAAAAATCCCGAAGTGCCGCCACTTGCCCAGCACCCCGGCGGAAAATATGACTCCGCATTCGCTTATCGTTATTTCAAAGATCATTATTGGGATGATACCTGGTTCTTTGATGAACGCCTTGCCCGTACATCTTTCTTTGAAGAGAAATTAGATGAATATTTTGCAACCATGATCGCTCCCCATCCTGATTCTGTAATTAAAGAAATAGACTGGATGCTTGCATATGCCACTGCGAATGATGAGATGCAACGTTTCCTGCTGGTAAAATTTATTAACCGTTACATGAACCCACAATACATGTGGGAGGACAAAGTGTACGTTCATCTTTTTGAAAAATATTTTTCCCAAAAAGAATATCCATGGTTGAACGAAAAAGGAAAGAAAACAATTTTTGATCGTTACTATAGCATGGCTGCAAATATTTTTGGTTCAACAGCAGCCGATATTCAATTACCTGACAGCACAGGTAAAACAAAAAGTTTATATAGCATAACCAATCCCTATACTGTTGTTGTTTTTTGGGACCCGACCTGCGGACATTGTAAAGAAACATTACCAAGAATAGATTCTATTTACCGGGCCAAGTGGAGCTCATTGAATGTAAAGATCTATGCGGTAGCAAAAGAAACCGATGGTACAATAAAAGATTGGCTCAGCTTTGTTGGTCAACATCAACTAAAAAACTGGGACCATGTTTATAATTCAAAGGATGCGAACGACGCCAGGGTAAAAAATAATATCCCCAGCTACTACCAGTTGTATGACGTACAAATGGTACCTACATTATATTTGCTGGACAAAGACAAATCGATCATAGCCAAAAAAATACCTTTTGACCAGATCGATAAAGTACTTGACTATAAGCAAAAAGGCCAATAAAACCACTATTTATGAAACTACCATTACTGCTTCTCACATTCCTTATTACAACTTCGTTATCTGCTCAAACTCTTTTTACCTATGCAGATAAAAACGTTTCAGCAAACGAATACAAAAAAGCATTTAACAAAGTCTATCCTGCGCCAGTCACCAATAAGGCAATAAAAATGCGTGACTATCTTGATCTCTATATAAATTCCAAGTTAAAGATCCACGAGGCAACGATAAGAGGGTATGACTCGATGCCAGGATTTATAGAAGAATATACTGCATTGCGCAGCCAGGTGATCGAAAACTATATGAATGATACCCAAAGCCTGAATGCATTGGTAAACGAAGCTTTTACCAGGAGCCTGAAAGACATCAAGGTGCAGCACATATTTATTCCTTATTACATAGGCGTGAACAATTCTGATTCGCCTGTTGTAAAATTAAAAATACAGGAAGCCTATATGGAACTTCAGTCAGGAAAAAGTTTTGATGCTGTTGCTCTGAAATATTCTGCTGACCCTTCCGTTGCACAAAATAAAGGCAACCTCGGGTATATCACTGTCTTTTCATTGCCTTATCAATTTGAAAACGTTATTTACAAACTCACCCCAGGAAAATTTTCAGCGCCTTTTAGATCAAATTCCGGTTATCATATTTTTAAAAATCTTGGCGAAAGGAAAGCAGTGGGCCGAATTAAGGTTTCACAAATCCTTATCGCTGTTCCCCCCGGCAGCGATTCAATTGCAAAAAAGAAGCTCGCTGCATTGGCAGATTCCATTTATACCCGTTTGCAAAAGGGTGATGATTTTGGAAAGCTTGCTTCAGCATTCAGTAATGATGTGGTCTCTTCTGCTTCCAATGGTTCAATGCCTGAATTTGGTCTAGGAACTTTTGATCCGGATTTTGAGGCTGCCGCTTTTTCCTTATTAAAAAATGAAGCGATCAGCAAACCATTTCTTACAAATCATGGTTATCACATTATTAAAAGAACATCCTTAACACCCCCGAAGACAGTAAAAAATAAAAAGAACCTGGATATGATCCGCATTCTTGTAGAAAAAGATAGCAGGGTAAATGTGGCAAAAAATAAACAATACAATAAAATACTTGCGCAAACCGGTTTTAAGCAATTCAATGTTGACCAGGCGATGCTTCAAATGTTCCTTGACAGCGTAATGGCATCAAGGCCTCCGTCGCTTGGGAATCCTGTAAATAAATCAACTGCATTGTTCAGCGTGGGTCTATCCACCATGATCGCCAATGATCTTCTTACTTATTCTATCGCTAACAGGTACAAAGCAGATGGAAGCGGTTTAAAACCCTTTAACGAATTAAATGAAGAGTTTAAAAGAAACTCTGTAATGGACTATTACCGTGCCCATCTTGAAGAATACAATGAAGAATTTAAGATGCAAATGAAAGAGCTCAAAGATGGCAATCTCTTTTTTGATATTATGATGAGAGAGGTTTGGTCGAATGCGCAAAGTGATACTGCAGGACAAAGAGCTTTTTATGAGCAGAATAAAACCAAGTATAAATGGAATTATAGCGCTGATGCAGTTATTTTCTATTGCGGTGATAGTGTAACAGCAAAATCATTCAGAAATATATTAGTAAAAGACAAAACAAAATGGAGATCGGTTCTGGAAAACTACAGTGATAAAATAACTTTAGATTCATCACGATTTGAAATAACAAAAATTCCCGGCGCACAAAAAGCAACTGCTAAAGCCGGCACGGTCACAAATATTGTAAAGAATAAAGATGATAACAGTGCTTCATTTGCAATGATATTTAAAATTTATCCAATGCCGGGTCAAAAAACATTTGCGGATTCCCGCGGCGATGTTGTTTCTGACTTTCAGGATGCTATTGATAAAAAATGGATAGCAGAATTGAAAAAGAAATACCCGGTAAAAGTGAATGAAGAAGTATTGAAGAGTATTGCCAAATAAAACATTCCTTGCACCTCAATAAAAAAAGCATATAATAAAATATCCTTTTTTTTCAAAATCCTTGTAATTCCGATAGTCGCGGTTCTATAATTGCTTCACCACATTACAAACTACATGCGGTTTTCCCAAAGTATAATAATGCAACACCGGTACTCCGGAGGCTTTTAATTCTTTAGACTGAGCCAGCAACCATTCTGTACCAGCTTGCTCCACACAAGCATCGTCTTTGCAATTCAAAATTTCGTTTGACAGATCAGTAGGTATATCAACATAAAATGTTCTTGGAATGATCGAGAGTTGTTTTTTGGAAGTAATGGGTTTTAAACCGGGAATGATCGGCACAGTGATCCCGGCAGCACGACATTGCTTTTCAAATTCAAAAAATTTTTTATTATCAAAAAACATTTGTGTTACAATATACTCAGCGCCGGCATCCACTTTGTTTTTCAGGTAAGTAAGATCGGTCTGCATATTCGGCGCTTCAAAATGCTTTTCGGGATAGCCTGCTACACCCGCACAAAATTTTGTACTGCTTGTTCCTTTTAATTCTTCTTCAAGGTAAATTCCATGATTAAGGTCCATCACTTGTTTCAACAGTTCGATCGCATATTTATGACCTCCGGGTTCTGGCTCAAAAGAAGTTTCATTTTTTGCTGCATCCCCACGAAGCACCAATACATTATCAATGCCAAGGTAGCTAAGGGTTAACAATGCATCTTCTGTATCCTGCACACTAAATCCCCCGCAGATCAAATGCGGTACTGTATCAACATTGTACCGGTTCATGAGAGAAGCACAAATAGCTTCTGTACCCGGTCTTTTACGAACCACTACTTTTTCAAAATTTCCATCAGCCTTTTTCTTGAAAATATGTTCACTGCGGTGATAAGTAACATTAATATAGGATGGCTTAAATTCCATTAAAGGATCAAGATGGGTATAAATAGCGCTGATCCCTTTGCCTTTCAAGGGTGGTAGTATTTCAAAAGAGATCAATGTGTCTTTCGCCTGCTTAATATGATCAATTACCTTCATTCGTTAATTATTAGAACGTGCAAAGCTAAGCATGATAGCTACATAACGCAAATAGATGTTAAAGCATTTAGAGTACTTAACCATTTATCTTTCAACCCTTACTTTTGCTCCTGATGTCAATCTCAATCACTACAAAAGATCTTGTCAAACGCTACCGTCAACGGACAGTGGTAAACCATGTTTCCATTGATGTAAAACAGGGCGAGATCGTTGGTTTACTCGGTCCAAACGGTGCTGGCAAAACAACAACTTTTTACCAGGTAGTTGGTTTGATAAAACCTGATGAAGGGAATGTTTTTTTAAATGATACTGACATTACCAAGTTACCGATGTATAAAAGAGCAAAATTGGGGATTGGTTACCTGCCACAGGAGGCATCTGTATTCAGGAAGTTAACAGTTGAAGATAATATCATGGCAGTTCTTCAAATGACCAAATTGAAACATGATGAACGCCGTGAGAAATTGGAAACACTGATCAGGGAATTTCGATTGGAGCATGTTCGCAAAAGTAATGGTGATGTTGTAAGTGGTGGCGAAAGAAGAAGAACGGAGATAGCAAGAGCATTAGCAACCGACCCAAAATTTATTTTATTGGATGAGCCCTTTGCTGGGATTGACCCGATCGCTGTTGAAGATATCCAGGCTATTGTCGCCCGGTTGAAATATAAAAACATTGGTATTCTTATTACTGATCATAATGTGACAGAAACCCTGAGTATTTGCGACCGTGCTTATCTTTTGATCGAAGGAAAAATTTTTAAACACGGAACAGCCGAAGAGCTGGCTGCCGATGACGAAGTAAAAAGACTATATCTCGGAAGGAATTTTGAATTGAGAAGAAAGGACTATTTACACGAGGAAGCAAGAGGGTTTTTTACCCCGGTTGCAATTACAGAAACCGATCCATCCAGGTTAATTCAGCTTACAGAACATACAATTGAAAAAACAAAATCGATCCTTGGGATTATTGATGATTTCGGGCAAGTAAATAATAAAGGAAGAATACCCGAAAATATCAACGCAGATGAATACATGAAAGAACTCGGGGAACTGAAAGCCTCACTGATCGGTTTTGCCACCAATATTGAACACGAAGAATTAGTACAGAAAGCTCTTGATATCCCTGACCTTAATTTTAAAGAATATGAGGAAATATTTTCTTTCAGTGATCTTACTTCTCCCGAAGGTGGCCTAATAGAAAGAACTGCCTCTATATTGCATTTTGAAAAAATTGCCCTTTTAAAAGAACGTTTATTTGAAGTTGATTCTATCCTTGGTATTTGTGCCATTTACCTGAAAGCAATTCTTTAATTGATTTCTACCTTGTCTTCCCCAATTAATTTTATCTTGCTCCCACACAAATGAAACTCCTTTCGCCTGCCATATCATCCCTTGCCCGTATGCGAATGTGGCGCATTGATGCATGGAAAAACAACCCGATCGAAGCACAACGTGATGTTTTGCAAAACCTGGTAACCGCTGCTCAATACACTGATTTTGGCAGGCAATATAATTTTTCGGAACTGTTTACACTCCGTGCTTTTAAGGAAGCTGTTCCCATTCATGATTATGAAAACATGAAACCCTATATTGATCGCATATTGAATGGTGAGCAAAATGTTTTATGGAACACTCCCATTTACTGGTTTGCAAAAAGTAGCGGCACCACTAATGATAAAAGTAAATTCATTCCCGTAAGTGATGAAAGTTTGCAGGATTGCCATTTCAAAGGAGCCAAAGATGTATTGACCTTATATTACAACTTCAATCCTGCCTCTGAATTATTAACCGGCAAAGGATTGGTGCTTGGGGGAAGTCATACAATCAACCAGGTAAATCCAGAAGCACAATATGGCGATCTAAGCGCTGTGTTATTGCAGAACTCTCCTTTTTGGGGACACTGGATAAGAACCCCTGACCTTAGCATTGCGTTAATGGATGAATGGGAGAGCAAGATCGAAAAACTGGCAAACAGCACGATCAAAGAAGTAGTGACTTCTATTTCCGGTGTTCCTACCTGGACATTAGTTTTATTTAAAAGAATACTTGAGATCACTGGTAAAAATTGCATTGCTGATGTTTGGCCAACGCTTGAACTTTATATGCATGGTGGTGTTTCCTTTACTCCTTATAAAGAACAATTCAAAAAACTGATCGGTAAAGACATTCATTACCTGGAAATGTATAATGCAAGCGAAGGTTTTTTTGCCGCATCAGAAAACCCAGGTGAGGATGGTATGTTATTATTTCTCGATCATGGAGTTTTTATGGAGTTCATGCCGGTAAGTGAGTATGGAAAAAAAGAACCTCAGACCATCGGGCTCCAGGATGTGGAAACTAATAAGAATTACGCATTGATAATTTCCACCACTGGTGGCTTATGGCGATACATGCTTGGTGATACGATCCAATTTACTTCTATAAAACCATTTAAGATAAAAGTTTCAGGCAGACTAAAGCATTATATCAATGCATTTGGTGAAGAAGTGATCGTTGATAATACAGATAAAGCAATTGCAATAGCAAGTGAAAAAACGGGAGCAGTTGTCTCAGATTATACTGCTGCACCGGTTTATTTTTCTGATTCAACAAATGGCGCCCATGAATGGCTGATTGAATTTGAAAAAGAAGCACCGAGCCTTGATGAGTTTACAAAAGAGTTGGATAGCGCCTTAAAATCAATTAACAGCGACTACGAAGCAAAAAGATATAAGGACATTGCTTTGAGTTTGCCAGTTGTTCATTTATTAAAAAAAGGCACATTTACCGCCTGGCTCAAAAGCAAGGGGAAATTGGGCGGACAACATAAAGTGCCAAGATTGAGCAATGAAAGAAATTATGTGGAAGAAATCCTTACTTTCACAACATAGCTTTTATGCAACCTGTCGTTCACATTTGTAAAAATTGTAATAACAGTTTCTCAGGTAAATACTGCAACCATTGTGGTGAAAAATTGTATCACGAAAAGGATAAATCTGTTTTTCATCTTTTTGAAGAAGGCTTGCATTTCTTAACCCACTTCGATGGGAAATTTTTCAATACGCTAAAAAAAATATTCACGAAGCCGGGCCAGTTATCTGTTGATTATTGTAAAGGGAAAAGAAAAACTTATTTTAAACCTCTTTCCCTTTTTTTATTGCTGGTAGTGGTCTACCTGCTTTTTCCTGTTTTTGAAGGACTAAACATGAAGCTTTATTATCATACACATCACATGTTTTATGGTAAATATGCAATGCAAGAATCAAGAGAGGCAATGATACAAAAACACCTGACCGATCAGCAATTGACAATTTTATTTCAGCAAAAATCAGAGAAAGCGTCTAAGTTTTTATTGCTGATCCTGCTTCCCATAACAGCGCTTTTCTTCTGGCTTCTTACTTTTAAAAAAAGAAAATACTTTTTTGATCAAATGGTGTTTTCCGCAGAGATAAATTGTATGTATTTGTTGTGGGGATTTTTGCTATTACCCCTCCTGTTATTCATTAGTGAGAGGGTCTATCACCTGGTAACGAATACCTACTTTAATGTTGGCGACACTTTACTTGGGATCATAACGTATGCAGTGCTTTGCACTTATGCCGGTGTTGGAGCGAGAAGATTTTACAAAATAACAAAATGGCAAAGCGCCGGTTTTGCCATTTTATTTTATATAGCACATATAATTATCGTGCAATACATTTATAAATTCATTTTATTTTACATTGTTATTCATCAAATTCATTAGTATATGAAACTACTCGAAGGAAAAGTTGCAATAGTAACAGGAGCTGCCCGCGGAATTGGCGAGGCCATTTCAATAAAATTTGCGGAGCATGGAGCAAATATTGCTTTTTCTTATGTTAGTGATAGCAGCGCTGAAAAAGCTTCAGCGTTAGAAACAAAATTGCAGGGCATGGGTGTAAAAGCAAAAGCTTATAAAAGCAATGCGGGTGATTTTGCACAATGCGAAACATTTGTAAATGATGCATTAAAAGAATTTGGATCTGTAGATATATGCGTGAACAATGCCGGTATCTCAAAAGATAATCTTTTATTGAGAATGACTCCCGACCAGTGGAATGATGTTATACAAGTAAACCTGAATAGCGTTTTTTATATGACGAAGCAGGTCATTCGGCCAATGATGAAAGCAAAGAATGGGGTGATCATTAACATGAGCAGTATCATTGGTGAAATGGGAAATGCCGGGCAAACAAGTTATGCAGCTTCAAAAGCAGGTATCATTGGTTTTACAAAATCAGTAGCGAAAGAACTCGGTAGTAGAAATATTCGCTGCAATGCAATTGCTCCGGGGTTTGTAGAAACAGATATGACGAGTTATTTAAAACAAGGTGATGCCGCAGATAAATACAAAGCCGGAATTCCTTTAGGTCGTTTTGCTTCCGGTGAAGAAATCGCCAACACCGCTTTATTTCTTGCAAGCGATTGGGGAAATTATATTACCGGGCAAACGATCAGCGTTTGTGGTGGATTGAATATTTAGAACCACGATTAACTTGATTTATTTAAGGATTAAGAGAAAATATCGAAATCTCCTCTTAATCTTTTTTAATTCTATAAATCACGGTTCTCGATTTTACCCTTGCAATTTTATTCCTCTCTTCTGAATATAAGAATGCCATAAGATCATAGCTGCAATTGTACGGTATGGCCGCCATGTTTCTGCAATATCAAGCATCTTTTCTTTCGTTGTATGCGAATGCAATTGCTTTATTTCCTTTAAACTATTTACCAATGCAATATCACCCAACGGAAAAAGATCTGTTCGTTGCAATGCATGCATCAGATAAACATCCACGGTCCAATCCCCAATTCCTTTTATCTTTTTTAATTCAAGCCTTATTTCATCTTCATGAGCGATAGAAATTTTATTAAGCCTGAGTTGTTTTGATTGAATGGCTTTTGCCAACTCTCTTGCATAAATAATTTTTTGGCGGCTAAAATAACAGGTGCGAAGTTCTGCATCGGTTAGCGAAAGGATCTTTGCAGGGGTTACATATCCAACCCTTTCCTTTAGTTTTTTAAATGCTGCATAAGCGGATGCCAATGAAACTTGTTGTTCAAGAATTGTAAGTATGAGTGTTTGAAAAGTAGCTGGTCTTGTCCACATAGGCGGATGCCCATATTGCCTGATAACAGCATGCAGATCTTTATCAATACGACAAAGTTTATTACATATCTTTTTGAAATTAGCTGAATCGAAAGTCTGGTGCATAATTTAGCCCTCGAAAAAGAGGGCTAAACTAATTACAAAATTCTTATTTCGGAGAACCTGCCAGCTTTTTCTTATTCATCTTAATGAATTCTTTAAGCTTTTTTGATGTTTCTTTTTTTGCTACCACAGCATCTAAAAATTCTTTTTTTCTTTTTGATGTCAGCCTAACGAAATCTTTTTCTTCATTATGCATCAGCTTTGACAGGTCTTCGTGTGTCATCACTAATTGAGCCAACTCTACATTGAACATTTTCATTTCCTGGCTTACAACTGGTGATCTTCCTTTAAACAATATTGATAGTACTGGTAAAAAAGGGATATCATCCTTATCACTTTTTACCAACCCATTTGTCTTAACAGGTATTTTCAACGCAGCTGCGGCTTGCAAGATCCCATTGCCAAAATAAACACTATACTCTTCTTCGGCTTTCGCTACTTTTTTTAATGCGGTTGAATAAAGAGCATTACGAATAGCTTCTACTCTCATCCATGGCTCAAGCTTATCCAGTTCCTTATGATATTTTTTATAATAACAAGCTGCTGCTGCCGCAATTTGCGGTGTAGCAGAAGATGTTCCAGCACCGGAAAAACTTATAGTCTTCCTGTTCATCATTGCCCATGGTGTATTGGGCGTGAATGCAGCCATCGCCCTTCCCATATTTTTTTTCGGGCCCCAATTTCCTTGCATTTCGCCAAGTTTCTTTATGAAATAAGGAGAATAATCATAAGTAACTCCGCAAGCTGCGATCACTCTATTAAATCGTGCAGGATATATAAGCTTTCTTGTTGGCAATCCGTTGAAATTATTTCCAGCCGCCGTCACCACAGTGATGCCTGCATCATAAGCAGCATTGATAATATCGGCCCATAGTTGAGATGGAACACCACCCATGCTCATCGAAACAGCATGAACTCTTGTACCGCTATTATTCAGATCGATCAGGTATTGTATTGCTCTTGCAAAACTGCTTGCTTTAAACAACACAACGCTGTTGCTTATACGGCATGGAATGATTTCAGCAAAAGGAGCACCGCCAAGAAAGTCATTAAATTTACCATCTGCCGTTTTAAAAATATTTCCGGCAAGTATACCATTAGTGCCAGTACCGTGACCGGGCATTTTCAACGTGCCGCCTATATTTTTATCAGTTGCATCAGCAGGGTCCTCATCTTCTACAAAATTCCTTTGTAGTTTTTTGCTAAGCTTAGGTGGAGTTTGAGGATGGCTGGAATAACCTGTATCAAGATGACCAATACGTATGGTATATCCATCATCATTAGCCATTACTTCATTTCTTGCGTCAAGTAGTTGAGAAAATTTTTTATCAAGATGCCATATAGAATTTTCATGCGGATTCCAGTCGGGATCAAAATCATCCGGGTTCCCTCCACTTTTCAAAATGGCATTTTTTACATTCTTCATGCCACCACGAACTTTATTGTCAACAATAAATTCGCTGACAAGATCAGGCTCGACAAAACTTTGATTGGTTTTTATCTGATCGTTTACCATGTGTGCAAGGTCCCATGGATTTACCTCGGCTTCTGAAACATTGGTTTTTGCAAGCAGCTTTTGTGATGAAGGAGATAAGTGGCCTTTGGTCTTTGTTTTTTTAGGGGGAGCGAAATCAGTTACCTGCAATTTTATTCCATCCGCTTTCAACATACTTACAAAATCGAGTTTCGACCTTGATAAAGATTTTCCTTTTGTTGGAAAAGATGCAGTATTAATGATCAGCTCGATCCTTCCAGTCGCTGTTTGCATACATTAAAAATTTAAATAGAAAAAGGTTTCTTCAATTGCAGTTTTAAACTCAGATCACCGAGCATCTGTTCTTTTGGCATTTGGAATTCAGGCATTGACTTTTTTAAGACAGTAATTAATTGCTCATACGACTTCGTATTCTTGGGTGATTTTATGAGCTTAAAAAATACAGCAGTAAATAAACTGTTATTGGGGAACTGATCTGTTTCTGCGTTGGAAGTTTGAAACTCCTGGCTACTGGAGATCTGCAAAAGACTTGCAACAATTTTTCCCTTTTTATTTGTCTTAAAGGTTTTTAATTCTTTAGAAGCAAGTTCTTTGACAAGCTTGGTATAAAACTTTTTATTTTTCTTAAAAGTTTTTTCTCCCGCTTTTTTGGGCATCGCTTTAGAAGGACCTTTTTTTGCTGAAACCATCAGTTTCACAATGTCACCACTGAAACAACTATCTGACATTACGACTATTCTCACACCCTTTTTAAATTTTTTCCATTGATAATACAGCTCATCATCTACCAATTGCGCATCATAGAGACACCATGTTTCATCAAAACGATCTGACCATGGATCGTCTTCGTCTTTATTCAGATCGGGTATCTCATTTCCTCCATGACCTGAATAATAAATTGCTACCAGATCACCCGCTTTAGCATTAGTTGCGATTTTATCAAGCGCTGAAATAACGTTTGCCCTTGTTGCTTCTTTAGTAAGCAGTTTTGTAACCGATCCGAATTTTTTCGTTTTTAAATAGGAGAATATCTTTTTGGCATCTGCTTCACATACTTTCAACGAACCATCCCAACCATCATAATGAACAGGATCAACCTCATTAAGACCGATAATCAGTGCGTATCCTTTAGGCATAAAATAAGATTTAGGTTTAATGATCTATTCAAACTCTTTATTGTTGACCCATTCATTTTTAATGATGGACCAAAAATCTTTTGCAAGTCCTTCCTCCAAATATTTATAGGGTAGCCATCCATAACCTTCGTCTCCCCAATCCTCGCCCCATGAGTTACGGATCTTAATTGCTCCCATGGTTTTATCATTATCTTCTGGTATCTCTATTACTTTTTTATCATCATACCCTATTGCAACAACAGCATGTCCACCGAGCAGTTTATTTTTCTTTGATGGGAATGCGATCAGGCCACCATTTTTTTTGCTTGCACTGATATTATTATAAACAGTGAAGCCAAACATCACTGGCAGTTGTTTTACAATGTTGATCTTGATTTCCTGTAACACATCATCACGATCTATATTTTGTTTGTCAAGCCGGTAATATTGTATAGCCTGGTAGTTTTGGCCAAATGCATAACAAAATTGTGTAGGCTCTTCTCTTATTTTATCATTTGTGTATGGCCAATATTTTTCAGGAGGAACGCCAAAAAGCACAAGAGCTTTCATCGTACTGCGTACAAATGCACCGGTATCACCTTCAAAATCCATAAGATTGCGGGTAACCTTATATAGAAACATTTTTGATTTCTTCTCATAGTTGCCGCTGATCCGATTTTCAAAATATTCCACGAGAGAAGTTCCAGCATGTGCAGTACAGGAATTGTTGGGTCCCTGGTCATCCGGCGGACAAAAATATTTTGTATCGATCTCTGATTTCCCTGGAAGTATATTTTTAGTTTTGGTAAATACTCTTTTTTTAGATTTTGAGCCTGCTTTTTCCCTCATAGTCTTTATCGATTCTTTCTTTTCAGAATCGGGTACTGTTTTATCATTAGGTTTGCTGTAACTATAAAAACGGTCTCTTATGTCTGGAAAATCCGGTAACCAGCCAAAGTGTTTGATGCTCATAAATAGATTTTAAACAACAAAATTAAAAGGTGGGAAGGAAAGCTACACGATGTTTATATGGCTGGCAATACCACTTTGGTGGTACAAGTAATTAATAAAAAAGAGTCTATACTATTTTTTTATATTTCGCGATAGCATTTTTTGTAAACTCACTTAAGATCAGTCGGCCACTGATCTTCGCCCTATCAATCAATAGATGATCCCAATGCTCTGTGCCTTTCCAGAAGATCTTTTTCATTTCAACCATTGCTTCAGGATTAGAAAGAGATAGAGAATGAGCAAGCCGTTGAATAGATTCGTCCATCTCTTCAGTGGTGGTATGTAGTTCTGAAAATAATCCTTTTCTTCTTGCCCAATCTGCATTTCTCCAATGAACTGCATCAATTGATAATTGGCTAAATGCAGATGTTCCGATCTTTCTTTCAACAGCAGGACCGACAACGAATGGGCCGATGCCTATTGCTAATTCACTTAATCTTACTTCTGCAGCTTCACTTGCAATTGCATAATCAACAGAAGCAGCTAACCCAACTCCACCTCCCACGCATTTACCATGAATGCGACCAATGATAAATTTGGGACATAATCGCATAGTATTAATTACATGAGCAAATCCACTGAAAAATGCCAGGCCTTCCTTTTCATTTTTTATTTCCACCAGTTCATCAAACGATGCACCGGCACAAAAAGCTTTTTCGCCTGCGGAACGAAGAATGATAACTATTGTGGCAGGATCCTGACCCGCATGTTGAATAGCAACAGCAAGATCATGCAATATTTTTGCCGGCAAAGAATTGCTTTGCGGATGAAAGAATTCAATTGTTGTGATTCCTTTATGCGTTTCTGTCTTTACATACCCACTCATACCTTCTAAGTTAGTTTCTTTCTTTTTAGTACAGCTTCTTTAAAGGAAGATTTTTGAACCTAAGTTCCCCTTTGGGACAGGGGTTTTTGCCACCATTGTTAGAATAGTTGCTACACCTGTTATCTCATTTGTTTCATCCATAAATTCCACCAACCACTTTACAATTCCTTTTTCAATATCATCACCACGTTTGAAATCTTCAGGATTTTCTATTGTTCTTTTATCACTTGGTAGTTTTTCCTTGCAAGTAAAACGGATATGAATTTCAGCGCCGGGATAAACCGGTTTGGTAAAGCGAAGTTCATCAATTCCATAATTTAGTAGCACTGGATTTTTTTCATAGCTATCAACAAATAAACCTGCAGCAATGCTCATGATAAAATATCCATGTGCCACTTGCTGCTCAAACATCGTCCCGGAAAAATCAGTTGTTTTAATATGCGCATAAAAATGATCGCCGCTCAAGTCAGCAAACTTATCAATGTCTTCGCTTGTAATTATTCTTTTTTCAGTTATTATCTGGTCACCGATCTGTAGCTCTTCAAAATATTTTTTAAATGGATGTTTGCCCGGATTTTTTCCTTTTGCATGTTGTTGGTAAACGCCGGTAATTTCAGTAAGTGTAGTTGGCGAGCCTTGTAAAGCGGCTCTTTGCATATAATGTTTTACACCACGAATGCCGCCCATTTCTTCGCCACCGCCTGCGCGGCCGGGCCCTCCATGAATTAATAATGGCAATGGTGAACCATGCCCTGTGCTTTCTTTGGCACATTCATTATTCAACACCAAAATTCTTCCATGATGAGTAGCAGCACCGATCACATATTTTTTTGCAATTTTATGATCCGTAGTTACTATTGTTGTGCAAAGACTTCCTTTGCCCAATTTTCCCAATTCAATTGCTTCATCCAA
>Ga0193740_1000145_pt1 | contig 20591 bp, 38 predicted proteins | sample L2s1metaG_FD_145072 | JGI IMG/M metagenome (GOLD analysis project Ga0193740, IMG submission 145072) | Soil microbial communities from a riparian zone of the East river system, Colorado, United States - L2s1 | ecosystem: Environmental > Terrestrial > Soil > Riparian zone | place: USA: East River... | reverse complement strand
GTTTATAAAGAATTTCCTGCATCCACCTGATCAATGCAGGAAATTCTTTATAAACACTTGACGCATGTGTTATGTATAAATCATTTTTCAGTTTGTAATAAGAAATCATACCGGTTGGATCGTTCTCAGTCTTTTCAGTGTATGCGGTGTCCATCTGAAAATTAATGGTTGCTTCCACCGGCATAGGCAGTGCCCGTTGTGTTATAGTGAACCATTCTTTTTTTATAATTCCTCCGGCTTCAGGAGCTGGCCTTTGTTGCATCTGCCCGGCATAACCATAACTTCCTAACTCCGCTTTTTCAACTATCAATCTTTCCTTTGGCTTTCTGATAGGGTCAAACAGGCCGTTAACATAGAATTTAGAAAGCTCTTTTGGCTGAACATCTTTTGATAGTTCTGCTGGAATAGTTACCCGTTTAATTCTTAATCCTGGCTTCTTTTGTAAATACCCTGTTGGATCGTTTTCATGTAGCCGCTGCATTACCAAAATTGTAACCGAAATATTTGCATCAACATTTCTGGTGCTGATTGTTTCACTCATCCAATCGTTTACTTTTTTCCTTTCTACTTTTGAATGGGCCTGATCACGTCCAATAATATCATCTAATAGCTTTTGATGAGCGTGCACACCCTGAATCATGCTTCCGCTTGATGTAGTATATCTTTCACCTTTAAGGCCGTTGTGAAAATGTGTCTTACCCCCGAATGCATTTTCAACTAAGTCAGGAAATACCCTTGCAAACTTCTCTGAATGGTAAATATTGTAGCACTTATGAGCAATGTCCTCCGCTACTGTTGATGAGTAGGACCCACAAATAAACTTTTGTGTCGCATCGATCGTCCAGCACCATAACGGGTACATTTCAGAAATGATCGTTGATTTGCTTGAACCAGGTGGGACGTTGAAAATATAGTAATCGTATTCTTTAGGCAGTCTTTCAAAAATCGGTTTCCCTTCCGCATCTTTTCTGCCCCTGTCTAATAGTGAAACACGTTTTCCAACCTCTTGCAGTTCTTCACAGATATATTTGATATGCCAATTCCAAACCGGAGTTTCAGCAATGATAGTGTCCCAAAAGTATTGAACGAAAAAGTAAAAGCTGCGCCTACACATTTCAGCAAGGGCAGCATTGCGGTCGATATTGGATAATATTTTATTTTCCTTCGTCTTGACTCGTTGCCTCTATTATTTCTTTTAAAGCACTATCAGATAATTTTGAATAGTCAATTTTCTTTTCAGGCACCAAAGGTTTTCCGTCCTTTCCTGTTAGCTCAGATCGTTCAACATATCCACGTTCTTTACCTAATGTTTTCTGCACCCAAATGATCAAGGTTGTATCAGGCCTTTCTTTCCATCCAACACGTTTCATTTTTTTTCCTTCGGGGTCTGCTGGATCCACTTCTAACTTTGGAATACCTTGAATTAAGATCTTTGTCTGGCTTTCTGTAAAATCAAGTAAAGCCTCTTTTGATTCTTTATGAATTTCCTTGAAACGTTTATCTTTTTCAATCCATTCATAAACCGTAGTTCTTGATACAGATAATGCCCTGGCAACCTCAGTGAGATTGCCGCCCTTGGCTTCCATTATCTTTTTGAACGTCCTTTTGTCTGGCTTTTTTATGTCTGTTCAGTTTGTAAAGGTCAAATAATGTTGTTTCTGGAATTAAATTGCTAAAATTTGGAAATAATCTTGATCTTTTTGGAAAATATTTCTCCTTTTATGAATCTTTCATCTTCTTCAAGGCCAAAACTACTCATAAAATCCTGTTTGTTTTTGTAATTAGAGAATGTAAGTGTTACAATTGGTTCGCCTTCGTGCTTTTCTCCCAACTGTTTTTGATACTTTTTTTTCTCAGCTATTACTTTTGCCTTTCGATCTTCTGCAGAAACTTTGTTGATCTGGTTTATTTCATCAAGGGCTTCGTTTTCTTCGGGCTGTTCTTCTTCATAAAGTGTAACTCCAATAATGTTCAGGTCCGTTTCGTCAAAGCCTGCGGCCTGGTAATCTATGTCCGGCAAAATCTCTTGCAACATTGCGTAATCAAATTCACCTTGTGCCGTGGCGCTGTTCATGAAAATGTTTTGCTCCTTTTCTTCTTTGTCCGTCAGCTCAACCATTTCAACCCTTACCATGTAATCGTCTTTCTTTTCAAGTGCATCCAAAGCTTTTAACCTTTGGTGCCCACTAACCAGTTTCATTGTTCTTTTGTTCACAACAAGGCCACCCATCAACTTCAATTTTTTGATGTTGTTTTTTAAAAGCTTAAAAGCTTTATCACTAATTATTCGCGGATTGTAAGGCGCGTTTTTGATCTTTTTTCTGTTGATCAACACGCTTTCTGTCTGGAATTTTGTTATCGTGCTCATATAAAATTGATTCAGATAATGGGAAAGCTGCAATTACTTTCTTCAAATCGCCCGGGCTATTCTTTCTCATCCACAAAAAACAGTCAAGATCTAGTCCAACGCCGTTGCTTGCTTTTTTACCGTAAGCAATAGGAGTGGGCAGCTTGTGTTGTTTGACGTAAGACAAAACATCTGCCTTTGTCCAGGTAGATAGCGGGTAAACTTTTTGTGTGTTTAACGATATCGATTCCATCAGGTATGTATTTAAGGCAAGGCGCCGGTGTAATCCGTCTGCTTTTTTCCATCCGTAAAAAGTCCAATTGCAGCCGGTTTTAATTCTTACATACTGATCAATGTCAGAAAGTTTGTTTTCCTTTTTTATATTATTATTCGGCTTGCAGTAAATGCCGTGTTTGTAGATCGTTGCAAGTCTGAAGTGTGGGACTTGCATAAATTCAACGTTGGGGTAGTGGCTGGTTGAAAAATTGATGAATCGATTAATGTGTTCCAGATCCTTAACCAGGTACATAAAGACACAATACACTTTATCAAATTTATGTGCCATCAGGTCAAGCAATACGATCGAGTCTTTGCCACAAGAATAAAAAAGTATTGCCTCATTAGTTCTCTTTCTAATGAAAGACAATACTTCGTTAGTTTGTTTAATTGGGAGCATTATCCACCGGATGAGCCTCTGGCCCTTGTTACACCTCTACCACGCTGACGTGATAAACGTGCTAAATCCTGACGGATGCCGCTGGCCAACCTTCTACGATTACGTCTGACTCGTTTTAAATTTTGGGTGAAGAAATAGTTTTACTAAAATTGTCAGCAAGCAAATTACTAACTTTTATAGTAAAATCAAAACAGGGGTTGTTTTGCTCATCCGTTACTTCTTCAATAAATATTTCTTTGATGGCGAATTCTGCGAAAGGCCTGGCTTTACCTTTTGTGTATTTACCAGTTAAGAATCTTACTCGATCAAATGCCCTTACGCCTATGATCTTACCATCTTTATCAGTGTCGCAAATCTTGCTGATATTGTATGGTGTTGCCTCTCTATAATCTTCTTTCTTGGTACCAGCTATCAATTGCTTTAAAAATTCTTCTTTAATTGAAAGGGTTAGTGTCATAAACTTAGGGTGATGTTGGCTTTTACCGAAGTAACAAAGTCTGCAGGGTTCTTGCTATCCTCAACAAAAATTTCCTGTGTATTAACTTCAACATTTACGCTTGGGTATGTTTTTGTTTCTTCGATAAACTTTGCCACTAGGCTTTCAATGTCGTTTTTTAGTTTTTTCTTTTTTTCGATCACTTCATTTGTTTCCATAAAATATTTATTTACCTGTTGTGAATACGATGCGAGGCAATTTTTCTTTATACCTTTTATTCTGTTTATCTAATTCAAACCTTTCTTTAATAGCTTCTTCAACAAACTGCGATGGGTTTTCCTGCTTAGAAACTGCATTACCGATCTTCTCATCAAGAAAATAACTGAAATACTTTTTCCCGCTGCTTTTTCTTCCAGCTCCTTTCCTGGCACCACCACGGCCATCAGGCTTTTTTGTTTCTTTCTTCTTCATTTTGCTTAAGCATTGTCATAAGTGTAACAATATCTATTCTTTTGGGGCTCAATTCTTCGGCATCAAAAACAATAATTTTTGCAATTCTAATACCGGTTTCATTCACAAATTTTTGAATGATTGGTAGTAGCGCCTCCTCAAATTCAGCTATCAGTTTTTTCTCTATACCTTTTGTAGTACCCTTCATTTCTCTTAATTTTTTTTTCTAAATAAAAGTTGGCCATGCCTTCATAGGCCCGTATAACTTCGTTATTCATTATTGTCTCCGAATACATCAAAGGCTCAATAGGTATAACACATACCAAATAACCAGGACAATTTTTTATAAATCCTAAACCGCCTTTCCTGGTCAAATAAATTTTCATCTCTTCTCTAGTCTTAAAGTTCACAACCTTGCCCAATAAAAAGGGTGGTTTCGTCTGCAAGATCAGGCCAGGACCAGGCATTGATTCAGGGTTCTCAACAAACAAAAATTCTTCGGTTATACGATCTATTGTGCCCATAGATTCAAAGGTAATATGTTCACTTGTCTTTTTCAAAATCTTTGTTTGGTGCTTGTCTTTACCTCGGCTTTTACATCGTTATAAAATTCAGCTCGTTCACCTATTGGCATAAAATAAAAACCGGCATCTTTCAAGTTCTGTTTCCGTTCCTTTTCTTTTTCATGCCTTTGCCAGGGTGAAGTGTTGAAAAACTCTGTCAACACTTCACGAATCTTTTTTTTATCAATGTTGCTCATTTCTTTTTTGACTTTTTTTACAAACTTTATTTTTCGGCTTTGGTTCAATCATCATCAAACGCCTTAACTTTGCCCTTAGTAGAAAAAAGTTGCTGCTGTTAATTCCGTTTTCAACAGCATTCCATAATTCAGAATAAGCGTCTTGAAGTGCTTTTACATCTGTGGTTTGTTCACATTTAATCGTCTTTAGCATATAGTATTTTTTAAAGGGGACCCGAAGGCCCCCCGATTAATAATTAGGCCGCTTTCTTTTCTTCGGTTGTTACATTATACGTCTCATTCATTTTCTCTTGCCATTTATCATAGCTGTCACATTCTACCAGCATATCAATAAGCCCGTTTAAATCTTCGCCCTTTACCTTCTCAACGATCTTTTGGACCTTTGCCGGTTTCTTTTTACCTGTCAGCAATGAGACGGTAAACGTGCCACGGTCGTGCAATTTTGTTACCGATACAGTACCAGCAAACAAAAACCCGTCAACGTCAAAAGATACTGTGATCAAATTTTTATTGTCCCATTTACGGGTGATTGCATCAGGCCCCCAACTTTCAAAAACCATTTCATCAGTGCCCTTTATTAGCTTGGTAATGCGATCAAATTCACCCTTTACATTTTCTTTTGTCAATGGTTCAGCCGGTTTAACGGGTGCCGGTTGTGGCTTAACTATTTTTGGTTTATTTATTTTAACTGCCTGTATGTTGTCGGGGTTAAATTCTGGTATGTTAGCCTGAGAAGGAAAAAGATCAGTTCCGTTCTTAACGTTTTTCCTGGTTGCATAACGAGCATCAACTTTTGTAATAAACTCAACTGCCAATTCACTTAAAATTTTCTTTGTGTTATCATCATAATCAAACCAGCTATGGTTGTCAAGCTTTTCAAAAATGCTTTTCTTCAACCCTTCTGAATAATTAATTTCATAATCAACGTCTTTGTCTTTAAGGGCATACAACATGGCTGCTTCCATATCTTTCAGCCTGTACTTTTTTGCAACTTCTTTGATCGCTGCCTGAATGCTTGCACTTACTTCTTTGTGTGGTTCTATTTGCTTACCACTGTTTTTTTGTTTTCTCATAAAAATTGATGCGGGTATATACCGACCCGCCACGGTTTTTTATTAATAAAGATTTTATTTGTTGAATGAATGCTTTCTTTCCCACTTTGCAGGGTTGCCGCATGGCTCTTTTGTTGTCCGGCATGATACCAGGACAATGACAACTGCAAATAATAATATTAATTTTTTCATTGTAGTTTTTTTATTCGTGATCAATACCGGTTTCTGGTTTTTCATTTAGAATAAAGTCGGCTGCTTTTTGTGCCCGGGCCGCTGCATGAACAAACATTTTAGGGTCATTCTTTATCGCTTTACTCCAACCCTGCAAATAGGCTGCACTGTTTCTAAGATTGTCAACATTTGAAATGCCTATTCTAGCACATATAAAACTTGCCGAAAGTTCAGCGGTCAACTCTTCTTTACCGTAATCTTCGCTACCAAACATTGAAACTCTTTGCAGCTCTTCACGGTTCAATCTTGTAACGTGCCCGGTGCTATGTGCTAACTCGTGAAATAATGTTGAGTAGTATGCCTCATTAGTTTTGAAATATTGCAAGTGTGGCATTGTGACCAGATCTTTTACTTTGTTATAACATGCCCGGTCAAAATCTGAATATTCAATGTCTGGTCTTTGTGGCATGTTATTAATTACACTGTCGGCTGCTTCAATTCGTTCGTGTTCTGTCTTTGGTGCTGTGTCTGGCATTTTCCATTCAATGCCCTCGGTCTGTTCTATATTGAAAACAGGGTAGTATCTTAATAGAGGTACATTTTTTGTTTCTTGTGTCCCGTCACCTTTATCTTTTGAATATTGATTTATTTTCCAGAAAATAACGGGCTGTGATCTTTCTCCGTTCTTTACATGCCCGCCTAAATTTTTAACCTGGTTAAATGTCAAATAATACGGGTTTGAATATGGCAGCGAAGAGAGAAACAAAAAGTTTATGCCGTTATAATGTTTTTTAGATACAAAATTTTGCGGCACATTACCGGCCCGGGCTTGCCAATTTTTCACCCATACCAATTTTCCGGTTTTCATTATATCTAAAATTCTGTCTGTTACTATTTGATAAACGTTATTCATATTTGATGCAATCTTTTTTTTAAACCGGGGCTTGCAACCCCGGTTTTATGTTCGGTTAATTAATCTTCGTTAGGAAAACAAATTGTTATGCATGGCGCTGCGTTATCATCAGGGCCGCATATAGCCATGAGTTCAAAAGTTTTTGTTGCTGTGGTCCCTTTTTTTCTTGGTAATGTGACTTTGAATAATTGCCTTGTCGGGTCCAATTGTTTTGTGGGGCATTTAGCAGACATAAAACAAATGTCCCAAACCCATGCCCCCATATTGTCACCTTCAATTAGGTTTACAACTTCATTAGAGAAGCAAACAGGGTATTTGTAAATTCTGCAATCGCTAGGAAAAAGTTCGCTAACAGGGTGCAAATAGCCGTCCTCAATTGCTTGTTTTCTTGAATAAGAAGAGATAACCGGCCCGAAAATGTCTGTAATTGTGGTTTGATTGTTCATATTTGATTCGATCTTTTTAGACAGGTTTCGTACCCTGTTTTTTTATTATTCAAATGTTACATTACAAAATTCTTCGAGTTTATCGCCGTCCTTTTGTGCATCTTCTTTGCTGTCATAAAAATATTGGCCCAATTGCTCGTCTTTATCGCAAACGGTCAAAGCCCAATCACCGTGTGGGTTGTTGCTTGTTTCAATTATTACCACTATTTTTTCAGGAAATTTTTTGTACTCACTTTCAAGTATTGAGTTTTCAAAAATGCTTTCTGGTTCGTTCAATTCAGGGTAAACGTTTTCTTTTTGGTGCTTTTCAACCATGCCCAAAATAATAGGCAAAACTTCTTGAACCTCTGTTTTGTTGAAGGTTTTAAGAACTATCAAAATAGCCTTTGCAGCATCATTGATAGTGTTGAGTTTTTTGTACTCGTTTAATGTAATTCTTTGTGAAGTTGTCATGACTTTTGATGCCTTCTTTTTAGTCAGGGCGGCTACCTGTTTTTCGTGCTAAATGATATGTAAATATAAACCCCTTTTTTGATTTCAACAAGTTTTATTCAAAATATATTTTTGCTAATATTTTTACCACTTTTACCCACAAATTGCCAAAAAAGTTAGTATTTAGGACCAACAAAAACCCCGCTAAGAATAGCAGGGTTTTAAGTTAAGGCTCTGTTAGTAATTACAAATTCATCATCCTATGAAAAACCAGGTTGCGGAGGAGGAGAATCGAACTCCTCGACCCCTTGGAAGTCAGCCAAGGAAGCTGCCACTGCTACACTCCGCGGCCTGGTTTTTAAATTGAAATTTTGATGCACACTTACGATAACAACACAGCTTTCCGTTCTTATTTCTTTTAATTCTTAGCCTGTAAAATCTTGGTATTTCTTGAAAATGGCTTCCACATTCAGCACAAATACAATTTACTAACGGTAGCGGTGAGTGGTGTCTCTTGCCGTGTTCTGAATTATTTAAAACCTCAAGGTTTGAAAGATCGTTGTTATACTTGTTTCCGTCTATATGGTGAACGTGTTCATCATCATTCAAGTACCGGCCCAAATTATTTTCAATAATGGTTCTATGCAATTTTCTGTAACCATTAACGTCGGCCCTTGGGTGAATTGGCCGTGTTTTACATCTCATATATCCACCGCCCTTAGAGATTAATATTATTTCGTGATGAATCATTTTGATAACTGTTTAAAAAGATCATTTACATTTTCTCTGAAATCTTCATAAGCTTTCTCCCTCACAATTATTTTCCGGACCATCTTACTAACGCTGCCTTGTCTCACGTTCAAAACATTGCTAATGCTTTTGATCAATCCCATTTCTGCCATGCTGCTCCGGTACAGAAACATAAATTCTTTTGTAGCCACAAAAACGATCGGTGAATAAATATGAAGAAGTGCCGCAACAAACTCCATCCTGGCATCTATTAATATTTTTTCTCTTAAGTAACCAAAGAATTGTGTGGGCTCTTTTTGTTTCAATCTGCAAAACTGTATGAAGTATAAAAATATTTTTGCATGATCAGTTTCAAGTGGCTTAACAACTTCCATTTCCCTGGTTTCATTATTATGTTTTGTTAGTAGATCCTCGGCCACCTCGGGCATTTTAATCAGTAGTAATTTTCCAATCAGTCTGTAGTCTGTCGTTTGAGGTATTGGATACATTTAAAAACGGGGTTCAACAAAACTAATGAATTTAGCAAATACAATGCTAATAAAATTTGCTAAGATTCTAACAGCTTCATTCCATCACCTTTCAACATTCGTTGTGATAATGTTTCACCCGTTGCATTAATGACCAGGTATGGCATAAACACTTCCTGTATCGGCGCTAGTTCTGCTTCTACAATTGCAAGTTGTGACTCAACCCAATCTTTTATGATTCTCCAACTTGTACGCAAAGCTTGTTCTTCGTTCTTACTGCTGTTGGGTACTTTGCGATCAGCTTTTAAACATCTTAATACTCCGGCATGATTGCATGGTAAAAGAAAATTCATTGGTGTGCCGATATAATCGATCGTGAAAGACAATGCAACCGGAAAACTCCCCTCATTCTTTATTGAGAAGTGAGTAACCTTGTGTTTGCTCATTATCTGCTGAATTTCATTCACTGTTTTCCAGGCTTCTATTCCTGTTGTGTAGTTAAGTATTGGCATTATTGATTGCGTTTATTTGAAATACTGTTACGCTATGATTTTTCTATTGTTTTCCTGATCCATATTGAGCAAGACGGCTCTCCGGAAAAATAAAATGTTATTTGTGGCTTCTCTGCTCTTGAACTTTTGGCAATCCTGGCAAGTGTAGCAACCTCCGCTGTTGTCTCAGGCTGCAATTCAAAGTTTGTCCCAAACTTGTTTTCAAAAAAAACTATTTTCATATACTGTAAATTTTAAAAGTAAAAAACCACCGGCCCTTCCACCCGAAAGGCCATCAACTAGACCCGTGAGGGACTTTTTTTTAATTAATGGTTTAGCCGGTGGTATAGGTTTTAGTCAATGAATCCGATCAGTTTTAATTTATCAATGTCTTTCAAAACTTTCCTGCATTGCTCTTTATCTGGCAGATCAGAAAATAAACTAAGCTGTGTGATCTCTGTGATATACACTAAGATTTTTTTCTTTTCTAAAAACTCCCGCTGCTGTTCTTTGTGGTAAGAAAATGCAAGCTTTCCTGTTTCTATAATCTCCCATATTTTACCTGGGTTGCCTCTCATTTCCACTTAATTTTTGTTGTCACATTTATTGGCTCAAACTCTTTTTTCTGTCCATAAATAACCACGGGCTCAGACGTTCCGTTGTTTTTCTGCTCATGAAGTCCCTGAATTGTGGCAACATTTGTTAAGCACTGATCTTCGTCATTATAGCATTCCAGATAATGACCATCATAGTTTGACCAAACGATATAATATGAATTCATTTTTAAAAAGTTTAGTTTAAGTTTGAAAGCTCAACAATCCAATGAGGAATTCCTTTTTCCTGTGTAATTGCAACCAGTTTTACATCAGATGTCCTGCAACCCGATAGCTTTGTTATTTTTTCTGTGCACTCTCCTAGAAACTTGGCTAAATATAATCTTGGTGGCAGGCCGGTTTCAATTGGATATCCAGGCAATACCGAACCTGAAAAATGAAGCACTTCTTTTTCATTAAACCTGTCTCTGCTTATTATTAGTCTTATTCCGTCATCAAAATCAAAAACATGTTCAGGCTTTTGACCTGGTCTATCTTTAGGGTTTGCAGCTATTTTTAAAGTGTCATAAGAATTTTTAACAGCTTCACTAAACCGGCGCCTCAATGTTTCAAATGGTTCTATATTTATCGGTAATGGTTTTTCCATTTTTAAAATAATTTAGTTGTGTACCTGAATCCTCGGAAACCTTTTAGTTCCCGATCAAATGGACATTTCTCAAAAGGCCCTGGAATTATAATACCCGTCCATCCCGTATAATAATTGTTTCCATACATTGCCTTTGGATTGTTTTTTATAAATCCACCATACGGGCACCTACCATATAATCTACCTGCAATAATTATGTAAACATGAAGCACATCAAACTTTGGCTGATTTTTACAGCGGTGCATCCAGTAATCATCTTCATCAGAAATAACTATCTTGAACCATCGTAGTAAATTCTTTAGTCCATTATTTAATTCAATCATTTCCTGCCCGAATGTTATTGCAATCCCTTCGGGTAGTATTGATGGGTCCTTGCTATATCCTGTTGCTGTGATCATGGCTTGGGTCCGTTTAATGATACGTTCTTATATTCAATCACCCATACCCACTGATTTAGTTTCCATGAATCTTTCCCATTGATTATTTTCCAGATAAATTCAAAACCCGCCTTATAGCTTCCATGAATATTATGTTCAAGATGAAACTCTCCTTTTTCTGTATTAGGACCCTCACGGAATATTCCCCGATTTGCACCTTCTTTTTTTGCATCATCTTCGGTAATATCTGCTACTCTTTCAATTTTAATACTGATTATCTCATCCCAAATTCTGCACGCATCTTTTGGCATGTGTATGGATGGCCTGAATTTTACTTCATCGGTAATATGACTATCTGTTTTGAACTGGTATAGTCCAGGAATATCATTCCCAACATCGTCTGTATAGTATGACCAACTTTCTCTTGTCCAAAGAAGATCCCCGGGCATCCATCTACTCCAATCATCAATGAACCGATCTTTCCAGTTATGAATATCATATTGCTTTCTGTGTTTGCCATCAAATACAAATCCGCTTTGATCATCAATAATAGGTTGAGGGTTGATCAATCTCCTGGTCATTGTTTTGTTGCCAGCAAGCTTTGCCTTGACCATATCTGTGCTAAATAAAATTGGGTGTTCTTTCATGATGATTTATTGTTTTATGGCCAATCTTCTGTTGGGTATTTAGACGGGTTTTTTATAACGTGATGAACTTTGACAATGTTTCTTAGAGGAAATCCGTTTTTAATTAAGCCTTTCATTTTTCCCATGCCATCATAGTTGTTTTTTGTCAACCACAGGTCGGGGTACTCATCAAACTCCACAATAACAGTTGGGACCAATTCACCCCTTGTATCAGATTTATATTTAATAGCGGGTGTTTTCATACTGAAATTTTTGTTTTATCAATAGCAAGTCCCTCTTCGATTAATTCAAAAATGTCAAACTCCTTTTTTAGAAACCACATGAACTGTTCATAGCACCAAAACAGATCGCCTGTTGCATTTACCATATCCCGTGACTCGTTTGCTCCGTCCCATGTAACAATTATGTCATTAGTGATTTTGTTTCTTTCAACTTTTACGTCCCTAAAATGTGGCTCCCATTCAGTTAATGAAGCCATTTCAACCGCCTCTTGCTCTGTCATGCTTGGCAATGGTCGTAGCTTCAATTTAATTACCAGGCCATTGCCGTGATCGCTTATTGCTCCCAAATAAAAGCCGCTTAGTAAAAACGTTTCTCCTTGATGAAGATTAAGTTCGTGAACAAAGTAGTAGTTAGATTTTTCTATTAAAACCCAACTTCCCAAATAAAAATGCAGATAGTCTTTAATGTCTTTTTTCATTTTTCAATATTTAAAATGCGATCAATTACTTTTCTTTCAAGTTCACCCGAACTGTAATAAGCCCTTACTATTGGCAGATTAAATGTTCCGCAAAGCCCATCATCTAAGAATTCGTCCAAAGAAGTAAAGCCAAAATTCATTGCGATCTTCATTAGTAGGTGAATGTTCGGAGTCGCCCTTCCTTCTTCATAAGCTCCATAAGTGCTAGGGTTAATATCACACCTGGTAGAAATTTCTTTTTGAGACATTCCGGCCTCAGACCTTCGTTGCTTTAATAATTGGGCTATGTTAACTGAATGGTTCATTTGATCATTTCGTTTAACGTGGTTAAAACTGTTGTGTAATTCATGGCAGTAACCCTTATAACTCTCCAACCAAGGACCGAAGCCCTATTGTATTTGTCTGTGTCCTTAGTAAATAGTTTTGCTGTTGAATGTGCTCCGCTTTGATTGCTATATTGCCTAAATATTCCACCCTCAAACTCAACTGCAATTTTTAAGGACCCCGTTGCAATGGCAAAGTCAAACCTCCAACCACGATCACAAAAGCGATATTCTTTTTCAAGAGTAAGTGAATGTTCGTTGCACCAGTAGGAAAGATTCCACTCCAACCAGGTCAAAGCTTTTGATTTATGGTTTTGTGGCAGGGCAGGAGTGTTCTCTTTTTTTACGTCTGCAGAATAACCTTTGATTGTGTTATTGTGTAGAAGCCCCTTTATGTGTTTTTCTGTCCAGTTCATAGTTATTCGTTAAATGGTGACTCTTTTTTTTCAAACAAATTACCCGTTTCAGCAACCGGCTTCCAATTACTGCCAAGCCCTAGTTTATTCAGATCACTGAAAAACTGTATCTCATCTTTAAATTCAAGATCTGTTCTGATCAGCATTCCATTACGGGCTTTAGCTATTCTCAAATACCTTCTGTTCTGTAGTTCTGCATTATCTTGAACTTCTTTTTCATCTGGCCCCCACAAGAACAAAACAACGTCTGCATCCTGTTCCAGGCTTCCGCTTTCCCTTAAGTCACTCAATTGCGGTACTCTGTTGGCGCCGGTCCTCTTTTCAATTTCACGGCTCATTTGGCTCAGTGCAATAATGGGCACTTCCAATTCTTTTGCCAGTAGTTTTAATTCGCGGCTGATCTCAGATACTTGTTGCTCACGAATTGCTTTGCTATTCCGCGGGGTCATTAATTGCAAATAGTCAATAATGATCATTCCTAGTTGACCCTTTCTTTTCAGTTTTCTCGTTTTTGATTTTAGTTTCTGAATTGTCAGGCCGGCACTATCATCAAATTTTATATTCAGGTTGCTAAGTTTACGAATGCCGTTAACGTACAATGCTTTCATCTGGTCGTTATCCAATCTGCCGGTTTGAATTCTATGTAGTAGTTGACCACTCTCAGCGCTTAACATTCTTAGGACCAGCATCACTATTTCCATTTCCAAACTAAAAAATGCTACATGCTTTTTTTCTGCTGGGTTTTTTAAACTTTGTTCGTGAAAGTATTTGGCTGCATTTCTTGTGATCGATAATGATAATGCGGTTTTACCAACTGACGGCCTTGCTGAAAGTATTATCAGGTCGGTGTCTTGCCATCCTCTTGTAGCTTTGTCAAGCTCACTAAAACCAGACGGCACACCGGTAATCGTTGAATCTAACTGCCTCCATTCTTCAATTTTTTGAATTGCTTTTACCAGGGCTGTATCAATGCCCATCATTTCACCTGTATGAAGCATTGAACTTATGCCGCCAAGAATAACCTCAGCCTCATCCATGAGCTCAAATGCATCTGCCGCATCTTCGTAAGCATTGCTCATTAGTTCACCAGACAGCCGTATTAATTCACGCTGCACATATTTTTGAAGTATTATTCTGCAATAGTGTTCATTGTGTGCAGCCGAAACAACTGAATTTGTTAATTTGGTTATGTAGTAAGGACCTCCAACAATTTCAAGTTCGCCTGCTATTTTCAATTCTTCAACAACCGTGTTTATGTCTATCGGCTGGTGTTTATCAGAAAGTGATTGCATTGCATTGAATATCTTTTGGTGGGCATCTACATAAAAACATTCAGCTTTTATTAGTTCAGCGGCCTCATTAAAAGAATCTCTATGCATCAAAGTAGATCCAAGTAAAGCCTCCTCAATATCCTTTGCCTGTGGTGGTATTTTACCATAAACCAGGCTACTTAAATCGGTGGCTGTATTCCTTCTTTGCTTTCTGTCTTTATTGAGGTTTGTTAATTCCATTTTGTTATTTTACCGATTCAAGAATGTTTTTTCCTTTTTCTTCTCTGTGTGATTGTCCGTTTGTGCTTATTTGAATTTGTGGCTCATCTTTTTTACCGGCACGTTTCCAGTTTGCAAAATGGCTTTTATAATCTTTAGGAACTTTAGTATAATCTCCACGTCTTTCAAGCATTTTATTAAATTCTTCCAACTCAATTTTGTTGGTTTTATTAGCTCTTACCCAACGATCATCATTCATTGCAACAACTAAACAATGTTCAATTGAAAATGTGGGCAATACTTCTTTATCATTTACATTAACATTAGCATTTACATTAACAGGTTCGTTTGCTTCCTTTTTTGAAGCACTTGCTTCGTTTGCTTTGTTCCTTCTTGTTTCTCCGCTTTTTATACCACCCAATTTTCCAGCTTCTACCTTTTTGCTTCGTTTTGCTTCCCATCCTTTAAGGTCCCGCTTCAATGATTGCTTCACTGTTTCAAAAACAATATCAACTATCAGATCAGAAATTTTAGGGTCCTTATCGTTTACATATTGCAGTATTGTTTTAAACAAAACTCCGGCCCTCTTATCACTTAATTTTTCAACCGTTGGTAACAGGTCTGAGTATAGAATAAAAGATTTTTTTCCTTCTGCCATAACATTACAGGTGTAAGGTTCTATCTAAAAAATGTTTGCTTGTTTGTTATCCTCTTTTTTATATTGATCAGGGCTGTAACCTCGTTTCCTAAGTTCCTTTAATGCCATGTCAAGGTTAAATTCTTTTGCCTTTGACAGCTTAAGGTTAACAGGGTTCCTGTTAGCGAAATAGTAGTTCTGTGACTCCCTGGCTAGTTCAGCCTTGGCCATCAGTCTTTCAATGATTTCTTTTTCGTTCATATATTATTTTCCTTTTTGAAATTATTAAAGTGAGCCGTGCATGCAAGACAATCACAATCCATTCCATTGCCAAACCAGGCCTTTCTTATCAATCCTTTAAGCCTAATAATTTCAGGCAGAATTTTATCGTGAATAGATTCACCCAATTTTATTTTTAGCTCCTTACCGATAGCCTGCATATCGGGCATTACCTTCATTGCAGATTCTTTCCATAACCTTAATTGCTCCAACTCGGTTTCATCTGCATAACTGATCGTGTATAATTCAGGGTTGTTAAATTCAAATTCTATTGGTTCGCAATTAGTAACATAAAATATAGCAGACGTCTTTCTGACTTCCAGCAAACCCAACTGTCCCTTATAAATAGCATCAACATTTTTTGAAGGCAATTTTATACTTGTGTGCAGCCAGTTCATATAATTCAATTTTTAAACCTGTTAATAAAAGTTTCAGTTAATGGAAACGGGTACTCAGAATAGGTTCCCGTTTGTTTCCGGCGATAGTGTAGATCCTGACAGGTCCAACAAACTTTTTTATTAAGGTCTAAATCAATAAACCCATTCCACATAAGCATGTTTCTATCATCCCTGCCAGGATCATCACCGCATATATCGCAAGCAATACCGGTTGAGAATATGGTTAGTTGACTGATCAACTAACTGGCTCCTTTTCTTTTTTGTTTTTGCCCTTGCCGCCTGTAACCGGTTTCATTACGGGTTTGCCGTCAGTGGTTGTAGGAATACCGTTTTCACTCTTTTTTGCATTCTCTTTAAATAAATCACCTTGTCCTTCTTCACCGTGTTTACCGTTCAAATATTGAGTGATCTCATCCTTGCATTTTTCAATCAACACTTTTAGTTCTTTCAGATACTTGTAGGCATTATCGCTGGTATCATCGAAGCTTTTCAAAGGAGTATTGAAGCCCAAGTTGCCACCGCTGTTAAGTGATTTTTGACAAGTAAGAATAAATCTTTCTTCGTTTTTACCACTTAGGCTGAACCCCTTTACTTCAAATTTTTTCAGATCAGGATGATCGGGCTTTTTAATGTCATCTATTTCATCAATAGGAATTAATTCAGCGATCAATGCAGCATGAACGGCAAGTGAATTCATGACTTTAACCAGGTCCTTGTGGGGTTTCTCATGAATTGTTTTTTCTGTGTCAGCTCTCTTTTCGTTTTCTAGTTCCCACCATGAAGCAAAAACTTCTTCATTTAGCACTTTGGCAGTTGTGATGTTAATTTTCGACATTGTATTTTATTTTAAGAATGAATAATTAATCTTCTAGGTCTTTCAAATTGTTAAATTGTCTTTCGGTCATTTGGGTTTTTCCAATTTTTATTTGCACCTCATCACCAACAAACAGGTTATCCAAAACATAATATTTCAAGTGCTCAATTAGATCATCCTGATCATGCATTATTAGGTTTGATCTTGAAATGTTCGGGTCATTGATAAAGAAAAACTCATGGTATTGCCGCTTGTTCTTTTTTTCTGAACCCTCTTTTTTGTTGCTGGCTTCTTTTTCATCGTTATTATTTTTAATGATAAATTTTGCGTTCAACCCCTTCAATGCCTGAAATACTTTCAACTTAGTTTTCTCCATTTCAATTCTGTGAGTAGCATGCCACTGGCTCATTTTACCAGCGATCACCCTACCAGGAAAAGTCTTTTTCATCCACTTTAGTTTTTCCTCAGTGTCAGCGATCATGTCATTGTATGTTACTCTCAGCGGGTCCTTTGTCATGTATCACATCAATTATTATAATGTTGCGGGTGATTCTTTTTTCAACCACTTTATAAATCACGTCATCCAGTTCCACAGATTCAGCGTTTTTTAATTCATCAAAAAGATCTTTTTCTACTTTCTTGCTTTTATAATTAAATTCATCCTTCGGCTTGTCTGCAAAAAATACCAGCAGAAAGTATTTAGGCTTTGTGTCCATTACGGTTTCTTTTTCCTCCACTCCTGAACCTGTTGTCTGACCTTTGCTTTCCAGTGCTGATTTTTTATGATCTTATCGGGGGCCATTATTTCAACCAAGTCATAAACAGGCTTCAACTCATCATCACCAAAATGTTTTATTGCTATGCTTACAACCGAAAACCATGTAGGAGATATTCCTACTATGATCATTGGCGTATAGTTCAGGTAAATGTGCTTGCCTGGTAGTTTACTGTCCTCAATTGCATCAACATTATTTTTACCATAGGCAACAAGAACCGAAGGAGCGCCGGCATTCCATTTCTTTACTCCCTTATCTGTTAAAAAACTTACTCGGTTTTTAAGAAACAGAATTGAGTCGGCTGCTTCCCATATATATTTAAAAAACCATTTTGTTTCAGTTCTTGCAAAAATTAATACCGTTGTATTGCCGTGATGAACAGATTTTTTTAGCCAGTTAATGTTATCTGAGTAAGGGGGGTTGCACCACACACGGCCAAACCATTGCTTTTGCAAACCATCATCAGCGATAGTAAAATGGTTATTAGCAGTGTCCCAAAGTCTGTTTATAGGAGCACAAGGATCTAGGTCAAATTCTCCCAATGCTTTTATTATCGATGGAGGTGTAAGCCACTCATCTTTATAGTTAGTAATATTTCTTTCAAACAGTGTGTTCATTACGCAACTTTTGCTTTGTTATGACCAATAATACTTTCCGATAATGCTTCACCGATAACCTTTGCAACTTTGGGAGCGACACTATTTCCTATTTGCTTGTCCTGCTGTGCCTGGTTACCACATAAATGATAGTCTGCGGGGAACCCCTGAATAACTTTCTTTTCTTGCACCCTCAGCGGTCTGTAATACACATCACCAATGCCGTTTTCAATCATCAATGTTTTTAATTCTTTGTATGCATCTGAATCTGTTTCTTCAATTGTTATGGTTGAATCTTTTTTTATACAAGTGGCAATCCTTAATGGAGCTTTATCTTGTCTTGCAACAATGACGGGGCAGGGGCTGTTTATGGAAGTACAGTGGCCACCATGCGAAGGGTTGTGTATAAAGGCCTGTATTAAGTAGGCCGACTGCTTTGTTCTTATAGTGGGACAAGAATCATTTACTGAGGTACAAAAATTATTACCGTAATAGTGAAAAAGAAAATATTCCTCTCCTTTGAGCGCAAACTTTTTAATACCCTTGATAATTCCACGAATCGTTTTTTCTGCAAGCCGTTTTTTTCTATTAATTATACTGGTACCTATGTCGTTAAAATCAATTAGATCCTTAACCGGTTTCCATTTTTTCAATGATGAAAACAAACCTTCTCTTTCTGGATTCTTTGCATGTGTTGGCTGAGGCCATGCAATAGGCAGCCCGTTTTTAGCAAAAATTCCAAATAGTCTGTTTCTTGAAGTATGTGCACCAAAGTCTGCACTATTCAACTCTTTCCACTCATCGAAATACCCAAATGAGCACACGTCTTTTTTCCACCTTAGCCAATCCATTCCGTTCTGTTTGACTATCGGTTTTCCCTTTTCACATAATGGCCCCCAGCTCTTAAATTCTTCTACGTTTTCTATTATTATATAATCAGGGTTCAATACCTGGATATAACTATTTCCTTCAACGTGTTTTTGCTTTACCTGATCATAATTCATGTAAAGCGACTTTGCCATTGTTCTTATTCCCTCATCCTTTGGCTTATTTCCAAGTGCTTTGCTGAAATGTGGGCAAGGAAACGAGCCCCACACTGCAAGCTTTGCATTTGGATATAACTTTCTATTAAATTCAACAACTGATTCTAATTCTGATAGATCAACTGTTCTTACATCTTCCTTAAAATGTTTTACGTGTGGATAGTTGTACTCGTGTGTTTGTAAGGCAATCTTGTCATGGTTGACACAAATAATTACCACAACAACCATACGGCCATCAATTTCGGCTTGAAAGAGTCCAGTGGCATCCCCGCCGCCACCGCCGAATAGATCAATAACAATAATGACGGGGTCATTGCTTAGTTCGTACATCAGAGAAACCTTTTTGGTTTTTAAATAGAATAGGAATAAGGTTAATAATCGTCCTGGTCTTGATCGTCCAACTCATTGCCAACCGGCTCAGAAGTTGTTTTACCGTTCGTTAACAATAATTCATTGTGCTTTTTTACAATCTCAGAAACGTTCCATGACTCAATAGGCCTTACCTGTAATTTTTCTGCCATGAACTTGCAAGAATCTTCATCAATAGGATTGATAGAATAAATAGCAGAAGAACCGAAGAACCTGGTAAAAGAAGGCTGTTGTGTTGTTTCAGGAACATCAACACGAAGCATGTTACTGCCAGCAATATTTTGTTCGGTACAACGTCCTGCAATTTTGGTATGCCCGAATAATTCTACAAGTGCCCATAAGTCAAATTTTTGGTCTGTCATTTTAAATTAATTGTTGAATTTTAAAATAGGACCGGCCACCCATGGACAGCCGATCCGTTTATCTGAGGGGTATTTAGTATAGGAAATGATCATCGTTGGGGCTATTCGGCTTTTCCTTCAACAAGGTTTTTTTCTTCCTCAGCACATCTTTTTATATCAGCCATTGCAACCTCATTAGTTTCAAAGAATCTTGGTGGGCTAACTTTTATAGGTGATGAAGCTTTTAAAATTTGCATTGCAGCAAATTGGGTTGATGTTTTACCCTCCAATTCATATCCTTCTTTTCCGGCAAGGTGTACAACCCATCCAGCCCGACAATGTGTAGTATCACAAGTATGCCACGAGGACATATCAAGTTTGTTTGAATGACCGTTAGGTTTGATTGCTTCGTAAACCTTTTGATGAATCTTCTCTATTATAGGCACATTTGGGAACCCAGAAACAGGGTTTTCGACAGCATTATTTTTCTCTCCTTTGACATTGCCTTGCCACCTTAAACCACTGCAACCACTGCAATCACTGCAACGACTGCAACGACTGCAATCACTGCAACCACTGCAACCACTGCAACCACTGCAACCACTGCAATCACTGCAATCACTGCAACCACTGCAACCACTGCAACCACTGCAACCACTGCAATCACTGCAACCACTGCAATCACTGCAACGACTGCAACCACTGCAATCACTGCAATCACTGCAATCACTGCAACGACTGCAACGACTGCAACGACTGCAACCACTGCAACCACTGCAACCACTGCAATCACT
>Ga0193740_1000144_pt1 | contig 20599 bp, 24 predicted proteins | sample L2s1metaG_FD_145072 | JGI IMG/M metagenome (GOLD analysis project Ga0193740, IMG submission 145072) | Soil microbial communities from a riparian zone of the East river system, Colorado, United States - L2s1 | ecosystem: Environmental > Terrestrial > Soil > Riparian zone | place: USA: East River... | reverse complement strand
TCCAAACTAAATGTTCTCGAGGCCGATTTTTATCCAAAAGCAACTGACCACATAATTGAAATAATAAATGCTATAAAAATATTAAAAGAAAAAAATTATACGTATACTACTCTAAACGGAGTTTATTTCAAAGTGAGAGCATTTCCAAATTATGGTAAACTATCAAAGAAACAAATTGATGAGCTTGAACAAGGTACTAGAATTGAAATTGATAAATTGAAAGAGGATCCCTTAGATTTTGCTCTGTGGAAATTCTCCTCTGATGTTCCAAATTGGGAAAGTCCTTGGGGAAGAGGCAGACCAGGTTGGCATATTGAGTGTTCGGTCATGGTATCAAAGTTCCTTGGTAATGAAATAGAGATCCATGGAGGTGGCACTGACCTGATATTTCCTCATCACGAAAATGAAATTGCACAATCTGAAACTTTTAACGAAAAAAGGCTAGCAAAAGTATGGATGCATGTAGGAATGATTACAATTAATTCAGAAAAGATGTCAAAGTCGCTCAGAAATATGATAGTACTTAAGAACGCTCTTAAAAAATGGGGATCTAATATCCTTAGATTATACCTGATTTCTTCTCAATATTCAAAGCCTATGGATTATAATGATGAAATTTTACAAGAATCATTTCAAAAATGGAGACAAATTGAACACTGCATCTATGAGCTTAGAACAACCAAAAATGTATCTGAAAACATGGTCGAATTTGAGGATAAATGTAATGGTCTCCTAAATGATTTTTTGTCCGCATTAGATAGTAATCTGAATACACCACTAGCATTGACATCATTTATGAAGCTTGTTTCGTATGTTAACAACTTGAGTTCATCAGAAAAACTAACTATTAGGATGTCTGAGAAAGCGCTACCTATAGTAGATACCATCATGGATATCATCGGTATTAAAATAATGACAGTAGATAATGATACTAAAATCAAAATTGAAGAGATGATTGATCGGAGAAATAATCTCAGAGCTGAGAAGAAATTTCAAGAGGCGGACAAATTGAGAAAGAAGATCTTTGAATTATTTGATGTTGAGTTGACAGATCATACCAACTACACATCCTGGAAAAAAAGAGAATTGATTTTGAATCTGATCGATTATAGTTAAATCAATGGGTTCTAAAGATTCATTACTCACTATTTTATTATTTCATACAAAAGGATACTCCTTGACTTGACAAACTTTTAATTATTCCAGACATCGAATAATCTTAATTGAAAAACAGATACGCATTTTTCAGAATCATGATAATAGCTTCGATAGTTGTGTCAACAAGTATTGTCTTATCTCTTGATCCTATTAAAGATAATCTTCAAGTTTTTGGCGAATCAACCAGCGTCCTGGTGCCGCAACCACAAGAACAGTCAGGAAATAAAAGTAGCATCCAAATTTTTACCGATTCACTCAGGGTATTGGTATCAAAGTCTAATGAACTTACGAGCAAATATCAACAGGAACTTGGAAAATGGACAACTAAGGAAAATGACAACATGACAATGATTACCATAACTGAGAGTTATTTGTCCCTGTTTGAACAGCTTGAAAATGAAGCAAGAGATCTGGTTGTTCCAAACGGACAGGAAAATATTAAAGATTCTTTTATCAAATCTGTCAATTCAGAAGCTGCCAGCTATGAGCACTTTAAGAATTATCTCATTACTGGAAATAAAACTGAAGATGAACTTTCAATAGATGATTTGTCTCTTGCTTTCCAATATGAACAGGTTTATTCGGGTTTTCTACTAAAAAATCGTTAGACTATAGAGGAAAGTTATTTTGAAACACAGTTATATTGCCTCAACATACCAGTGTATTTAGGATGTTTTGTTGTGAAGGATTATTTTAGAAATGTTTTCTGTTGCTTTTCTCTTCAGTTAATCACAATAACAATGTCACTATTTTGTATTACCTTTCTACTAATAATAAATGGCGCAGGCTACTCTATAGATAATTTCAGTATTCTAGAAAAGAACATGGTGATTGATCAGAGTGGGTTTATACACTTATTTGGAGAAATAAGAAATACATCAAATGAAACTCAGCGGAGTATTACGGCTTTTGCTAATTTTTATGACAAGAACGGACAAAATATTGGAAATGGGAGTGGAATTGCTTCAATAAGGTCACTAAATATCGGACAGGTATCGCCATTTGAAATAATATTTCTGGATAAGAACCAGACCAAACACTTTTCTAATTATAGTCTCAATTTTGCGAGTGAAATTGGACAGCAGAAGCCAGACAGCATTGTTATAACGTCTTTAAAATCTAGACCGGACATATTTGGATATTATTATGTTAGTGGAAGAATTTCCAATATGGGTAATGATACCGCTACAAATGTTCTTGCGATTGCATCTTTCTTTGACAAAAATGGAAGGATGATTGGCCTATCAAGCGCAATTACCGAACCGAGTAATATGACTTCGTATTCTACGGCAAGTTTTACTGTTGTTATGGATGATAAACTACAATCACCAAAAATCAAAAACTATTCTTTGACAGTTGACTCGGATCAATATGCATCTAAATGAATTGTGATTTCCTATTCTAGACGCTCAGAATAACGAGCGGACTTGATATGGTATTCAAATCATCATGTCAATTGAAATTATGCAAGTCAAATATTACCTAAAGAACCTTAGGGATACAGAATTATATTATGCCGGCACAAATTGAATCTTAAATGGAAATATTTCAACCGTCAATCTTCCTTGCCATGTTTCCATATTTGTTTATCGGTAGCTTTCCAGTATTTGGATTGATATTGGTTACAAAGTGGATAGTAGATGATGTTAGGAAGAAGCGAAGATTGACTTTAAAAATATGAATCGAACTGAAGTAGCCTGGATTTACCAGGAAATATTGAAGACTCCTATTCTGGGAATGCCTGAAAATATATATCACATAGCAGAATATCATACATATATGTTGAATGGACCTGAAAGAAAATGCGCCTTGTGTGAAGAGACGCTGCCAAGTGAAAGCGCAATAAATATCTGTGAAAGTTGTTTAAAAAATGCAGATTGCTGCGTCGGTCTGGAAAACCTGAGAGAATAGATCTGATCTTATTCAGCCATTTTTAGCGTATCGCTTATCGTTATAATACCTGTAACTTCACCCTTACGACTTACAAGTACACATCTTGCAAATCTTACAAGAGGAATTAGAGCTTTAGCAGGTGTAGCTATGTCTACTATTGGCGGCGGTGGCTCCATTATCTGAAGTATAGGTACTTGATGGATATTTTTCTTGTCTTCACTCTCAAGTACCTTTCTAGCAAGGATATCTTCACTTACAATGCCCACAATTTTAAATACGTCGAAAACTGGGATTTGGCTAATAGAATTCTTCATCATCTTTTCAATTGCAACTTCTAACTTTTCATCCTTCTGGACTGATATCACCTCGTTGCTACAAATGTCTCCAGCCTTCAATGAGGTTTTTCCTTCTTGAGAACTAAGAACTTCAAATATTCTTTTAGCAGTATCATAACTTGGTTTGCATCGTCCTGACTCAATTTGATTTATCATGGATGTGCTGATTCCAGAAAGCGATGCCAATTCCCGTTGAGTCATTCCCAGCTTTATCCTTCCTTGCTTAATGTAATCAATCCTAGGTAGCATTTACAGATTGTTTATTCTAATTTCATATTTTTATAGTAATAGTACTGCCATAATAAAGCCAATAAATGGAAAAAATGATGGCCTTAACCTTATATTATATAGACTTAGAATTGTCATATTATTAGAAATGAGTCAAGACACCCACATGAAAAAGTGGGACTCTGTGAAGAGATACAAACTAACCAAGATTTTAAATCAGCTCTCAAATATTACAGGCCATGGGACAGAATTAGTTACGGTCTATGTACCTCCAAGAAGACCAATTTTTGAGGTAATTGGCCAACTCAGAAATGAATCAGGCACTGCGTCTAACATCAAATCAGATTTAACCAGGACTCATGTACAGGATGCACTGAGTAAAACAGTCGAGCATCTTAAATTATTCAAGGAAACACCTGAAAATGGACTTGCAATTTTTTGTGGAGCCATTCCGAACAGTAAGGGAATAGGTAATGAAAAAATAGAGCTCTATTCGGTTCTACCGCCAAAACCAATCCAGATTAACCTATACAGGTGTGATGATCATTTTTGGACAGATCATATCAAGGATATGCTTAGAGATGAAAAGGTAATAGGATTACTTGCGATAGATAGTCAGGAAGCAGGATTAGGCATACTTACAGGTGACAGATGGGAGGTTATAGATACATTAACTTCTGGAGTCGCTGGAAAACATCGACAGGGAGGTCAATCTGCAAGGAGATTTGAAAGACTCAGGGAGAATGAGCTTAATGAGTATTTTCATAGAATTGCAGAGCATGCACAAAAAATCTTTATAGACGAACATAAAATTAGCGGTTTGATCGTAGGAGGACCGGGTCCAACTAAAGAAAACTTTTTGAAGGAAGAATATCTTGATTATCGACTCCAAAGCAGCGTACTTGCTACAATAGATATCTCATACTCTGGAAGCGAAGGAATTAGGGAATTATTGGAAAAAATAAACGAACAAGGAATAATCTCCGAATATAGATTGCTAGAGGAGAAGAAATTAATAAAGAAATTCATGAGTCAGGTATATTCCGATGAGGGATTATCTGTGTACGGTATTCATGATGTTCTGAATATGCTAAAAAGTGGTATTGTAGACACCTTAATAATTACAGATGAGATACCATACATGCATTTAGAGATAAAGTGCAATAAATGTGGAGATATTGAGGAAAAATATGTTGACAGAATCAATTTGATCAATGTAAAGCAGGAGGAAGTATCAAAATCCTGCCCAAAATGTGGAACTCAGGACAGGGCGATCACAGATAAAGATATCGTGGACCTCCTCGAAGAATTATCGGCCAATATTGGAAGCAAAATGGAAGTTATCTCATCAAAAACAGAAGAAGGAGCACAGTTAGGAAGCCTGGGATATATTGGCGCGGTTTTACGTTTCAAACCATCACATCTATAGACCACTACGGTAGTCTAATTTGCCTTAATTCCATCTAGTGTCAGAGATGCTTTTATTTTTTGGGCAATCTTGTCAAGTTCTTCATCTGAAATGAGATTTCTTGAAGGCCATCTTCCATTAGGAGAATCATAATTGTATCTCGGGATTATGTGAACATGGACGTGAGGTACTATTTGGTTGGCTGCTCTACCGTTATTTTGTCCAATATTTAGGCCCTTTGAGTCAAGCGCCTTTACAATCCCTTTTGCTAAGAAAGAGACGATTGAGAATAGCTTGCCTATTTCATCATCTCCCATCGTAAAAATATCTTTGTGGTGTTTCTTTGGCAGTACTAGAGTATGTCCAGTATTGATTGGATACCTATCCATAAAAGCCACAAACATGGAATCTTCGAATATTTTAACTGCACTCAATTCATTGTCAATTATGGAGCAAAAGATGCATTTTGTTCTCGACTTCAATAAATAAAATCCTTGTCCCTTGCTGATTTATATTTTTGTCATTTTTAACTACGTGACTTTTAAATAGGTCATATTTTTTTCTAACTATGAATGACTGAAACGATTGAAGTATACGAATTTAACATGAAATTCACATTCACCTGTCCAAAATGTGATTACAAAAATGAAGATATCTCTTCTGTAGATATCGCCAATGGCAATGCTGAGTGTGGAATGTGTGAAACACTATTTAAGATAGAGGGAATAGACAACATAAAGATTTTTGCACTCTTAGAATAATTTTACCTATCAGATGATCCTTAACTTAGTATCAATGTTATCTTAAAATACGCTTTAATCTTTATTTCATTGATGGAACTTATCAGCAGAACTGTAGTTAATGGTCCAGCAAGGGCTCCACACAGGGCCATGTATAAGGCGATGGGCTTGAGTGATGACGATTTATCAAAACCTATTGTAGGGGTTTCCTCTACCTGCAATGAGGCAACACCTTGTAATATCCATTTGGGAGATTTAGCGCAACATTCAAAGGCTGGAGTAAAGGATTCTGGTTGTACTCCAAGAGAATTTACCGCGGTTTCCGTGTCAGATGGTATTGCAATGGGCCACGAGGGTATGAAGGCATCTTTAGTTAGTCGTGAAGTTATTGCAGATTCAATTGAAATAATGATGCGAGCACACAGGTATGACGCGCTGGTTGGTATCTCGGGTTGTGATAAGAGTTTACCAGGTACAATTATGGCAATGGCAAGGCTCAACCTTCCGTCCATATTCGTATATGGTGGAACAATTTTACCAGGGACATGGAATGGAAAACAGGTTACGATACAAGATGTTTATGAAGCAGTAGGCTCATTTGAAGCCGGGAAGATAAAGTTTGAAGACTTAAAGGACTTGGAAAATGTAGCATGCCCTTCAGCTGGTTCATGCGCAGGCATGTACACGGCAAATACAATGGCTAGTATTAGCGAAGCACTGGGAATTGCATTGCCCGGAAGTGCTTCTCCTCCTGCATTAAGTGAAAAAAGGAATGAAATCTGCTATAAAACAGGGAAGCAAATTTTCAACCTATTAGAAAATAACGTAAGGCCTAAAGATATTCTTACTTTTGAAGCATTTGAAAATGCAATAGCCATAGCTAACGCAATAGGAGGATCGACCAATGCTATTCTTCACTTACTTGCGATATCTAAGGAGATAGGTGTACATCTTGATCTAAAGGATTTTGAAAGGATTAGAAAAGCGACTCCACATTTGGCTGATACAAGACCCGGTGGTATGTATGTAATGGTCGATCTAGACAATGTGGGTGGGGTTCCGATTATACTGAAAAGTTTACTAAAAAACGGATTATTGAATGGTGATACCATGACTGTCACCGGTAAAACAATGAGACAAAATCTTGACAAAATATCCCTAGGTAATTCTGAGCCAGTAGTTTATTCCTGTGAAAAACCTCTACATCAGGAGGGAACTCTGAAGATTCTAAAGGGTACGCTTGCACCTGAAGGGGCGGTGATAAAGCTAGCAGGTCTGAACAGAACAAAATTTGAAGGAATTGCAAAAGTATTCAATTCAGAGGAGGATGCTTTTGATGCAACATCAAAGCAGAAAATCCAGAAAGGAGATGTTATTGTTATTAGATATGAAGGTCCTAAGGGCGGTCCAGGAATGAGAGAAATGTTGGCAGTAACAGCTGCATTAGTTGGCCAAGGCCTTGGATCAGATGTTGCTATGATAACAGATGGAAGATTTTCTGGTGCAACAAGAGGATTTATGATTGGTCATGTTTCTCCAGAAGCAATGGTGGGAGGGCCAATTTCATTGGTAAAAAAAGGTGATAGAATCAGTATTGATCTTGACAAGGGAAAAATTAATTTGAATATTAGTCGAATTGAGCTCAACAAACGTAGAAAATCTTGGAGACCTATAAAATCAATGTATAAGGATGGAGTATTGGCAAAATATATGCTTCTTGCTAGATCTGCGTCAGAAGGTGCTGTGACTATACCACAATTCAAATAGGCTTAATTGTGCGTGTTAATATCAGCAGAAATTAAGTAGTCATGATTTTTAGCCATAATACAATTTTCAAAAATCTTTTTCTATTGTCAATAGTGGCTATCTCGATAGTTTCGGTGGCATTTTTTTTATATCGATATGAATCAGTTACGGTTAACTTCTTCCCTCAAAATTCCGATCTAATCTATCAAGGTATTTTTAGTAATGCAACCAGTTTGTCTGAACTTGGAAATACTTCAAAATCTCTAGGATTAAGTAACGTGCCAGAAGGGCAAAGTAATACGACCGTTGTAAGTCCTAATAACGGCACAATCTTACCTATAGAGGATCTTGTTTCACTCAGTAATCCTGTTGACACTCTTACGAGAATGATAATAAATATATTGGAAAATACTTCAATTGCAGATACTCAAAATGGTAAAGATCAAGTACTAAAAAACTATTATGATCTGGGAGGCTCGTGGAATTTGGTAATCAGAGGTGATGAATTTTCAAATTTCACAGGTATGATACGGTTGAATAATACTTTGAATGATATTACCAAAAACTATTCCATAAAACTTGTTACCTCTACAGCTAATAATATCAGCTATCAGGCATCAAATCAAATATTAAAAATAAAGGGAACAGGTGATCTGACACTTGACGATCAAACTACCAGAGTTCAATTATTGATAATTCTTTACAAGAACGAAAATATCTATGTAGTATTTGCATCCAAGACCGAAGAGAATCTTTTCGATAATTTCTTAATACATGGAAATATCATGGAACGAAAATTTGAATATTGATTTTAGGAAATTATTCTATTTTTGGATCATTCTGCACCTATTAAACCAATTAAATCAAACCCTTCAGAGCTCTTGGAGCTTATTTCTGCGATTGAAATCAAATGACCATCTGGATCCACTATTATGGCATGCTTTCCAAAAGATTCCTCCTTGGGCTTCTTGAAAAACTCTACATTCTTGTCTTTCAACTTCTGGGCAACTGATTCCAGATTGCTTACCATAAACCCAACCAGGACTCCAGAATTTTTTGTTCTTGTCTTATTTTTGGATGGATGTAGTGCAAGTACTGTCCCGCTTGAAAAGAATTCTACCCATTCAGCAGAAGTATTTTTTACTGGTAATTCAAGTACATCACGATAAAAATTCATCGATTTATCCATGTCACTAATGAGTAAGATCACTGCGCCTAGTCTTCTGAATGTCAAAGTACTCCAAAATAATTGACTCTGAATTAATAACTTATCGATTCTAGCTTGAAAATCAAGCTCTGTCACAGTAAATTATATAAAATTTTTAATTTACATATGTCATGAGAGTGGATTTCAGATGTTAACAGTAAAAGTAGTTGATAAAAAGGTAACTTTGGTTGAATCAGAATTACCAAAAGTAAATGAAGACGAAATGTTGGTAAGGATGCAGTCATGTGGGATTTGTGGTTCGGATTTAGAAAAGGTCTATGGAAATTATGGAATGAGGTCATTGCGGGTAGGACATGAGCCTGCTGGAGTTGTTATTAAAGTTGGTAAAAATCTGAAAAAATTCCAGGAAGGCGACAGGGTTTTTGTACATCATCACGTTAGTTGCTATTCATGCAGATATTGTTTACAGGGCAACTATACAATGTGTAACAACTATCAATCCAGTAACATAGACCCATGTGGATTATCAGAGGAATTTATTGTTCCAAAATGGAATATTGAACATGGAGGTGTTTTGAAACTTCCTGAATCAATATCATACGACGAAGCAGCGCTGATTGAACCATTTGCTTGCTGTATTAGGGGACTGAATAAAATTTCAATAAAACATGGAGATAACGTGGCAATTCTTGGAGCCGGGCCAACTGGTGTAACGCTTACATTGTTGGCCAGGCTGTGGGGCGCCAACAACATAGTGGTTTCTGACGTTAACGAGTTCAGATTGAAATTTGTTGAAAAATATGGTGTTACAGCAGTGAATTTGAATCTAGATAAGCTGGATGATGTCATTAATAAGAATACAGAAAGTTTAGGAGTTGATGTCACAATATTGGCAACTGGTAGTATGAATGCATTCGAAAGTTCACTCAGAATAACACGAAGAGGAGGAAAGATACTGCTTTTTGGTGTTCCTTCCGTTGGCTCAAAGTTTGACCTAGACCTAAACTCCCTCTATTCCAATGAACAGATAATCATACCAAGCTACGGTGCTTCAGAGATAGAAACCAACCAGGCATTATCATTAATGTCAGACAAATCAATTGATCTTTTGCCTCTTGTGACTCATCGTTTTCAACTTAGAGAATCAGACAACGCTTTCAAGTGCGCTTACGAAGCATTAGATGCCATGAAAGTACTGGTAGTAACATCTTAGTTCATTCATGAAAACATAAATAACTTGTATAATCAGGTTATTTACCATGGACTGGGGATTGAAAAATCGCTTATCAAGGATAATTAACCAACAAGACGGTAAAGGGGTCATGTTAGCAGTTGATCATGGATATTTTCTGGGCCCTACAGAAAGATTAGAAGATCCGGAAAAGACCATTAAACCACTGTTAAAATATGCTGACTCTTTAATGCTCACTAGAGGAGTTTTAAGGACGTGTGTAGCTCCTGAATCCAATATTCCCATAGTTCTACGTGTTTCTGGAGGTACTAGTATTCTAGGTGAAGATCTTTCAAAGGAGACCATAACAACATCGATTGAAGAAGCAATAAGACTCAATACAGCATGTCTGGCTTTGTCTATTTTTGTTGGAGGTAAATACGAACACCAAACACTGAGCAATCTTTCTAAACTGGTAGACGAAGGTGAAAAATACGGGATTCCAGTATTGGCAGTTACCGCAGTTGGAAAAGAAATGGCCAGAGATTCAAGATACCTTGGACTGTCCTGCAGAATTGCTGCAGAATTGGGTGCGCATTTGGTAAAGACCTATTACTGTGAAAAATTTGAAGAGGTAGTCGAGGGATGTCCAGTACCGGTCATTATTGCAGGAGGTAAAAAGTTACCAGAAAAAGATGCGCTAAATCTGACTTTTAATGCAATAAGAGATGGGGCGTCTGGTGTTGACATGGGCAGAAATATTTGGCAATCAGATCACCCTATTGAGATGATTCAAGCAGTTAGAGCTATAGTGCATGACGGATTATCGGTAGAAGAGTCATTCAATTCATTCTTTTTGGAGAAGGGATTGAGATCTAATAAATTGGAAACCTTAAATACGCGATAAATTTTTTTAGTGGATATAATTTCATGTTTTAACATGTCAGAATATGAGGGTGGTACTTTTAGATGCAAGGTATGCGCAAAGGAATTTCTAACAAAGAATCAATGTGATGCTCATTATGATGATATTCATGGAGATGAAGTTGCAAACATTGGTGAATAACTACCTGAAAAGCAAATCATTAAAGTAAACGGGATGAAAATAATGTTAGATTTTTTAATGACCAAATTAATTTAATGTAAGATCTAGTTGAAAATTGCAAATGTAATTTTATTTGAAATTGGTATTTGTGCTCTTGAAGATTCTAATTTAGTTTACAAAAGGAAATTTGATAATCCCGTAATTGAATATTCTTCGCTCATACAGAGTCAAGACAATTACATAATTGATTTGATTTCCATATTAAGAAATTATGATCAGGTGCGAGTTAATAATAAGAACCTAATTGAAATTTTTCAACGGGAAAATTTTGACGTTAAACTAATGTCAGATTCTAGCCAAAACGAGATAAACCTCAATAAACTGGATCTTATCATAAAATTTGGATTATCAGATAACAGAGATGAATTAACCAAAATTTTGCAAAAATTTGCAATAAATCTTTCATCAATGAAAGTGAAGGAGACATCTGAAAAATTAGATCTTCATTTAGTTCAAGCGGTCAATACATTAGATGAAATGGATGAAATAATAAATACAATTAGTACAAGGATTCGTGAATGGTATGGACTCCATTTTCCAGAATTGGATTATTTACTTCAAAATATCATTACATACTCCAATATCGTGAGAGATGCAGGATCAAGGGAAAATATTAGCAAGGAACTCTTAACTAAACTCGAGGTACCTGAAAAGAAAATTGAGATGATTCAACTAGCAGTATCAAAAAGTCAGGGGGGTGACCTTACTGTTGAAAGTTCCGAATCGCTAAAAATTTTGGCGTCCCAAGTAATAAAGTTATCAGAATTGAGAACGAATCTTTCTAGCACAATAGAAAACCTGATGGAGACACTGGCGCCAAATTTGAAGAACATCCTTACTTCGACAATAGGCGCCAGATTAATTGCGAAAGCAGGTAGTCTTGCGAAATTAGCACAGATGCCTTCGAGTACAATTCAAATTATTGGAGCAGAAAAGGCCTTGTTTCGTGCACTAAAAACAGGTACCAGACCTCCAAAACATGGTCTATTATTTCAACATACTTCAGTTAACTCTGCTCCAAAATGGCAGAGGGGTAAAATTGCTCGTGCTATGTCTTCAAAAATAGCTATTGCAGTAAGGATAGATGTATACCGCAATGCCTCATTGGATAGTTCATTATTAGATAAATTGACAAAGAGAATTGAAACTATTCAAAAGATTTATCATGAGCCTCCGAAAGAGAAGGAGTCCTTTGAAGATAGAGGCAGATTCATGAACCGAAGACCAAGCAGATCTATGAAATTCAAGAGAAGTAAGATGCGTCATGAAAAACGTAGACGTTATTAGTTACGTTACTGTAAATGGAAAGGAGCATATAGCAACAATAAATCTATTGAAGGGTGTAACTCTTTATGGAGAAAAGCTTATCTCCAGAAACGGAAATGAATACAGAACATGGGATCCATTTAGAAGTAAATTAGCAGCTGCATATATCAAGGGACTTCATTTTGAGTTTTCTAATATTGGCAACGTATTATATCTAGGAGCATCCACGGGAACTACTGTAAGTCACTTGTCCGACATAGTTGGACACTCTGGCAAGATTTTTGCTGTAGAGTCTTCAACAAGAGTTGCAAGAGAGTTGATCTCAAATGTTTCCTCCAAGAGAACAAATGTAATACCTATAATAGAAGATGCAAGGAGACCCAGGAGCTATTTTTCAATATATGATAAAATGGATCTAGTTTATTGTGATATCGCCCAACCCGATCAAACAACTATTGCGATTGATAACTGTAAAATATACCTTAAAGAAGCAAAGCCAATGCTCCTTGTTATTAAGACTAGAAGTATTGACGTTACAATGTCCCCAAAGAATGTAATATCCCAAGAAATTAAGAAATTAGAAAGCAATTCATTTGAAATCAAACAGAATATAGATCTTGAACCTTTTGACAAGGATCACGCAATGATAAACGCAGTATTTTATCCAAAATAGTGAATACTAATGGCTATTGCCTGACACAATCAGTTGAGCAGGTTTCCAAGATTTTCTTGCAAATGGTGGAATTTCATTATTTTGTTTAAACCATTCTTTTACGAACTTTATCGTTTTCTTGTCAGACGGATATCCACTTCCAATATCCCCGTATTCGATACGAATTTTGCTTATTTCGGAATCACGCATAACCTTTGCAATAATAGAAGCCCCAGATACTACCACATTCAATCTATCCGCGTGGTTCATTGAAATCAATTTCGTATTATTTCGTTTAAGAAAACTACTGATAGTTCTCTGATATCTGGAAGGATTCACGTCACATGAATCAACGTATGTCTTGTCAGATTTCATATTTCCAATCGTAATGGCCATTGCCTCAGCTTCGAGAAGGTTTAGATCGTTTCTAAAAACATGGAAATCAATATCTTCAATACTTATTCTACATATACAAATTGATTCTGCAATGTTAACGATATTACCAAAAAAAGTTTGTCTTTTTTTTGGAGTGAGTAATTTTGAATCTTTAATTCCACACTTAATCAATTCTGACATGGATTTTTTGGTTACGCAGACTCCGGCCACGATGATCGGACCTAGTAAAGATCCTCTACCGGCTTCATCTACTCCACAAATGATGCTCTTATTGCCAGTGAACTCTAATCCCTTGAGTCCAAATCAAGATATTGTTGGTATTTTATCCTTGCCCCCGCAATCATGATATATTAGTAGCGAAAAGTTATCTTACGACCTACCAGAATTGCAATATGATGTTTCAAGGATCAAAGAAGGTAAAACTATTCTTCTAGTCCCAAGTTCATCACTTACTGAGATCGTACCACCAAAAAATCCTGCCTTTTTCAATCCGAATGCAAAGTGGAACAGAGATATTTCTATGCTAGTATACAAAATACAAGCTTCAACAAAATACAATCGAACCCTTGCTGACTCTATATGCGGTGTAGGAGCAAGAGGATTAAGAGCTTCAGTGGAAGTTCCGAAAATAGACACAATTTATTTCAACGATCTAAATCCTATTGCTATTGAACTTGCTAAAGAGAGCGCAAAATTGAACCAGGTAGAGGGCAAATGTCTTTTTAGTACCAATGAAGTTTGCAAATTCTTAAATTTTGAAGAACGTGAATCTCGAAAGTTTGACATTGTAGATCTAGATCCCTTTGGAAGTCCATCGCCTTATGTGGATTGTGTTTTGCGATCTGTAAGTAATCATGGATTGATATCAATTACAGCAACAGACAGTGCAGTATTGTGTGGCGTGTATCCAAATGTGTGCTATCGAAAATATTATGGATTGCCCATAAGGACTGAATATTCCAATGAAATCGGCATTAGGATTTTGGTCTCTTTTGTAGCACTAAATGCATCCAGATTCGATTTATCCATTGTTCCATATTTCTGCCATACTAATCTTCACTACATGAGAATATATTTGAGGGTAATTTTTGGAAGTTCACTTGCAAACTCTGTTTCCTCGAAAATAGGCTTTCTTAAACATTGTCAGAACTGTAAAAATAGAACTGTTGAAAATCTTAGAGAGCAAAACTTGGTTTGTGAAATATGTGGTCAAAAATGTAATTTGGCAGGACCGCTCTGGATAGATCCTCTTTATGATCCTGAATTTGTGGGCGCAATGTTAAACGAATTGGAAAAGGGCGAAAAAAACACACTGTCCGTCAACGATCATAACAGATTGGTTAAATTGATGCAAACCTGCAGTAGTGAACTATCATTTCCTTCTTATTTTGAAACAGATAGAATTGCATCCTTGGCAAAAAAGAGCACAATTTCACTGGATAATGTTATTAGTGTTCTCTCAAGCAATGGATTTAAGGTATCCAAGACTATTTTGAACGAAAAGGGATTCAAAACCAATGCAACACCGAAGGAAATAGTGAATCTCCTTTACGAATAAATAGTAATTTATAGAAATAATGTGATTAAGAGACTGTATGGTGGGGGCGTATTCAAATTGATTAGTTTAATACTAAAGGGGCGAAAACGTTAAATTACAAGTTAAAAATCTATCTAAAAGATTCAAAACATCTAGTTCGAATAAAGTTGAATACGTTACTGCAATTGAAAATATCGATCTTACGATTAATGATGGAGAATTTGTGTGCATTGTTGGACCTTCTGGATGCGGAAAATCTACTCTTCTTAACATTCTTGCAGGACTTGATAAACCCACCGAAGGAGAAATCATTCTTAACGGTCATGAAATCGACGGAACTGGACCAGATAGAATTATGGTTTTCCAAGAGAATGCTTTGTTTCCATGGCTCAATGTAATAGAAAATGTTGAATTTGGCCTAAAAATAGCTGGTTTACAGAAAGACAAGAGACGTCAGATAGCATTTGCACACCTAGAAACTATGCAATTGACAAAATTTGCTGATTCATATATATATCAGCTATCTGGTGGCATGAAACAAAGAGTGGCTCTTGCTAGAGCACTTGTTATGGACCCAGAAATACTACTTATGGATGAACCATTTGCCTCCCTTGATTCCCAAACACGAGACTTACTTTCGGTTGAATTGCAACTCATTTGGTCAAAGACCAGAAAAAATATCATTTTTGTAACTCACAATATAATGGAATCTGTATGTCTTGGTGATAGAGTATTTGTGTTCACTAATAGACCAGGAAAAATCAAGAGGGAAATTACTATTGATCATAGAAGACCAAGACTTACGGAGGATGACGAGCTCAAACCCTATTACAGGGAAGTCTTGGGCGAATTGAGGAATGAAATTAGTGCTGCACGAAAACAAAAATCTGACTAATTTTTCTTTAGCTTCTTGACAAGGTCCAGCCCATCTTCAAAACTATTTGGAGAACACAGAAGTACTTTATCTGTCAAATTCCCTGCCTCACGAATAAAATTTTCTGGCTCCTCTTCATAGGAACCCCAATCCAAACCGATATTCTTGGCCGAAATTTCGTTCCTCATTGATGGACACATTATACATGGTATAACATCGATACTATATGGTGTCGATACACTAACAATCTCCTTCAAATTGTCGATAGAACTTATCGACTGTGTGATAAAAGCACGTGGTCTTGCTTTAAGTTTATTTTTAATATTTACATTCTCTTGGATCTTGCTTGGAAATGACAAATCCAGTTTTATGTAGTTATTAAAATTAAGCTCTGAGAGAGTTTTAATGGCCTTGGTCGGCGGGACGTCGAAGATCTTATTACCAATAACAGGGTCATCTCCACGAAGAATTAGGATGCTGTAGACGCCAGAAAAGATAGCCTCTGTGACAAATTGCAGTAATGAAATAAGATTTTTATCATAAAGCCTGCACGTACAGCTTATCGGTTTAGATATTCCCATACTCTTTAACATTGAAACAAGCATCAAACTTGGAACCCGAGGAACACCAAGGACATTATCTGTCAAATGGATTCCATCAACATATTCTGATATACGTTTTGTTCTTGACAAAAAAAGATCAATACTTTTGTTTATTGTATCATTATCAAAATGATTATTGTAAAGAACCTTTGGAGGGTTCATTTCATAAATAACGTTAATATCCATCAATATCTCACAATATTAATCATAATTAAATCCTTAATTTATAATCTTAAAATTTCTTTACGGTCTATGTTTGCAATAAACTCCCTTGATAGATCTTATTATTTAGTTAATGATTAATACACAAGATGATTCTCTTTTGTACGATGAAAAACTAATCAAGGATTTGATATATCCTGCTTTGAATAAGCAAGCGATTTTTCCATCACCAATGAAGGAATTCAAATTTGCGGCTGTGATGATAATAATTCATTTCACGAATAGAACTCCAAATGTAATTTTAATAAAAAGAACAAAACTTGTGAAAAATCACGCTGGTGAAATTTCTTTTCCAGGTGGCAATTTTATGAGAGTTGACATTGACATGTTAGAAACTGCAATAAGAGAAACGAGTGAGGAGGTCGGAATCAGGATCAAAAGAGAGCAAGTAATTGGTCATTTGCATGCTGAGAGAACGTTGAGTTCACGGTACATAATTTATCCATACGTTACGTTATTGGACAGGATACCGGTAATAACTGATACCAATTATGAGGTAGAAAAAATCATAGATGCTCCACTGATCCCTTTACTTAAAAGTAGAGAGAGTGACATAGAACACCAGCAAGAATATTCGATTCCCCATCTACCTAAATTTACATATAAAAATGAGATTATCTGGGGAGCTACTGCAAGAATTCTGGACCAACTTGCAAAACTATTCTCACCATTGATTGACTCCTGAGAGGTTAAAATAATTTGAGGGATCAAATATAACTACGGTACTGTACTTGATATCATTCAGACTCAATAAGCATGTACTTCAGATTTATGTTTCCTCAAACTTCTGAAAGTACCGAATTTCAGAATGCATTTGTCACATTTCCATAAATTTACCTTTGCCTGACTGTAAAATGTATAGGATTCATTTCCGCTCTCATACTTACCTGTGCTTGTATTGTAATTTACTGGATTGTAATTAATTCTGTACTTGATTCTTGATACGTTTATTTTCAATTTCCAAGCTATTGAATTCTTTGTTTAAAAAAAGTAAAGTTAATTGAACAATAGGAACATATCAACCTTATTTTACAAACTTTAGATCAACAAAACTAATATCTCATATAGAAAAAGTATCAATGTGTATTTCGAGAACCTAGGAGAATATGTAGAATCTCTGGAAAAAGCAGGTCAGCTTAAAAGAATAAGAACCCAAGTTTCAGTAAATTTAGAAATTGCAGAAATTCTCCGCAGAGTGATGTATGCCAATGATGGTCCTGCAGTATTGTTTGAGAATATAGAAGGGTATAAAATACCTGTACTTGGTAACGCATTTGGATCCTTGAGAAGACTGAAGATGGCTCTGGACATGGAGAATTTTGAGGATATCGGAGAACGTATGACTGCATTAACAAGATTAAAAATGCCTCATGGATTGTTGAATAAATTTAAAATGCTTCCCAAACTTTCAGAGATTTCTGATTATGGTCCAAAAAGAACAAATTCAGGTCCTGTCACGGAAATTATTGAAACTTCCAATCCAACTTTAGATAGCTTACCTATACTCAAGTCATTTCCTAATGATTCTGGAAGGTTTATCACCTTCGGAATTACAGTTACAAAAAATCCTGAAACAGATGTTCGAAATATGGGTGTGTACAGGTTACAGGTCATTAGTCCAAAAAAGGCCATAATGCACTGGCAAATTCACAAGAGAGGCGCTCTCCATTATCAAATAAATAAAGATAATTTGCAAAAAACAGAAGTTGCAATAGTTATTGGAGCTGATCCTGCAACTGTCTTTAGTGCTGTCGCTCCTGTTCCAGAAGGATTGGATAAATTTCTATTTGCGGGGATCACTCGTAAAAAAGGAGTGGACCTTGTAAAATGTAAAACTGTCGATGTCGAAGTTCCTGCGTCAGCAGAAATTGTTTTAGAAGGTTATGTTGATCCTTCTGAGCTTAACATAGAGGGTCCGTTTGGGGATCATACAGGATACTATACACCGCCTGAAACCTATCCAACGTTTACCCTTACTGGTATAATGATGAGAAAAAATCCTATTTATCTCACTACAGTGGTAGGAAAACCAATTCTTGAGGATGCCTATATAGGTAAAGTCATTGAAAGAGCATTCCTGCCTTTAGTAAAGCTCTTCCAACCTGAAGTAGTTGATTTTTCAATGCCTCCTGCAGGTTGGTTTCAAGGTCTAGCTATAGTATCCATAAAGAAGAGATATCCTGGACAGGCCAAAAAAGTGATGATGGGTCTTTGGGGAATGGGACAATTGTCCCTCACAAAGATGTTGATTGTAGTGGATCAAGATATCAATGTACATGACTTGAATGATGTTATTTGGGCCGTGACAACTCGAACAGACCCAAAGAGAGATACAATGTTAGTTGAAAATGCACCTACTGATACACTAGACCCTGCGTCTCCATTATTAAATCTAGGTTCAAAGATGGGGATTGATGCAACTAAAAAAACAAAAGAAGAAGGCTACGAGAGACCGGTACAAGAGGAAGCAATCCCGGATGAGGGTACTGTTAAATTAGTAACAAAAAAATGGAATGAATATGGATTTGGAGAATAAAACACAATATGATAAATATATCTTATTTAAATGATGAATAATGAAGTTCGTTCACAGTGGTAAGGTAAAAGATGTATATGAATTAGACGAGAAGAATTTGTTATTTCATTTTACAGATAGAGTTTCAGCTTATGATGTATCGATGGTCACCGACATAAAAGGAAAAGGAGAAATTCTATGCAAGTTTGCGGAATTCTGGTTTAAATATCTAGATTCTGGAAATCACATGGTAAGATTATATGCTAAAGATAAAATGGTTGTAAAAAAACTTACAATGATTCCTCTCGAATGTGTTGTTAGAGGGTACTTGTATGGAAGTCTATTTGAAAGGTACACTGCTGCAGGGAACATCTTTGATCTAGGACCAAATTTGAAACTTGCATCTAGACTAGAAAAACCAATTTTTGATCCTACAACAAAGTCAAAAATCCATGATGTGCCTATCTCAGAGGATCAAATATTAGAACAAGAAATCCTGACCAAAGATGAATTAGGTTATTTGAAAAATACATCAATAAGACTTTACAAACAGATGTTTGGTATATCAAATAATGCGGGATTCATAATGGCAGATGTAAAATTTGAGTTTGGGAAAGACCCTATTTCGGATGAAATTATTTTAGCTGATTCCCTCGGCCCTGATGAATTTAGAATGTGGACAAGAGAGTCATACAAAGTAGGTGAAGAACAAGTGAGCTATGATAAGCAATTCCTTAGAGATTGGTTAACTAAGGTGGGATTCAGAGAAAAAATAAAACTAGCATCTAAGGATGATAAGAAGCCCATTCCTCCTAAACTTCCCTCTAATGTGGTAGATGAACTGTTAAAAAGGTACTCGTATGTTTATGAAAAAATATCAAAGACATGATTCCAGATTTGAATTTGCACACTATCTTCCAAGTTATCCATAGATGAGTGTAATACTTTCGTCATTCTACTGCAATCCTCATTATTGCTCTTACTTGGGAATTCATTAGTGAACTTACCATCTTTCTTGGAATATCAAATGCAGATTTATCACATGAAACAACTAGTGTTCTAGAGTCAACGTAATTTGATTTTCTCAATACAATGTCATGTTCATGTGTGATATCCAATCCGTTGTTGCCATACCCAGACAATTTAAATTCATATGGCTCTACGACAATTGTTATTTTTACAACAGTGCCATTTGTTCTCAATCTATCTTTTAATGCAGAATTCAAATCAGTACATGCTTTATTAGCTGAAACGCCTACAATACAATCGCCGTTTTTGGTCAAATTAGAATCCTTGGTAATTTCAATTGTCCTGGCGTGAAGAGAAAGTATATTCTTGTGACCCTGAAATGTTATTTCTTCTTCCAAAGTTAGGTCTGTCCTTCAGAAAATCAATTGACAATTTAAAGCATGATACTAAGGTAAACTTAAATTAAAGAATGCAAACAAGTTAGAGCTGATTTGTTACCTGCAGCAGCTGGTTATGATAGAGCAATAACGGTATTCTCTCCTGACGGTAGATTATACCAAGTAGAGTACGCCATAGAAACCGTAAGAAGAGGAACCTTAGCCGTCGGAATCAAA
>Ga0193740_1000143_pt1 | contig 20695 bp, 15 predicted proteins | sample L2s1metaG_FD_145072 | JGI IMG/M metagenome (GOLD analysis project Ga0193740, IMG submission 145072) | Soil microbial communities from a riparian zone of the East river system, Colorado, United States - L2s1 | ecosystem: Environmental > Terrestrial > Soil > Riparian zone | place: USA: East River... | reverse complement strand
TATGCAAAGTGGGCAGTGGTAGCTATTGCATTAGCGCTTTTAGGTTTTATTCTTACCGACTATTTCCAGGCACAAAGTAGAATGGGCCCGGGAGGTTCAACGACGTTAGGTTCGGTGAATGGAAAAAAAATTGATTATATCAATTTTGAAACTAAACTAAAGGCAAGAGACGATCAGCAACAAGCCGCCGCTCAACAACAACAACAGGAATATACCGAAGCACAAAAACATCAGACAGCTGAACAAATGTGGAACCAGGAAGTGGAAGAAATTATTATGACGGCCGAAGTTAAAAAAGTCGGAATTGATGTTGGCAAAAAAGAATTTAATGATTACTTGTTTGGACAAAACCCTCCTCAAGATCTTAGACAACGTTTTTCTGATCAGCAGGGAAATTATGACGGCGCTGCTGCACAGAATGCCATCAACCAATTAAGAAGAAGTCCCAATCAGGTAGAGAGAGATCAGTTGGATGCTTATCTCGCAGCAATGGAGTATAACCGTAAGATGGAGAAATACAATTCACTTCTTACCAACTCTGTTTATTATCCTAAATGGTATGTTGAAAAACAAAATACCGAAGCGGCGGGCCTGGCAAAAGTTTCTTTTGTTAGATATCCGTATTCAAAAATTTCTGATAGCGCTATCAAGATCACAGATAAAGAGATAGAAGAATATGTAAATAAAAATAAAGATCAGTATAAGCAAACAGAAAGCAGGAGCATTGCTTACACGATCTTTAACGCATCACCAACAGAAGCAGATTCTGCACAGTTGAGAAAACAGCTTACTGATCTAAAGCCAGAGTTTGTTACTGATACCACGCCGACAAGATTTCTTTCACGTTATGGAAGCACGATCGCTTATTCTGATGTATATGTTGGAAAGACGTTTATGAAAATGCCTGCGAAGGACAGCATTACCGCCCTGGCAAAAGGTGCGGTTTATGGTCCATATCTTGATGATCATACTTACGCATTAGCAAAGATGATAGAGATAAGAACACTACCAGATTCTGTAAAATGCCGCCACGTATTGATAAATAATGATCCGTCACAAGGGGGATTTGTAGATAGTGTAGCGAAAATGAAAATTGACTCTGTAGAGGCTGCAGTGAAAGGCGGAGCATCATGGGGAGACCTGGTACAAAAGTATAATCCGCAAACTGATGGTAGCAGAGCGACTAATGGGGAAATGACTTTTAGCTCATTTGATATGCAGCAACCAAACTTTGCAAAAGAATTTGCTCAATTCGCTTTGTTCGAGGGAAAAAAGGGGGAAAAGAAAGTTGTGAAAACAAGCTTTGGTTATCACCTTATTGAAATTCTTGAATTGAAAAATCCAGAGCCACATTATAAGTTTGCTCAATTCGCAAAGAATATCATCGCAAGCGACGAAACAGAACGTGTAGTTCTTGAGGATGCCAGCAAGTTTGTAAGCGAGAGCCGGGACTTAAAAACATTTAACGACAATATTGCTAAATCAAACGGACGCATTCAAAAATTCGAAGCGACAAATATTGGCCCAAATGATATTTCTATCCAGGACATTGATCAGAGATTAGCAGGAGGTTTTGGCCAGGCAGTATCTTGTCGCAATTTGGTGAGGGAAATTTATAAAGCGGACAAAGGAGATGTGATCAAACAGGAAAGAATTGGTGATTCCAGGTCGGGCTATAAATATGTTGTTGCTGCGGTCACTGATGTTTTAAAAGAAGGAACACAGCCAGCATATATCGCAAGAGTAGGATCAGCCAATTCACAAGGTGTTGAAAGGATACTTAAGGATAAAAAGAAAGCCGAAGAGATAAAGCAGAAGATCGGAAAGGTATCAACACTTGAAGCGGTGGCAGCATCAATACAAGATTCAATAGTTACAGTAGACAGTGTTCGGATAACGGGTGGCGGAATGATTACAGAAGCAAAGGTTTTGGGAGCGGCATTTAATTTAGCCAACAAGGGTAAAGTAATTAGCGAGCCAATACCCGGCAGAGATGCGGTTTATGTTGTAAGGGTTGACGATCTGACTACCACGTCTGTGGCAGTAGCAGATATTGAAATGCAAAAAACCCAAATGAGACAAAGAGCAAAGCAAATGCAGAGTTTTTATAGCTCACCGGCCAAGTTGATGAAAGACCAGGCAACCATTAAAGACAATCGACGAAACTTTTATTAATAATAAGAACCAATGAATTAAAAGCCCGTCTCGCCTCAGGCGAGACGGGCTTTTTTTGCGCCGCTTTTCGTAAACAAAAAGATCAAAAGCTGCGTTATTTTTGCAATAGAATGAGTGACGAAATTGTAAATAAGGTTGCCGAAAGCGGGTTAGTAACGATCGATCTTGAAAAATATCTTCCGCAAAAAGGATCAATAGAGGTCTTTGATCTGAAAGATTTTCTTTTTATGGGAATGATATTAAAAGAAAAAGATTTCAGGGAAGCGCTGAAACAACAAGATTGGGAAAAGTACAGAAACAAGAACGTGGCGATAGTCTGCACAGCTGATGCGATCATTCCTGTTTGGGCCTATATGCTTGTTACAACATATCTTCAGCCAGTAGCAAAAGAGACAATTGTTGGAGATGAAAAAGAGATCTATAAGACTGTTTTTTTAAAGAACATTTCTTCAATACACGAATCAGAATTCGCCGATAAAAGAATAGTTTTAAAAGGCTGTGGTGAAACACCGATCGATGATTTTGCTTATGCCGAAGCAACACGTAAATTGTTGCCGGTTGCAAAAAGCATAATGTACGGAGAGCCATGTAGTACCGTTCCGGTTTACAAAAAGAAATAAAACAATTTTCTGTGGGCTAAAACCCAACTAACAAAGCATCTTGATAACCCCAGCCTTCAAGCTGGGGTTAAAAATGCCATTGGATGTCTAATAACTGGGCTTTCGCCCGCAAGTAAAATAAAAGAATATAATTCCAACATCGACCACCGGCTATCAAGGAGAAAAATATTTACCTTACCGTCATAAAGAACCGTGTAAATGAGAAAAAGCTGGTGGGTTTTAACGCTTGTCATTTTAATTGTTGCTGCGGCATCCATATTTATTTATGGAAAGAACAAACCCAAAGAAAAACTTCCTGGCCACGTCAATTATAATATTCATATAAGACCGATACTTTCGGATCGCTGTTATAAATGTCATGGTCCGGAACCGACACAACGAAAAGCAAATCTTCGACTCGATATTCCTGATAGTGCATACGCGGTATTAAAAGAAAGCCCGGGAATGTTTGCCATTGTTCCGGGAAAGCCAGATGAGTCTCAGGTTTATCATCGCATTATATCAGAAGATACGGCTGAACGAATGCCGCCTCCGTCGTCCAATCTAGCTTTATCGGAATATGAAATAAAACTTATAACCAAATGGATAAAACAAGGCGCCGAATACAAACAGCACTGGGCGTTTATTGCGCCGCAACCCCAGCAATTACCCGAAACAGAAAATAAAAAATGGGGAAAGAATGAGATCGATCATTTTACACTTGTTAAAATGGAATCAATGGATCTTTCGCCCAATGAGCAGGCAGATAAAGAAAGATTATTAAAAAGAGTTTGTTTTGATCTGACCGGTTTGCCACCAACAATTGAAATGCAGGAAAAGTTTTTGAATGATAATTCTGCAAATGCATATGAAAAAATTGTTGACGAGCTTTTAGCTAGTCAGCATTATGGAGAAAAAATGGCTGTGCAATGGCTGGATGCCGCAAGATATGCAGATAGTCACGGCTACCAGGATGATGGTTTGCGGACAATGTGGCCTTGGAGAGACTGGGTGATCCATGCTTTTAATGAAAATTATTCTTATGAGAAATTTGTTACATGGCAGCTCGCGGGAGACCTGCTTCCTGAACCAACAAAAGAAATGCTGCTGGCAACGGGTTTTAACCGCAATCATAAAATAACACAGGAAGGCGGTGTGATCGATGAAGAGTATAGATTAGAATACGTATCTGATCGCACCAATACATTTGGAAAAACATTTTTAGCAATGACATTTGAGTGTGCTCATTGCCATGATCATAAGTTTGATCCTATTTCCCAAAGATCTTATTACAGCACATTCGCTTTTTTTAATCAAATAAATGAGAAAGGATTGCTCGGTGATATTACACTTGCTTCTCTTGCTGATCCGCCGAATATGAAGATCACCGACGAGGATGTAAAAAGTGTTTTACAATTCATGAATAAAAAAGACACGGCGGCAGTAATGGTGATGATCATGAAAGATAGCAGCGAAATAAGGTGTACAAATCTTCTAAAAAGGGGAGTATATGATCAACTGGGAGAGGAAGTTCCATTTAATACACCCCCGAAAATTTTTCCATTTGATTCAACAAAGCTTGAAAAGAACAGGTTGGGATTAACAAAATGGTTATTTGATAAAAAACATCCGCTGACAGCAAGGGTTTTTGTAAATCGCATATGGCAGGAATTTTTTGGAAGAGGACTTGTAAAAACGTCGGGTGATTTTGGAATGCAGGGAGAGCCGCCATCACATCCTGAGTTGCTTGATTGGCTTGCGTTGGATTTTATGAACAATGGCTGGAACATAAAACGACTGGTAAAACAAATTGTAATGTCTGCCACCTATTGTCAATCTTCAGTAGCAACAAAAGGAAAACTTGCAAAGGATCCCGATAATATTTTTATTTCAAGATCTTCAAGAATGAGATATGCGGCAGAATTTGTAAAAGACATTGTTTTATCAAGCAGTGGCCTGATGAATGATGAGATCGGCGGGCCAAGTATAAAACCATATCAACCGAAAGGAATTTGGGAGTCATCGACATCCGGCCGGGGACAATTAGCAAGATATGTACAGGACCACGATGAAAAACTTTATCGCCGCGGCATGTATACATTTATTAAACGCACCGTTCCGCCACCATCGATGCTGACATTCGATGGATCTAACAGAGATCAATGTGAAGTAAAAAGAGTGAGAACGAATACACCGTTGCAGGCATTGGTTTTATTAAATGATCCGCAGGTATTAGAAGCTGCAAGAGTATTAGCTGAGAAATTAGCAGTTGAAAAAATTTCAGAAGAACAAAAAATTGAAAAAGCATTTCGCATGATCATTTGCAGAAAAGCAAGTGAGAAAGAAAAGCAAATTCTCTTTGAGTATTATAAGAAAGAAAAAGATGGGTTTTCCCAGCGGCCAGCAAAAGCAGAAGATTTTTTAAAAGCCGGAGAATATAAGCACGAACAAAATATAAATAAAGTAGAAGCAGCAACGCTGATGCAGGTAGTTCATACAATTTATAATATGGAAGAAGCGATAACAAAAACGTAAACCCCTGTCCTCCGCCTTAGGCGGAGAGACCTGGGTGGAAGCCTCTTTTGTTTATTGATGATTGCTTTATCCCGAAGGGATAAAATATTAATAGCCGGGGTTTTAACCGGGGGATGAAAGGAAGGTTTTAGAAAGAACCCCGTAGGGGAGGAATGTAGATTAGATATGCTGAATAGAATTATTTAGTACAAGGGTGCGACGCAACGGAAGATGATAGTAGTAATGAAGTTGATATCATAAAAATAAAATTCATGGCAAACGAATTTTTCGAGAACAGGCTGAACATTACACGTAAACATTTTCTTGGCAAGCTAAGCCTTGGCCTGGGTAGTGTTGCATTGGGCTCGTTGCTCGTTAAAGATCTATTCAGCAGCGGTTCTTCGGAAATGTTACCGCCCATTGGACTTCCACATTTTGCACCGAAAGCAAAACGCATCATTTATCTTTTTCAAAATGGGGCACCATCACAATTAGAAAGCTTCGACTACAAACCAACATTGATCGCAAGGATGGGGGAAGACCTTCCTGCATCTGTAAGAATGGGACAACGACTTACGGGTATGACTTCGAATCAGGATAAATTCCCAATGGTTGGTTCGAAATTTAAATTCAATCAATACGGAGAATCTGGAACATGGATAAGCGAGCTGTTTCCAAACATTGGAAAAATTGCCGATGATATCTGTGTAATAAAAACAATGCACACCGAAGCGATCAATCATGACCCCGCATTGACATTTATACAAACAGGAGCACAGCAGGGCAATCGTCCAAGCATGGGCTCATGGTTGAGCTATGGATTAGGAAGTGAGAATAAGAACCTCCCCGCATTTTGTGTGTTGTTATCAAGAGGAAAAGGAAATGGTCAAGGCGTTTATTCAAAACTTTGGACAAACGGGTTTCTTGACAGCATTCACCAGGGAGTACAATTCAGCAATAGCGATGAAAGGGTTTTGTATTTAAACAACCCCGAAGGCGCAGATAAGTTAGACAGGAGAAGAATGCTGGATGAATTGGCAAAATTGAATGCATTATCATTCCAGGAATTTGGCGATCCTGAAATAAAAACAAAAGTGGAACAGTATGAAATGGCATACCGCATGCAAACCGCGGTGCCAGAACTTACAGATCTTTCAAAAGAATCAGACCAGATAATAAAAATGTATGGACCGGAATGTTTGGTGCCGGGAACCTATGCTGCAAATTGTTTGTTGGCGAGAAAACTTTCTGAAGCCGGAGTGAGATTTGTTCAGCTCTATCACCAGGGATGGGATCAGCATGGCAATCTTGTTGGTGAAATGCCGGGACAGGCAAAAGATACCGATCGTGCATCAGCCGCATTGGTAATGGATCTTAAACAAAGAGGGTTGCTTGATGAAACACTAGTGATATGGGGCGGTGAATTCGGCAGAACAAATTATTGCCAGGGAGCATTGACAAAAGATAATTATGGTCGTGATCATCATCCAAGATGTTATAGTATTTGGATGGCAGGCGGTGGCATTAAACCCGGAATTTCTTATGGAGAAACAGATGAATTCGGTTATAACATTGTAAAAGATCCCGTTCATATAAACGATTTTCACGCAACCGCTTTACACCTAATGGGATTGAATCACGAAAAACTTGTTTATAAACATTTGGGTCGTCGTTATCGCTTAACAGATGTTGCGGGCAAGGTTGTAAACGGAGTACTTGCATAAAAAAGCAGCATGAAATTATTCCAACGCATTTTATCCAATCTTAGTTTTTTTATAATCGCCATGCTTTTGTTTTTACTATTCTTTCAAAACAAAGTATCCCTTCCGCCATTTTTACAATCGGTAGGAAGAATGCATCCGCTATTGCTTCATTTGCCAATTGGGCTTCTTGTTATCTCATTTATTTTATGGATCGGTAAAAAGAATATTGAACCAGCTTCTTTTCAAAGGATATTTATTCTTGTGTTACAAGTCACGGCATTTACCGCTGGGCTTACTGCGCTAATGGGTTTTTTTCTTTCGAGAGAAGGCGGGTATGATGAAAACATTCTTTCAAAACATAAAATATTGGGGATCACAACCGCAATTTTATCTTATACTTTATTAATAGTATATAAATCTTTTCCAGAAAAGAAATTTGTTTTTGGAACCACCATCATATTATCGCTTACCGCCATGATCATTGGTAGTCATTTCGGTTCTAATCTTACACACGGCGAAGGATTTGTATGGCAACCATTGCGAAATGAAAATACCGAGGAAGAAAAAATCACAGATAGCAGTTCTTTATTTACCGCAGCTATACGACCAATTCTTCGATCAAAATGTTTTTCCTGTCATAATGAAAAGAAGTCGAAGGGAGGATTGATCATGACAACAGAAGAAAAAATTTTAGAAGGCGGAAAGAACGGGCCAATTTGGAAATCCGGAGATGCGCTGAGTAGTCATATCATTGAGAAGATCAATTTACCAGAAGACGAAAAGAAACACATGCCGCCAAAAGGCAAACCACAGTTGGACCAGGATCAAATTGATCTTTTATTTGCATGGATACAATCTGGGGCAGACATGAAGAAAACGATGCGAGATTATGCAGATGATGATACAGTAAATATCCTAGCGGCAAAATTTATTCATTTACCAAAAGAAGAAATAGAAAAAACGTATTCATTCGCAGCAGCATCGACCTCAACAATTCAAAAGTTGAGCGGTCCGTTTTGTTCGGTATTTCCAATATCGCAAAACTCACCGGCGCTGCAGGCAGATTTCTTTGTAAGGGAAAAATTTGACAGGAAAAAGCTGGAAGATCTTTTAAAAGTAAAAGAACAAATTGTTGTTCTCAATCTTGGGAATATGCCCGTTACGGATGCAGATATGAAAACGGTCAATCAGTTTACAAATCTTGAAAGGCTTGTCTTGAATAATTCATTGATCACAAATAGTGCAATAGGCGAAATCAAAAAACTAAAGAGTCTGCAATCGCTTTCGCTTGCAGGAACTCAAATTGATAAAAACGCAGCGCAATCATTTTCACAGTTCGATTCATTGAAAGAAGTTTTTATCTGGAACACAAAAATTTCAGCAACTGAAGCAGACGAATTACAAAAGCAAAACAAAAAGATAAAATTCGACCGGGGCTATATTCCTGACGAAAATGAAATACTTACGCTGACACCGCCAAATGTAAAGAACGAAGAATTTATTTTAGCAGCAAATGAAACAATAGAATTAGAACAAAAGATAGCAGGCACAACAATTCGATATACAGTTGATGGAACCGACCCCGACAGCACATCATCTCCAATTTATAATAGCCCCATTACTCGATGGTTTTATCCCCGTTTCAAAGCAAAAAGCATAAAGACGGGTTGGTATAGTAGTCCCGTTACTTCATTTTCATTTTTTAAAACGGGGATAAAACCATCGGGAGCAGAATTAATAAACAAACCGAATGAAAAATATAAGGGTAGCGGAGGCACTACATTAATTGATGGCAAGAAAGGGTTGGCTGAAAATTTCAATGATCCGGCATGGCTTGGTTTCAGAGAAGAACCATTTGTCGCAACCTTCTATTTTGATACGGCACAAACTATCAATAGTATTTCTATAAGTTATAACGAAAGTGTGCAATCGTATTTAATGCCACCTGCGGAAGTAGAAGTTTGGGCAGGAGAAAGTATAGACAAATTGAAATTATTAAAGAAGGCAACTGTAGCACAACCGACAAAAGAAGAGAAGAATGTTGTCAGGGTTGAAGGGATGAAAATTGATATTCCGCAATCAACATACAAGTATTATAAAATAGTTGCAAAAAATGTTTTGAAATTACCGACATGGCATCCGGGTAAAGGAGAAAAGGCCTGGATATTTATTGACGAAATATTTTTTAACTGATCAATATGAAACGAAAAGAATTTATCCAAAACAGCAGCTTGCTTATTGCCGGGAGCATCATCGCAAGGGAAAAACTATTTGAGATCGTCGATGGCGAAATTGTTTATGGCCAGCGTGAAAAAAGGTATAAGATGGTGAAAGATTGGGTAAACGCGGATGCAACAACTTTGCCGGTGAAAGATTGTCATGAAATGGTACAGGATGCCAAAGGAAGAATTGTTTTATTAACTAATGAAACAAAAAACAATGTGATTTTCTTTGATAAAAAGGGAAAGTTGCTAAAAACATGGGGTCATGATTTTCCCGGTGCACACGGACTGACTCTTTGGGGAGATAATAAAGAACAATTTCTTTTTATCACAGATACTGCAAAAAATCAATTCTATAAAACAACGATTGATGGGAAAATCTTACAAACGTGGGATTACCCTGTTGAAACTGGTAAGTATCCGGAAGCAAAGAGATTTGTTCCAACAGAAACAACCATAACAAAAGACGGAGAAATATATGTAGCGGATGGCTATGGTATGCAATACATAATGCACTATGATGAAAAGGGAAAACTCAAAAATGTTTTTGGTGGGAGAGGAAATGAAGAAAATAATTTGGACAATGCTCACGGCATCACGATCGACCATCGCACAAGCCCCGAAACTTTAATTATTACTGACAGAACCCGTTGCTGTTTTAAACGATTTTCAATGGCTGGAGAATATATAGAAACTATTTCTTTACCCGGTGCCTGTATTTGCCGGCCTGTTATAAAAGGAAATTATTTATATGCGGCCGTTCTTCGTTCGCCCAATCTTGATACGGCGGATTCCGGGTTTGTTATTATTCTCAATAAAGAAAACAAGGTCGTGTCGGTGCTTTGCGGTTCTGAAGCGTTGTATGAAAATGATAAATTAAAACCTTTTCATCAAACTGACAAGCTTTTTAAACATCCGCATGATGTGTTAGTAGACGATGAGGAGAATCTTTATGTATGCCAGTGGAGTTCAGGCAAAGTATATCCTTATAAATTCAAGCCCATAAAATAATTCTTATGATCATTCGCAGAGCAAAGAAAAAAGACATTGAAAAGCTATCGGTGTTATTTGACAAATACAGGATCTTTTATAAGCAACAACCTGACATCGACAACGCAAGATCATTTTTAAAAAAGCGAATGAAAAGAAGAGAGTCTGTGATCTTTGTTGCTGAAGAAAGAAAAGAATTAATTGGCTTCACACAACTCTTCCCGATCTTTTCTTCCGTTAGTATGAGAAGAACATGGTTGCTGAATGACCTTTATGTAAATGAAAAAGCAAGAGGAATTGGGGCGGCTACCAAATTGTTGGATGCCGCGAAGGATTTTGGTACAGAAACAAATTCAAAATGCCTGATATTACAAACGGCAGCAGATAATTTTACCGCACAAAAAGTGTATGAGAAAAATGGTTGGATAAAAGAAACAGATTTTTTTTATAGAATGGATATTTAGAACCACCCTCTTTTTTTGAATATCCAAAGCATTGAAACAGGGACAAGAAGCATTAGCCCCACTGCACCAATAAATCCATAGGGACTGTGCCACGGAAAACTTTCGAAATTCATTCCAAAAATTCCACCAATAACTGTAGCCGGCGCCATCAGGCAGGTCACGATGGCCATTACTTTCATTACTTCATTCATTTTTAGGTTTACATTGTTGATATAAAGATCATGCATGTTGATCATCATATCACGATAAGTCTCCCCTAGGTCATTTGCCTGTACAATATGATCATAAACATCTTTAAAATATTTAGTGCTTCTATCATCAAGCAGATCACTATCGCTTCGAATAAAACCATTAATAAGATCACGAACCGGCGAAATGTTTCTTTTTAAAACAATTATCTCTTTCCGCAACTGGTTAATTTTTGCCAATGATCGTTGGGAGGAACTTCTCACCACTTCTTCTTCCAATGCTTCTATCTGGTCGCCCAGGTTTTCCATTACAAGATAATAATGATCGACGATAAGATCGAGCATTGTATAGCAGAGATAATCGGCACCAGCCTGGCGAAGACGGCTGCTCGTTAATTTTAATTTTTCTCTCAATGAATTAAAAACGTCGCGATTTGGATCTTCCTGGAAACTAAGTACAAAATTTTTCCCAAGTACAATACTGATCTGCTCCTGCTCTACTGTATTCTTTTGAGAATTATAATAAAGCATATTGAGCAGGCAAAAGAGAATATTGTCTATCTCGTCCATTTTTGGCCGCTGGTTGATACTCATGATGTCTTCCTGTATCAATGCGTGTACGCCAAAATAATTGGACAATGTTTCTACATCGGCTTTTCGAATGCCGTCTATATTGATCCATGTTATGGTGTGGCTGGATAAAAATTGGAAACACTCGGTTACGTCTTTCGCCTCATATACCTCCATGGTCTCTGCACTATAATCATATATAGTGATCCTTATTTCCTTCGAATCTTCCCGGAGCGGAATTATAGTTGGATTTTGATTTAATATTTCACGGGTACGCTTTGTTCCGAATAAATTTAGTGGAACAAGGTAACGAAGATATTTTTCCGGTTTAAGCTTGACGTTCATAACATTGGTAAGTTAGCAAAAGAAACCCATCAGTAAAATAATGGGAGGTTAAAAATAGCGAATCGATTATTCTTTTTGTGAACCCAGTTATATTTGGCACTTTGAAATCAAATTAAAAATATGCCTTCTCAAAAACAGGAGTTTTCGTTTCCCGGTCAAACAACAGAGCAGCTATTATTATTCGCTTATGGAGCTTTTTTAGAACTCGGCTGGACGCCAAAGTATGCCGGTTCCAATGCAGTTATTGGATATACGCCACGCAGCTGGAATAAATATGATGATGAGATAATAGTGGAAGCCACAGACGAAATAATGTCAGTTAAAAGCAGCCTTGTACATAACGAATCTTTTGATATGAGGGGCAAGAATAAAAAGCATATCAAAGATTTCATGGAGGCATTTGAAAAAGTAAGATCATCAGCGCCAAAACCCGAATGGACAACGGCAATTGAAAGCTTGCGAACACAAACCGTTCAAACAGTATCAGAAGAAGCAAAGCAAGCGGAAGAAATTAATAAAATAATGAAGCTTTCGGGTTCAAACTTATATGCGACATATACCATTATAGGAATAAATGTTATAGTATTTATCCTGATGGCAGTTAACGGCGCAGGAATTTTTGCTCCAAATGCATTTGTGCATATTGATTGGGGAAGCAATTTTTCACCACTCACCTTATCCGGAGATTGGTGGAGGTTGTTCACCTGTATTTTTATTCATTTTGGTATTATCCACCTTGTGATGAATTCTTATGCATTGTATATGGCGGGAGTATATCTTGAACCCATGCTTGGGAAAACAAAATATATAATTGCATATTTGGCAACGGGAATTTTTGCCAGTCTTGCCAGTCTTTGGTGGCATAGTGAAGGAGTAAATAGTGCTGGTGCTTCCGGCGCCATCTTTGGCCTGTATGGAATTTTTCTAGCGTTACTTTTTACTAATCTTATTCCAAAACAAATGAGGTCATCGCTATTGCAAAGTATTGGTGTCTTTGTTGTATTTAATTTGATCTATGGCACAAAGTCTGGCATTGACAATGCAGCACATATTGGCGGGTTATTAAGTGGAATGATCATCGGGTTTATTTATTATCCATTATTAAAAAAAGAAGACAAAGGTGCTAAAAGTAATCTTGCTTTATTAGCGATAATTGCTGCGGCATGTTTGTCTGCATGGATCTATCTAAACAACCAAGGAAATAAAATTGGCAGAGAGGAAAGGGAGGCGACTTTAAAAGAAATAAAAGAAAGAAAATTTCCAGATGGAGAAAAGGTTTATGAAAAGTATAATGAATTTGCCCAAAGCGATGAAAACATTGTTAAGATGTTTAACGATGGAATAAGCTCTTATAAAGACTGGCTCACGGCAAACGAAGAAAATATAAAACTGGAATTTGACAAGGCATCATCTATTGTTGCCACCATGAAAAACTACAATGTGTCAGAGTCGGCAAAACAAAGGATCAATTTACTCGAACAATTATTGGATGCACGGAAAGAACAAGTATCCATTATAAGACAACTTGCACAAGAGGATATTCCTGCAAACCAACTAAAGCTTGCGGAAATAAGAAATAAACAGGCAGAAATATTGGCAGAATTAAATAAGAAGGATAATTAAATTATAAAGAGCTTTTCGCCCGTTCCAGGTCTTCCGGAGTATCAATCGCGATATTGGTATAATCAGTTTCGGCCATTTTTATTTTAATACCATTTTCCAAATAACGTAGCTGCTCTAATTTTTCAATCTTTTCCAATGATGATTGTGGCCATTTTGTAAAATTCATCAACACGTCTTTATTGTATGCATAAACGCCGACATGCAAAAAATATTCAATGTTCATTTTTTCATCCCTTTGATAAGGAACAATGCTTCTGCTGAAATAAAGAGCATAACCCAATTTATCGGTGACAACTTTTACATTGTTAGGGTTAATAGCTTCTTCTTTTGAAATTTTTCTCATCAGCGAAGCAACCTGTATGTTATCATCATTAAAAAGACGAACTAATTTTTCCAGCGGTTCTTTTTTTATAAAAGGCTCATCACCCTGAACATTTACGATGACATCAATATTCATTTCTGTAATTGCTTCAGCAATTCTATCACTGCCGCTCTCGTGTTCTTTTTTACTCATGACCACTTTGCCGCCGCTATCTTTTATCTCTTTATAAATTATATCGCTGTCGGTTACAACAAAAACATCATTGAATAAACCTGTTGACACTGTATTATCATATACATGTCGAATGATCGTTTTATTTCCCAGCATCTGCATTAGCTTACCCGGAAAACGGGTAGCTGCATAGCGGGCAGGAATTACGGCAACAATAATCATTCGGGGAAGTTAGCAAAACCAATCAACCATCAAGTTTTTGAAATGGTTTTTTTAACAATGCCACCAGGTCTTCGTCTTTTTCATTGGGATAATAACGGTCAAGACCATAGCGAATGCTTTTGGGATCAAGTATTTTATAGGTTCCAAATAGCCTGTCCCAGATCGAAAAAACACCACCATAATTGCTATCGGTATAGGGTTGTTTCCAATGATGATGTACTTTATGCATATTAGGAGAGACTAAAACATAGCTCATGGACTTATCTAGCCACTTTGGCAGAGAAATATTTGCATGAGTAACCCCGGTAAATACTGTTAATAGTGTTTGATAGATCATGATTCCATACATAGGGGCGCCACTTATAAAAATTGCGATTAAAAAAAACAAACCACGCCAAACACTTTCCAGCGGATGATGCCGCAAGCCACTTGTTACGTCAACATTATTGTCGGTATGGTGAATAATGTGCATGCGCCAGAATAAAGGAACTTTGTGTTCTACAACATGGGAGAGCCAGGCGCCAAAAAAATCGAGGAGCAAAGCAGAAATGATGATGGTGCCAAACACTGAAGCATTAAACCAATAAACAAGACCGAACTTTTCTTTAAAAGCCCAATCGGAAAGAAAGACAATCAAGACACCAAAACCAGTATGAATGATAAGATGAAATGCGGTAAAAAAAAGATTGACACCTGCGTGCCGGGCCTTATTTTTTTTATACTTGAGCGGTAATAAGGGAATAGCGCCTTCGATGATCCATAAAATAAGCAAGCTCCCTACAATAAACGCTAGTCTTTCCAGGGGTCGTTGTTCAAGGGTATTAAAATATTCCTTTAAGGAATGCCACATGAGACTTATTTGATGAAAAGTTACACCAAAATATGTTAAGCAGGATCGTTTGTTTCATTACTATTTGCAAATTCGTTTCCGCAATCAAAACAATGATTTACTTTGTCTACAGCCATAGCAAAACCTGCAAAAGAATAAGTGAATATTGCGGTGATCCAATTTGATGCTTTACGCGGAGTGCTAACTAATTCAATGTTGTGCCCTTTGCATTTTGGACATTCAATCGCCTGCTTACGGTTATTTTCAGCCTCCCTGAAAATCTCATAAGCACGACTAAAATCTTGTTTAGCAACAAGCAATTTTATTCCGCCAACCGCATTTGTCCAAATTGGATTTATCGTAACCGTATTCTCGTCCTGCAACCAGCACTCAATATCCTCACTTTCCAGGCGGCCCATTAGTAAGTGAGCATCCATGTAATTATCAAAAGATTGCAGAATGACAAAGTCCATTCTATAAAAATAAAAAAGTCCAGCCTAAGGCGGGGCTAAAAAGATATTTATATTTTAAATTATTGATTCAGCATTAGCGGCATTACCAGCATCATCAGCTCCTCATTATCTTCCTGCTCTGTAGGCTTTATTATTCCCGCTTTTGTTGGAGTGGAAAGTTCAATTTTTATATCGTCACTATCTGCGGCGTTGAGCATTTCTATCAAAAATTTTGCATTGAAAGCGATCGCAAGATCTTCGCCATCATAACGACATTTCATTCTTTCATCACCTTCAAAGCTGAAATCAATATCCTGTGCGGTCAATTCAAGTTCACTGCCCGCAATGCTAAGAACAACCTGGTTGGTGCTTTTGTTACTAAAGATAGCAACACGACGCAATGCCCCCTGGAAATCATTTTTATTAACCACTAATTTGTACGGATTGTCAGTAGGGATCACAACTTTATAATCCGGGAAACGAGCATCGATCAGGCGGCAACTCATTTGTGTAGTGCCATGTTTTACAAAAAAATGATTGCTATTGTAGCTGATAGAAATTTCATCATCATTCGCTGGCAAAGCAGATTTTAAAAGCGTTAATGGTTTTTTAGGAACGATAAAGTTGTCGCCTTTCGGACAGCTTACGTCGGTCCTTTTATATTTTACCAAACGATGTGCATCAGTGGCCACGCATTGCATTCCCTTTTTATCCAATTCAAAAAACACACCGGTCATTGCGGGACGGAGATCATCATTGCTTACTGCAAACAACGTTTTATTAATAGCAGTGATCAACGCTAAGGAAGTTGCTTTGAATGTAGTGGTATCATCAGCAGAAGGCTCTTTTGGAAAATTATCAGGGTTCTCCCCCATTACTTTATATTTTCCATTATCACTGGTGAGTTCAATACCAAAATTTTTATCGATATTAAATGTCAACGGCTGATCCGGAATGTTTTTCAAACTATCCAAAAGGATCTTTGCAGGAATACAAACCTTTCCACTGTCTTTTGCTTCAATATCCATTTGAATGCGCATCACAGTTTCAAGATCTGTGGCTACTACACTCAGTTTATTTTTTTCTACTTCAAACAAAAAATCTTCCAGGATCGGCAGTACAGTATTGGCATTAATAACACCAGAAATATGCTGCAGTTGTTTCAGTAAAGCCGAAGAGGAAACAATAAATTTCATCTTGCATTTGGTTTGAGGCGAAGCTAATGATTTTTGCATAATAGCCAACATTTATAAAAACACTGTGGATTATTAATTAGCAGCAGGATACGAGGCTTACATTTGAGCCCGGAAATAGAAAATGCTACCCAAAAAATCATTGACCAAAGACCAGGCGTACCAGAAGTTAAGGCATTATTGTGCCTACCAGGATCGCTGCCATAGTGAAGTAAAAACGAAAGCCTATTTACTTGGATTAAGAAAACCGGAGGTAGAAGAATTAACCTCAAAACTGATCGAAGAAAATTGCCTTAATGAAGAACGTTTTGCAAAAGCATTTGCAGGCGGTAAATTCAGAATAAAACAATGGGGCAGGATAAAAATTAAAACAGAATTAAAGAATAAACAGATCAGTCATTACTGTATTACTGCGGCGATGGATGAAATAGATGACCACAAATACAAACAAACGCTTCACAAGCTGGCGGTAAAAAGATGGAATTCCATAAAAGGAGAAGGAACAAACCTGTATTTAAAAATGACAAAAACCAGGGATCATCTTTTGCTTAAAGGATACGAATCTAACCTTATAGCAATAGAAATTAAATCTCTTGCAGAAAAACAAAAAAGCGCCGGCTAGCGCCTTTGACAAGAAAAATAGATCGCTTTAAAATGGTTTTGGTGATGCCTGTGATGCTCTTACTTGTTCAGCCGTTCTTCCACCCGGGGGACAATTTTCTCTAAGAAATTTAGAGTACAATTTGCCAAGGTGTTGAAAAGTACCCTCGCCCTCATTGATGCTATGCGTACGGTTTGGATAGCTCATCATCTGGAACATCTTCCCATGTTTCACTAATTCATTTACCAGCTTTTCTATATTTTGATAGTGTACATTATCATCGCCGGTGCCATGCATGAATAATAAATTTCCTTTTAAATTTTTTGCATAAGTTAATGCGGCACCTTTTTCATAATCACTCATATTTTCCTGAGGGAGCCCCATATATCTTTCTGTATAAATATTATCGTACAACAAAGAACTGGTAACAGGCGCAATCGAAATTCCTGTTTGATATTCATCGGGATATTGAAACATCAGGTTCAATGTTGATGAACCACCTCCACTCCAGCCCCAAACAGCTACACGGGTTGTATCAATGAAATTCCATTTCATTACTTCTTTAGCGCCAAGTGCCTGGTCTTTGATATTTAACTGACCTATTTTCTTATAAATGGATTTTCTCCATTCTCTTCCTTTGGGAGAAGGGGTGCCGCGGTTATCTAATGAAACCTGTACATATCCATCAGCGGCCATATCGCCATCATATAAAAAATTACCAGCAGCGCCATAACTATCATCTACAGTTGTAGATGCAGGTTCACCATAAACATAAAAAACAACGGGATACTTTTTTGTGCTGTCAAAATCTTTTGGCAAAATGCGCCATCCATCCATTGTTACACCCTCTTCTGTTGTTACCTGGAAAAAAGCGATATTACTTTTCTCTTTATTTTCTTTCTTTATTTTTTTCACCATATCATCACCATCTTTAAACGGCTTGTGATCGGGCAAGGTGACCCATTCGGCCATCGGTGGTGTGTAGTAATTTGAAAAACTATGACGGGCAAATTTTCCATTGGGAGAAATTTCATAAGTATGTGTCCCTTCTTCACCGGGAGGAGACATTCTTTCAGCAGGAGAGTTGCCGTCTAATTTTGCAGCAAACAAAAAACGTTGTGTAGCATTTGATGGAGAGGCATAAAAATAAACAAGACCATTCTTTTCATCAATATTAAGCAGGTCGATCACATCATAATTTCCTTTTGTGATCAATGTTTCTTTTTTTCCATCCTTACTTATACGGTATAAATGACGCCATCCATCTTTTTCACTGGTCCATATAAACTCATTTCCTTTTGAGATCCAATCCCAACCCCTTACCTCACTTCTCCATTCATTGATCGTTGCCACCCAGGCCTTGTCAGTTTCTGTATGAATAACTCTTGCATCGCCGGTATTGGTATTGCAGAGCAAAAGCTTGCTTTCGTTTTGTTTGCGATTCAGTTGTTGTAAAACAATTTCACCGGCATTACCCCACTCCATTCGTATCAAATAATTCTGATCAGGCTCACCCGGAACTTTCATCCACTTTGTTTGTGCGGTTGTAATATCTACCACCCCGATGCGAGCCGGTGAAGGAGGTTCGCCGACTTTTGGATATTCAACAGGAATTACTTTGCTATAAACCGAATCAGTTGTGTTCAGCATATAATAATCGCGGATCTTGTTGGCGTCTATCTGCCAGTAAGCGATGCTTTTGCTGTCAGGGCCCCAACGAAAACCATCGCGACAGGAAAACTCTTCTTCATACACCCAATCAAAAGTTCCGTTAATTAATTTCTTTGTGCCATTATCGCTGGTAAGTTTTTTAATGACACCCGTTGACAGATCTTCCGAATAAATATTCCTTTCACTTACGTAAGCTACTTTTTTATTATCGGGAGAAAATTTAGCAAACTGCAACGATGCCGTTGTTCTTCCTTTTCCCATTTGTTTCAGATCACCGGATGCTAAATTCAATAACCAATAATCACCACGGGTTTTGTAACGCCATACTTTTTGCGTATTGGTATAGATCAATGCAAGCTTTCCATCGGAAGAAAGTTGAAAACTAACCGGACTTAATGTATCACCGTTTTTTGTGATCAATTGTTTTCGGCTGATGAAAACCGTTTTATTCTGTGAAGGCAATTCGATCTTCACTATTTCCTTTTTTTCAACAACATAGTAAGAGCTGCCATCGGCGGTCCACTTAGTAACTGATACGCCGGGTTGAGCAAAAAGGAGAATAAAAACAAGTTGTCCAACAATTAGTAAGCTGAATTTTTTAGCATCTTTTATAAACAGCATATTGAAAGATTTAAGGCGGAAAAATACAGAAATGCTGTGAGATGAAAAGGTTAATGTGATGGGTGGACGAATTGATTTATTATTTTACATGGATGGCCTAACTGAATAACTTTACAGTATGTCAACTCTCACCATCACAGGAATTCAGACGCTTCTTCATTGGGAAGACGCTACGGCCAACCGAAAAATGTTTGAAGGAAAGATCAATAGCATTGCTGATAAAACAGAGATCATTATTCTTCCCGAAACCTTCAGCTCCGGCTTTAGCATGAAACCAAAAATGCTTGCTGAAACTATGAATGATGAAACAATAAAGTGGATGAAACGAATTGCAGCAGAAAAAAAAGTTATTCTCACAGGCAGTGTGATCATGGAAGAAGGAGGAAATTATTTTAACAGGCTTATATGGATGTTGCCAAATGGTCATGCAGGTGTTTATGATAAAAGACATTTGTTTGGTTATGCAGGAGAAGACAATGAGTTCACTCCCGGCACAAAGAGATTAATAGCGTCGGTTAAAGGATGGAAAATTAATTTACTTGTTTGTTATGATCTTAGATTTCCGGTTTGGGCAAGACAACAAACACAGGATGATGGCCCCGAATATGACCTGCTTATCTATGTTGCCAATTGGCCCGAAAGAAGAATTCATGCATGGAAAACTTTGTTGCAGGCAAGGGCGATCGAAAATCAATGTTATGTTGTGGGAATAAACCGTGTTGGCAATGATGGGAATAATATCTATCACAGTGGTGATAGCATGGTTGTTGATCCGATGGGTGAAATATTATATACAAAATCACACGAAGAAGATATTTTTACCATAACACTTCATAAAGAAAAACTGGATGAAGTAAGAGCCAGGCTTCCATTTTGGAAAGACGGCGATAATTTTATGATACAACCATGAAACAAGTATTAACTAACGGAACTATTTATACGGGCAAAGAGATTCTTACCGGCAGTGCAATTCTTATCAATGATGGGGTCATTGTTGGATTCGTTTATGATACCGATATCCCGGATGATTATGAACTAAGAGATCTTGGCGGAAATAATATTGCACCCGCATTAATTGATCTGCAGATATATGGGGGAAATGGATATTTATTTTCTGCTGATCCTTCTATAGAAGCGATAGAGGCAACTTACAAATATTGTTTGCAAGGAGGAGCATCAAAATTTTTATTGACAGCAGCAACAAATTCTTCAGAAGTTTT
>Ga0193740_1000142_pt1 | contig 20707 bp, 17 predicted proteins | sample L2s1metaG_FD_145072 | JGI IMG/M metagenome (GOLD analysis project Ga0193740, IMG submission 145072) | Soil microbial communities from a riparian zone of the East river system, Colorado, United States - L2s1 | ecosystem: Environmental > Terrestrial > Soil > Riparian zone | place: USA: East River... | reverse complement strand
CATGAGTAGCTGTTTGATAAACAGAACCCAGCCGGCCAATAGAGGAGAATATGCGGCTTTATACACAATGGCCTGGTCGGCAGCTCAAACGCTTGGCCCCCTTGGCGGGTCCCAATTGGCTGGTCATTTTGGATTTAAATGGCTCTGGATCAGTGCCGGAGCATTGTGTATTACAGTTGCCTTTTTGATCAGGAGGTTACGTGAAAAGGATGTCGACGAAAGAAAATAACAGTGCGTTACGGCCCCTTGGCATGATTTTCTTAACTTAACTATCAAATTTTCATTATGGATAATGTTATTAACAACGCTATGGGTAAAGAAACTAAAAAAGAGTTTCGCAAAACGATCTCGACAAAATTGGAATCAAGTTTAGTTGAATTCCGGAACGATATCAAAGAGAAAAAATTTAAAGCCGCAGTAAAGAGGGCAAGTAAATTGCTGGCAAACGATCTGTTTGTTAAACAAAAAAAGAAAAAAGAGAAAAGCAACACTGTAATGGCAGAAGCTATTGGAGCATAATTTTTCCACCCATTTCATTGATGTGTCGACTTAGGCGAGACGGTTTTATTTTGTCTTTTTTTATAGTCCAAAACATTTAGCCAAATACTTAAAGCGAGCGAAGCAAAAAAGACGATCAGTGTTAGTTTTTCAACGAGATCTTTTTGAAAATTAATACCTGTGAGTTTTAATAGCAAGAAATGAACATATGATGTAGACTGGTCATGCAGCCCCATTTTTTCCCTGATATCCCAATGCCAATCGGTACAAAAGCAATAACCCCAGCCATACCAGATACCAACTATAAACCACGAGCCGGCTGTAAGTAAAAGTGTAACCAGGTTCCAGCGACGGGTCTTTTTCCAAGCCCAGCCAAAACAATTAAATAACATGAGGATCGTGTGAAAGACAAAGAAAAAAATATTCAGAAATGGGTAAACCATTAATATATTTTTCTGCCTTCATCATAATTCAATAGCTGCTCCGCCATAGAATGATCAAATACAGCTTCCTTATTGGAGATCACCTGGCGCAGAAGATCGTGTATTGTAATAACACCTTCAAATTGCTGGTCATTATAAGCAAGCAGATACCGAGCTTTATGAGATAGCATCAGGTTCATACAATGCTCTACTGTATCAGCTGTGTCAACCATCGGAAGATCATTGGTCATTACTTCTTTTACTTGTGTGTTGGCACTTGAACGGCCCTTGAGTATCACGTTCCGACTATAATCTCTTTCACAAAATATCCCTTTGAACTCATCTCCTTTTTTTACAACCAGGTAACTGAGATTAACAGAATTCAGCATTTGCAAAGCATCAATAACAAGTGCGTCTTCATTAATATTGTTGAAAACTATTGGTTTGCTCCTTAAAAGATCGTATACAGTACGCATGACTTTATCGTTTGTTATAAAGTTCGGGGTTTTTATCAAAAAATAAATTGATTTCTGATGGTAAAATTACCTGATCATGGTTTGAAGTCCTACCTGGCTCATTAGGCTTTATTCTTATTACAGTATTTTCGCCATAAATTTTACAAAATGGACTTGCAAAAGCAATTTGAAGAAGCAACCGCAAACAGCAAAAATCTACCTGAAAAGCCATCGAATGAAGTTTTGCTTCAACTTTATTCTTTATACAAACAAGCCTCCATTGGTGATGTCAATACCGAACCGCCTTCTAATCCTTTTGATTTTGTAAATAAAGCCAAGCATGATGCATGGGCCTCTCTGAAAGGCAAAACAAAGGAAACAGCCATGCAGGAGTATGTTGATCTTGTTAATAGACTTAAAGAGTGAGATTTTTTAGAATATGCTTGAAAAATATTTGTCAATTCTTGTTTGCCCCGTTACACGTTCTGCACTCAGGCTGCATAAGATAGTTGTAAAAACTAAATTATTCAGCAGTGGAGAGAAAGAAATTACCAGCGAAGGAATTTTGTTTGCAGATAAAGATTGGTTCTACCCTGTTATTGATGGAGTTCCCCGTTTACTGATCGAATCTTTTTTAGACCAGGAAGAATTTTTAAAAGCCAATCTTTCTGATTATGAAACCAGAAAAGAATATTTGTTTAAAAGCTATCCGGACATAATTAAGCAAGCGATTAAAAAAAATGAAAGAACAAAGAAGAGTTTTGAATTTGAATGGAATCTTTTTAATTATGAAGAGGACAAAACATGGGAACTGCAAGGAGAAGACCTGCTTGTAAGATTTCTCAAAGAAACTGATGAGACAAAAGAATCATTGAGAGACAAATTGATCTTCGATGCCGGCTGTGGTAATGGACAGTTGAACCAATATATTGCCCGCTGTGATGCTTTGGTAGTAGGAATGGATCTAAGCAGAAGTGTTGAAAGAGCTTTTTTAAATAATAAAGAAGAAAATGCTTTTTTCCTCCAAGGCGATGTACAATATCCTCCCTTGCAATTTGAAAAATTTGATATTGTTCATAGCAGTGGCGTTTTAATTTGTACCAACAATAGTGAGCTTACTTTTTCAAAAATTTCACCTTGTGTTAAGAAAGCCGGCAAACTAAGTGTTTGGCTTTATCATCCAAGAAAAAACTTTGTCCATAATACGTTTAATTTTTTAAGGAACTATACATCTAAGCTTCCAATTCAAGTTCAATATTATTTATACTTATTTACTCTTTTTCCTGTTAGTTATGTCATAAAGAAGAGCAAGGGCAATAAGCAGAATGCCCGGGAAATGATGATCGCTATCATGGATTGGTTCTCACCTGAATTTCGCTGGGAACATACACATGAAGAAGCGACAGACTGGTTTACGAAACGAAATTTCAGCGATGTGAAAGTGACAACAACTGATATTTTTGGGTTTAATATCATTGGAAAAAAATGATCAGCTTGTAACTGAACTATACAGATCGTCAAACATTTTCCCTATACGATCATAATTGAATTTGTTTTGATTTTCCTCTGCAACCTGATTTGAATTTATTTGAAATCCCGATTCCATAAAGTATAGAATTTTATCTGCCAGGTCATTGACTTTACTTTCTCCAACTAATAAGCCATTCACTCCATCCAATACTAATTCTTTTGTTACATCCAGATCACTAACGATAACCGGCACACCACAACAAAGTGATTCGGCTATCACACAGCCAAAGGTTTCATAACGGGTAAAATGAACCATTGCATCCGAATTACTTATTTCTTTTGCAACATCAGCATAAGGGATCTCTCCCATAAAGATCACTTGCCTTTCAAGTGAAAGATCCTTAACCATTTTTTTGAACTTCTCTTTTGCTGGCCCAATGATCTTTAAAACAAAATCATTTCTTTTCCTTTTTACCAGGGAAAAAGCCTCAAGCATTCCTTCAGGGTTTTTCTGATTTATCAGGGAAGAAATATGAATAAATCTGAATGTGTCGCTTCTCTCCTTTTCCTGGTATTTAAAAATATTCCTATTTACAACATTTGGGATTACGATCGGATCTGTAGTTGAGAGTTTGAGATCGATCAATGCTTCGGCAAGGCTTTTTGAAACTGCATGGACCTTTTTAGCATTTTTATAGATCACAGGCACCATTTTCTTTTCAAATTTTCCTGGTATATGGTAATTATCATAACCGGGCATATAAATGCCATCATGTTCAGAAATGATGTATTCTAATCCCTTTCTTTTTTTAAGATAAAAAGCAAAAAGCCCGGCCGGATAAGCAACATGCACATGTACAAGATCGGGTGATGAACCGGTAAGTATTTTATTATACATTTTTCGCAACGCTGAAAATCTTTTTACTCCATTAATTACCGGTGAAAGAATATTTTGAACTGAAGGATAGTAATATGTGTAAATAAATAAATTTTCATTTATTTTTTTCCCGACAAGTTCGGGCTCTTCAATAGTCTCATCAATTGAAGTATAAAAAACTGTGATCCGGTTATAAAGCGATGCAGCTTCAGCATGTCTCTTTATAAAATCCCCGGGGTAAGGATCTCTGCGGCTGGGGAACCAACTTGGCAAATAAAGGATATGCTTCATGTATCGGGATTATCAGTTATCAAAATCTTACCCGAAAACAGATCAAAATCAGACTTCTTTATTGCAAAAAAATCTTTGAACGATACATTCGTAACTGACATTGAACTAAAAATGAAATAAACCGTTGTTATTGAATACGCGATCAAATTCGCGATGGCGGCTCCTTTATAACTCATGGAGGGTATTAATAACAGATCCAGCAAGATCATAAAAACACAACAAAGCACAGAGCCCACAAGGTTTATTTTTAGCAACCTGTTCGCAGAAAAATAAGCTGCAAGTATTGTAGTGATAGTAAAAATTAAATAGCCGGGTGTCATTATTAATAAAGCAAGAAAACCATCAAAATAAGGGGATGGTAAGAAAAACTTATAAATGATAAGCGCAGCAATTACAAGCAAGACTGTTAATGCAACATGAATATAAAATGAGACTCTGCAAAGAGAAATAAATTTTGAATCGGATAAATTTTGATCTTTATTTTTCAAAGCAGGAATTAATAAACCAGCTAACACGCCGGGAATGATCCATAAAAGTTGAGCAAACTTTGAAGCCTGTGCAAAAATTCCAACAGAAGTATGATCGTAATAAATACTGATCAACCAATAATCAGCACGAAAGGCTACGAATTGAATTAGGTTTGTAATTAAAACAATAAATGAAAAAGAAGAAAATGATCGCATTTCTTCCTGGGAAATATTTTTAAATGCCGGGTTAAACTTAATTATGAAAAAGAAGGCCAAAATGAAGGAAGGAATAAAAACAAAAAAACTATATACCCAGATAGGAAAATCGACTATAAATACCGGTTTGATGAACCAAATGATCAATACAACAAGGAATAATAAACCAGAAACAATTGATAATATTTTGTTGCAAAGTTTTGCTTCGTGTTGTGAGTAATAAAGTGATAAAAATTTATCCATTAACACCAGGCCAGTGAAATAGACTATTTCAGCAAAAAAAATTCTTAATTCATAACTGCTACCAAGAAGAGTATGTCCTATAAAAAGGTAGCCAAGAATTGCAATAATATAAAAGAACAAAAGCTGGATCGCTGCAGTTATGATGGTAAAAGAAAAGATCTTATTGCGGTCGTAATTTGTACCTGTTACGCCATGCCAAACAATCGCTGCATCTGTACCCAACCCGGTAATGATATGAATGAGCGCCGCATTCACAATGATCATTGAAAGAGTTCCAAACTGGCTTGCACCAGCAAGCTTTGCAATTAGCAAGCTGATCAAAAAACCGATACCTGTGAAAATGATCCTGAAAATAAATCCTCTTAGTAGAAGCTGCACAATGTAAGTTTATGCAAATAAAATATAATTTTATCCAAAATAAGGGATTGGGCTACTATGTTTTATAAATTATTGAATGTTTATACCCGGAATTTTTCTTTTCCTCATAGGGGGCTAAAATACTTTCTTAAAGTGGCTACGTCGCTAGGTATTGCAGATAAAGCATACAAAAAAAGACTTCACAACAATTTTTACATGTTATTAAATCCAACGGAGCATATTCAGCAACAGCTCTTTTGGTATGGTTGCTATGAAAAAGAATTGGGTGATCTATTGAAGAAGATGCTACGGCCAAATGACGTGTTTATTGATATAGGAGCTAACATCGGATATTTCTCCTTACTGTCTGCAACGATTTCTCCATCTGTAAAAGTCATTTCATTTGAGCCTGTAAAAGATCTTTTTCAAAAGATGAAAGAAAATTTTTCTATTAATAATAGTAAAAACATTGTGGCCATTAATACTGCGGTTGGAGAAACGAATGAACAACATGAACTATTTCTTTCAGCTCCTGATAACCTGGGTATGTCGTCTTTTCATCAACCAGAAAATTATTCAGGCAGAAAAGAAAAAGTTGAGGTCATCGTTTTTGATGATTGGTTCAAAACATCAGGATTAACTAAAATTGATCTGATAAAACTTGATATAGAAGGAAGTGAATTAGCAGCTTTGAAAGGAATGAGAGCTGTATTAATAGAACAAAGACCTGTCTTGATCGTGGAAATAAATCCAAAAACACTTTCGCTATTTGGTTTAAAGCCGCTTGATATTTGCAATTATTTAATTCAACTTAACTTCGAGGTGTTTTTAATTTCAGAAAATGGAAGGCTTAAGCATTTAATTAGTAATGAAATAAACCAAACTGTAAATGTTTTGTTTATTCATACGGATAAGAAGAATGAATATCCCGAACTATTTAGCCAATAAATTGAATTCTTATCTCTTGTTATCACTCCGCAATAATTTATCCTGCCTTATTTGAATAAATGATCTTCTGTCTATATAATAAGCGAACAATAAATAGAATATTGGCAAAAAACTAAGCAGTTTAAGAATAAGATTACCGGTAAAAAAACCGAGAAGATAAAAAACTATTAGTACAAAGATATTTCCAAGCAACTGCCAATCATCAATTGAACAAACCACTTTAAAGTGATAATAACTCGGTTGTGTATAGTTAAGGTCAATAGGTTTTGTAAAATGAAACCCGTCTGTTACAACAATCCTGGGATGCTTGTCATATACTTCTATTACAACCGGGTCTTCATTAGTTAATGGGTATATCTCTTTATTATTTACAATTACTCTTACATTCAGAATGCTAAGCAGCAACTGTTTCTTTCGGCTGATGACAATATAATATTGAGCAGGTATATATTTTTATTTCAGTGAGCGGATGATCTCGATAAAATCAGCTGCGACCAGCGAAGCGCCACCAACCAATCCCCCATCCACATCCGGGCAACTGAATAATTCTTTTGCATTATTAGCTTTTACACTGCCACCATATAGTATGGGAACCTGGTTTGCAATTGTCTCGCCGTATTTGCTTGTAAGAACAGAACGTAAATGTGCATGCATTTCTTGTGCTTGTACAGTTGTAGCCGTTTTCCCTGTACCAATTGCCCATATTGGTTCATAAGCGATCACGATCCCCTTAATTTGCACTGGGGTTAAATGGAATAAAGACTCCTGGAGTTGCTTTGTTACAAACTCGCTCTGTGCACCTGATTCCCGAATTGCCAAAGCTTCGCCACAACAAAAAATAGGAGTAATAAAATTTTCAAAGCAAAGATTTACTTTGTCCGCAAGCATTGCATTTGTTTCGGAAAAATATTCTCTTCTTTCACTATGACCAACTACGCAATAAATGATCTTTAGAGAATGAAGCATTTCAACAGATATTTCACCAGTATAAGCGCCAGATTTTTTATGATAACAATTTTGAGCTGCTGCATAATAATTCCTTTCTTCTGCAACTTCACTCCGGGTCATTGTTAAGTAAGGAAAAGGGACTGCAAAAATTGCTTTTTGGTGATCTTTTAATTTAATTTCTGCTGCCAGTATATCATCTAAAAGTTTTTCTCCTTGCTGAAATGTCAAATTCATCTTCCAGTTAGCTGCCGCAATTTGTGTACGCATGTTTTGGGTTTAATAGTTTTTAAAGATATAGGTAAGAATTGTTTTTTCATTTTCTGTGATCGCTTTTCCTTTCAATTTTTTCCAATTATCAATATCTGTCAACGCCTTTTCCAACTCATATCTTCGTAAACCATCACTGCCCCAGGAAAAATTTGGAATATACTTTGGTGTAAGCCCCGCTTCAAAAATATTGCTACAGACACCCACTACTGTTCCTGTATTTATAGACGTATTAATTGATGTTTTTGAATAATCACCCATAAAAACGCCACATTTTTTCCCTGCATTCATCTCTCCTTTTGTCGTCCACACTTTTACTGCACATGCATTATTCTTGAGATTTGAATTGGTAGTACCAGCTCCAAGATTACACCACTCACCTATTACTGAGTCGCCAATATAGCCATCATGAGCTTTATTTGAATAAGCAAAGAAAACAGAGTTTTTAATTTCACCGCCTACGGTACAATAAGGACCTATAGTGGTAGCTCCATAGATACGGGAATTCATTTTAATGACAGCTCCTTCACCGCAGGAAAACGGGCCCCTAATAGCAGTTCCTTCCATGATGAGAGAGTTTTTGCCTATATAAATTGGGCCTTCAGATGCATTTAAGACACAATGCTCAACGATTGCTCCTTTTTCAATAAAAATATTTCCTGCCTTAGTAATTCTATTCGTTTTTGAGATCTTTTGCGACTTTCTTTTTTCTGTCAACAAGTTAAAATCCTGGCGGATCGCATAATCATTCAGATGAAATATATCCCAGGGAAATTGAATACTTTTTACTTCATCACGAATCGTTATTGCCTTTGATACTTTTATTTTGTTTGGTTCCTGTATCTCTTTTTTTGAAAATCTGAAAATGACGCCGGTATTTCCATTCGCAGAAATAAATTCTCCGTCCTTTAATTTTTTAAGCGCCTTTATAAGTTTTGGAGTTGGAAGAATATTTCCGTGTATCATGAAGCAAGTATCCTCTTCACTGATCTTTTCAAGATGAATTGATCGATCGAGATCTTTATAATCATCTTCCAAACGATCATAGGATATTACACCAAGAATTTTTTCCCATTTTTCCCTGATCGTCATAATACCCACTGTTATATCCTGTATCTGCCTTGTAAGTGTAAAAGGATATAAGTTTTCAGGCTGGCAAAACTCTTCAGTAAATATGATTTTAGCAGGCATGCGGTAAAGCTAAAGATTTTAAAAAAATAAAAGCCCCGAAGAAGAATCTCCGGGACTAAAGTATAGCCATGAAAAACAAAAACTTAATAATATCCTAATTTAGGAATTTATTTTTTCTTTTCGTATTTCCGTTTGAATTTATCGATACGGCCTGCCGTATCAACCAGCATATTCTTACCAGTAAAAAATGGATGAGATGTATTTGATATCTCCAATTTTACAAGGGGATATTCGTTTCCATCTTCCCATCTGATTGTTTCTTTAGAGCCAGCAGTTGATCTGCTTAAAAAGGTGTGACCATTACTCATGTCCTTAAAAACTACTAGGCGATAACTTTTCGGATGAATATCCTGTTTCATAAATGTTTGATTTAAAGGCTGTACGGATTTTGCCGTACTGATTAAAAAATTTAGCTGCAAAAGTAACGTAACATGAGCTAATCACCAACAGAAGGGCTAAAAAATATAAAAGCGCCGGATTTTTCTTCCGTTCATTTGCCGAAGCTCCTGAACGTCTTACTAACCCAACGCTTTCCGTGAGGTTCTGTGTCTTTTGACGGACCATCGACCTCAGCGATCAAATTCTTCTTTTGACGGATTCCTCTGATCGCAGACCCTTCGAATCTTTTGACGGACTTTCCGGATCTCAGATCAAACTCGCTTTTGACGGCTCATTCAATCTTATAACGCTAAGATGCCTTGATAAAAAATACTTTCCAAATTTTTTGCCTCTTTGATACTCACTTGTTTTGCACAAACCAAATTTGAGATATACACAAAATAAAGCTAGTTATGAACAGTTTATAAACTAATTAATCCCGCATATTGACAAATTGAAGAGGTAAATTCAAATTAGATGATCTGCACAGTTGAATGACCGATTGGAGATCATCAATTTTTTTTCCGGTTACTCTCACCAAGTCATCATTTATTGATGCCTGGACCTTCATTCCAGAGTCTTTTATTAGCTTAACTATCTTCTTTGCATCATCCTGTGGAAGCCCATTTCTTACCTGCACTTCTTTTTTCCAGGTCTTGCCACTTTGTGCTCCTTCTTTACTTAGATCGAATGCTAATGGATCTATTCCTTGTTTATGAGCTCTGCTTATAAGTACATCACAAAGCTGGCGCATTTTCATATCATCTTCAGTTTCGATATTGATCTTAAAATCTTTTTTATTTAGATCAATTACAACATGGCTTCCTTTAAAGTCAAACCTATTGGTTATTTCTTTTGATGTCACATTAACTGCATTGTCCAGCGCTTGTGCATCTACTTTTGAAACAATATCAAATGAAGGCATAACTTAATTTTAGATTTATAAAATTGAAGATTTTAAGCTGAGATTAAAAATAAAGTTATAGAAAAAGAAAACCTCTCTTAGAAAAGAGAGGTTTTATATACACATGAGAAAACTTTTTTATTGGCTCTGCCCTACCCTGCTTTGTTCATCCTGTGAACTGCTGCTTCTGCGTCGGGGTTGATTTTGCGGACTTGTCTTTCCAAAACGCCATGTAAATGTTCCGGTTAATTGTCTTGTATCAGGTCGGGAAACAAATCCGCCATCGATCATTCCGTATGTATTTCTTCCTTCAAATTTTTGCCATGCGAAAGGATCCCGGAAATTAAACCGAAGAGTGCCCTTTCCTTTCATTACTTGTTTTTGTAAACCAATACTCATCTGGTAAATCGGTTCCATTTGCGTTAGACCCGAAAGCGCCTTATGACGGTAAAATCCACTCAACTCAGTACTCCATCCTTTTTTAAAAGTGAAGTTATTAGTTACGTTAGCCGTAAAGGAAGTATAAGACATATCAATACTTAATGTATCGTAACCACCTACATAATGATTATTAAAAACATTTGCAAAGAAATTGCCACTCCACCATTTCGCAAATGCAATTGGCGCAGTAAAAGAAAGACCAATGTTGGTAAAACTGGCAACATTATCAACTGTCAGGTATCGTATTTTGCTATTAGGTTCAGGTTTTACTATTTGAGAAATTATATCATCTGTCTTATTGAAATTGAACGTGGTGATAAACTTACCATTGAAACTATGTGTCAGGTCTATATTATGAGCGTATTGAGGACGCAGGTAAATATTTCCTTGCCTGTAGGATAATGTATCAAGAAAATAAATAAAAGGATTCAGATCCTGGTAGTTGGGTCTTTGTATACGACGGCCATAAGCAACTGTCAATATGTTTTTCTTATCTAGCTTATAACTTATAAATGCAGTCGGGAACAGGTTGGTAGTATCTCTTTTAAATGTCTGGTGTGTTAGTACCTGGTTGCCATTAGCAACACTGTTCTCAACTCTTAGCCCCGCTTGTAATGTCCATTTTTTAATTGCCTTGCTATAATTAACATACCCGGCATTTATGTTTTCATCGTAAATAAAATGATTAGAACGTATATGATCTGTTTCCCATTCATTATTGACCATTCGTTCATAGTTAACGAGGTTATCATTTCTTACATAGCTCACTTTTACTCCTGCCTCAAACTTGCCCCCTTTAAAAGGTTGTGTATAATCAGTTTTGAAAGTGTAAATATTTATATTAGATGGCAAATGCCCTTTTAAATAGGATGTTCCAGTTTTTTGTAATGTGCCAGTATAAAATTCAGTTGTCAGCAGCATGTCAGAAACATTGTCGTATACCACATAATCAAAATCTGCAGTTATTTCTTTACCCGTAGTGTCAAATGTATGTTTCCAGTTAAGATTAAGAGTTCCGTTTTGAAATTTGATATTATTATCAGTTGAAGAGACTAGGCGCCCTTCTAACTGCATATTTTCATCAACAAGATCAGAAACAGAAACTGGTGTAGGGTGTCCCTTAAATGTAAATCCGCTCACGATAATTCCAAAAACATTTTTTTTACCTGCATACCAGTCTAATCCCAATTTTAATGTATGATTGTTGTTGCCGAACTTAAAATTTGTTTCGGTGAAATTATACCCAGTAGTATTGTGGTTTTCATCCATAAAACGGCTGTCAAGACTCAGGCGATTCATACCGCGAAAAACATTTGGATTATAATTGCCGAAAATGTTGATCTTATTCTTTCTCCAGTTAAAATTGAAACTGTTTTGTGATTTTGGGATCATATAAAGTGCTTCATCAGGTTTATAGAAGCTCGTAGTTGCACCTAGCATTACGCTTCCGTTAAAACCATTGTTCATTCCTTTTTTCGTTTTGATATTTATAATACCAGAATTCCCAGAAGCATCATATTTTGAAGAGGGATTTGTCATGATCTCAATTTGATCAAGCGAAGATGCCGGCATATTGCGTAAAAGCATAGCCAGGTCAGATGCAGATAAGTAGGTTTGTTTGCCATCCATCAAAACGATAACGCCCTGTTTACCTCTTAAATTAATATTCCCATCGTTGTCAATAGTAATGCCGGGTGATTTTTCTAATATATCGAGAGCAGTTGAGCCGACACTTGTTGGAGAAGCATCTACATTTACTACTGTCTTATCGATCTTTGTTTCAATAAATGGTTTCTTAGCAGTCACCGTCACTTCCTGCATTGATTTTGCATCTGCAGAAAGTTTAATTGTTTCAGCGTTAAAAGTTGAATTTTCAGTGGTGATCTCTAACGATTGACCGAATTTTTTTTGAAAGCCCACTGAAGAAACAAGTAGCAGGAATTTGCCTTCAATAATATTTTCAAATTCATATTTTCCTTCTTTATTGGTCACAGCAATTTTCACCAGCGATGAATCCTTTGCCCGCAACAATGATACTGAAGCTGATTGTACCGGTTTTTGCGATTCGTCGGTGATAATACCTGATACTTTACCAATCTTAGTTTGTGAGAAGACAATAGCAGATAATAATAAGCTTGTTACAAGGGTAAATAACTTTCTCATAATAGGGCTATACTTTAGTTGATAATTGGCTACTGTATAAAATTGCAGCGAATAAAATCTTTTATGAAACGAAATATGATAAGATTCGTAGATGTAGTGTTGAAGGGCAAATACTACTTACCTATACACAAGCGGTAAGAATCTTATTTAATGAACAGCATTTGTGAAAAATTGTTAAAAAGAAAAACCCGTTTTGAAAAAAACGGGTTTGCTTTTCGAAAACTAAAACTGACTGCTTGTATTTTTCCAGGGCTATACTTGATCTAATGGTTGTGATCTTATTTATTCTCCTGTTTTTACACGATTTTGTTCATCATTTGCTCCGCCCGTTTTTCTTTTAGGTGTATTACCAACCTTTCCTTTTGCAAAACGATATGTAAAGCCAAGTGCTACCTGTCTTGAATCACGACGTTGCTGGAAGGAAGCATCGATGTTGCTGTACTCTACATGACCTTTAATTTTCTGAGTGCGGAATACGTCACGACCAGTTAATCTTAATGTCCCTTTCCCTTTAAACACTTGCTGGCTGATTCCCATATTTACCATTCCAAAACTTTTGATCTGGAAAACACCTTGAACACCGCCTGAATTATAATACCCACTTAGTTCAGCACTCAGTGTTTTTCCAAGTTTAAATTGATTTTGAAGATTAGCCTGGAGGGTTGTGGCTCCTGTCTTTACATGATCCCCATTTATTATTCCTTCAAACGCGTTGTTATAAAGATTTGCCCACAAGTTCGGAGTCCACCATTTTTTAATTGTTCCACTCGCACTAACGGCTATTCCGTATTGACGTTGCTTTGCAATATTATCTTTCTTTATATAGGTCTCATTTTTGTCAGTATTTTGCTGAAGCACTTCGTTGATAATATCAGTTGTTTTGGTATAGTTCAAAGTTGTATTTATAATTCCTTTGAAACTATGAGTAAGTTCAATATTATGGGCAAATTGTGGTTGCAGATTCGGATTACCCTGCTCAAAAGTGTATTTATCAAGGAAAAGAATGAATGGATTCAGATCCTGGTAATTAGGTCTTTGAATACGACGACCATAATTCAACACAAAACTATTTTTCTCACTTGGTTTAAATTGAATAAACGCTGTTGGAAATAATTGTGTGTAATGACGATCGAATTTCTGGCCCGTTGTCACCAGGTCACCTGTTGCATTTGTATTTTCAAGTCTCAAACCAAATTGTCCAAACCATTTTTTAGTTAATGGCCTGCTATAGTTTACATAGGCAGCGTTCACATTCTCTTCATAAATAAAATGATTGCTGCGGCCATAATCCGGAACTCTCATACCATAATTAACGCTATCATAAATGGCATTGTTATCGGTTTCTACAAAGCTTGTTTTTACACCTGCTTCAAACTTTGCACCTTTTTTTAATGGCAATGTGTAATCAACTTTAGCAGAATAAATATCTATCTCTTGTGGTAGACTACCGAGCAATGTATCTGCTTTTTTAGTTGGCATGCCATTAGGATCATAATATGCGTTAACCAGGTATTGCGAATTTGAAGTTCTGTATCTGAGATAATCAAAGTCAGCTGTTATCTCCTGCCCGGTAGTATCGAGTAAGTGACGGAAATTTACATTTGTGCTGAAATTTTTCCATTCTCTGTCATTGCTTGTTTTGGCAAGGGTCTGACTCAATAAGACTTGATTAGCATCTGAAATAAGAACATCACTTTGATTAGTGAATAATCCGGGGTTAAAATATCCTGTAACAACAGCACCAAATGTTGTTTTCTTATTTACAAAATAATCAAACCCAACTTTCGCATTATAAGATTGACCTTCATCTTTAATTCTTGATTCCTGGTCAAAATGGGATTTGATCTCTTTGGTTGAATGCTCAATGAATTTTCTTTGAATATCAAGATCCTGCCAATTTTTGCGATAGTTATATCCAAGTGTAGTAAACAGGTTCAATTTATTTTTCCTATAATTAAAATTAAATGATTCACTCACTTTTGGATAACGTCCTTGGCTCCATGTGGAAGATATGCTGCCACTATATCCAAATTGCTTGGTCTTTTTTGTTTTGATATTAATAATACCTGCATTACCAGCTGCGTCATATTTTGCCGGCGGGTTGGTCATTATTTCAATTTGATCCAATTGATTGCTGCTTAGGTTACGCAGGTAATTTGCCAGGTCTGCACCTGACAAATAAGATGGCCTCCCATCAATGTATATCTGTACACCTTGTTTTCCTTTTAAGCTGATGTTGCCATCTTTATCGATCGAAACACCTGGAGATTTTTCCAATACTTCTAAAGCTGAAGTACCTACATTAGTAATAGAAGCTTCAACATTCACTATCGTTCTATCTATCCTCTGTTCGATCAAAGGCTTTTTAGCTGCCACTGTTACTCCAGTAAGATTTTTGGCAACAGGAACTAGCTCAATTGTTTTAAGTGTAACATTTGTATTTGTCGGAGTGATCTCAAATGACTCTGAAAATCCTTTGGTATGGCCAACAGCAGTAATTGAAACGAAGTATTTCCCCTCACCTACATTTTCAAATACAAAGTAGCCGTCTTTATTAGCAGCGCTGATTTTCGCTACACTTGAATCCTTAGCCCGCAACAAAGTAATAGTTGCCGCCTCAATCGTTTTGGTATTTCCGTCGATTACCTGTCCTGACACCTTTCCAAGGGTTGTTTGTGCCTGACTGGAGGAGGATAAGGTTAGAATGGCTACTATTATGGTCAAAAACTTTCTCATTTTGAATGGTTTAAGAGTGTTTAAGTACTCGCTTTTAGTTATTACAGTTCAAAGATAGGTACTTGACAATGCCAAGTACAATGTTTAAAATAAACGGCCATATTTACTGATAAGTGGCCGGTTCCCATGACATCAATATGACGCTGGCCTCAAAATCTGGTTACAGTAATCTTCTTATTCATGATTAGTGGTATTTAGGTTGTATAAAGGGCTTAATACTTAATTTGATCAATTATGAAATGAAGTTAATAGCCAGGTAGTCGAAGGACAATGACTGACCGGTAAGGCAACACCAACTGTCGGCAAAAAAGGGTTTAAATCGGATTAAAGAGGAGTTTCGATTTCACCGACTGCCTGTTTATATTGCAGGAAATTAGAATGATGATTATTGACTTTAGATCGGACACTGTTACAAAACCAACACCAGGAATGCTGCAAGCGATGATGACTGCAAAAGTTGGTGATGATGTTTTCAGTGAGGATCCATCAATAAATGAATTGGAAAAAATGTCTGCCGATATGTTTGGAATGGAATCTGGCCTCTTCTGCCCTTCCGGAACTATGACGAACCAGATTGCCATTAAATGTCATACACAACCTGGTGATGAGGTGATCTGTGATGAAAGTGCACATGTTTACCAATATGAAGGCGGAGGTATTGCATTTAATTCATCAGCTTCCGTAAAGCTTTTGTATGGCGACAGGGGAAGGATAAATGCTAAACAGGTGAAGCAAGCAATTAATGCTGATGATAATCATAAAGCGAATACAAGCTTGGTGTGTCTTGAAAATACGAGTAATCGTGGTGGAGGCAGCTGTTATGATTTCAATGAAATAAAGAAGATTAAAGAAGTATGTGTTGAGAATAATCTTGCTCTTCATTTGGATGGAGCAAGGTTATGGAATGCATTGATCGTAAAAAATGAAACTACAAAGCAATACGGAGAAGCTTTTGATAGCATTTCGATCTGCCTAAGTAAGGGTCTTGGTTGTCCGGTTGGCAGTGTATTGATTGGTAAAAAAGACCTTATAAAAAAAGCAGGACGAATCCGAAAAGTATTTGGGGGTGGAATGAGACAGGCAGGATTTCTCGCTGCGGCAGGTATTTACGCTTTAAAAAATAATATTGAAAGACTAAAGCAGGATCATGATAATGCAAAGCAAATTGGTGAAGTGATTGCTAAAACTTCAATGGCCAGATCTGTTTTTCCAGTTGAAACAAACATCATCATTTTTGAAACAGTTGCTTCTGTAACTGCTGCAGAGATCGTAGAGAAGTTAAAACAGAAAAACATTCTTTGCTATGCTATAGCTCCTGATCGTGTAAGATTAGTTGTACATCTTGATATAACTGAAGAAATGGCCAATAAAACAATTGAAATTATAAAAGCTCTTTAAGATCATATGTTACCTAAAATTAACCCTACAAGTACGCCAACCTGGAAATCCCTACAAGAACATTTTTCGGAAATGAAGAGTGTGCATATAAGAGAATTATTCAAAGCAGATCCTGACCGATTCCCAAAATATTCTATCACTAATCGTGACATTGTTTTTGATTATTCTAAGAATATCATCAATGAAAAAACAATTCAATTGTTGCTTCAAGTGGCTATCGAATGCAAATTGAAAAATGGAATTGATGCCATGTTTAATGGAGAAAAGATAAATGAAACAGAAGGGAGGGCCGTTTTACATACAGCACTAAGGAATCTTTCTGCTGAACCAGTGTTTGCCGAAGGCAAAGACGTGATGCCAGAAGTAAGAAAGGTATTAAAGCAAATGAAAAATTTTTGCAGTCGTGTGCATGATGGAAGATGGAGAGGTTATACAGGAAAAAGGATAAAATATATTGTCAATATTGGCATTGGTGGAAGTGATCTTGGTCCACTAATGGTAACTGAAGCTTTGAAACCTTATTGGTTGGAAGATATTCAAACTTTTTTTGTATCGAATATTGATGGCACACATATCGCCGAGGTTCTAAAAAAAATAAAACCCGAAAGAACGTTGTTTCTTATAGCATCAAAAACATTTACGACACAGGAAACGATGACGAATGCTTTTACAGCCAGGGAATGGTTTCTTGAACATGCCATCGATGAAAAACATATTGCCAAACATTTTGCAGCCTTAAGTACAAATGAAGCTGCAGTAGTAAAATTCGGGATCAATAAAAGGAATATGTTTCGGTTTTGGGATTGGGTCGGCGGTCGTTATTCACTTTGGAGTGCTATTGGTTTATCAATAGCATTAACTATTGGGTATAAAAATTTTGAAGAACTACTTGCAGGTGCTTACGACAGCGATCAGCATTTTAGAAATTCTTCGTTTGAAAAGAATATCCCTGTAATGATGGCTTTGATAGGATTATGGTACACTAATTTTTTTGGTGCACAAAGCGAGGCTATACTTCCTTATGATCAGTATCTCCATCGTTTTGCCGCATATTTCCAGCAGGGTAATATGGAAAGCAATGGAAAATCAGTTGACAGAAATGGTGAACAGGTCGAATACACAACAGGCCCAATCATTTGGGGTGAACCAGGAACAAATGGCCAACATGCATTTTACCAATTGATACACCAGGGTACGCCATTAGTACCTTGTGATTTTATTGGGGTAGCACAAAGTCATAATCCAATTGGTGATCACCATCAAAAACTAATGAGCAATTTTTTTGCTCAAACAGAAGCATTGATGAATGGAAAAACTGAAGAAGAAGCAGCGGCGGAACTTGAAAGCTCAGGTTTAAGCAATGAAATAATTTCAAAACTTCTCCCCTACAAAGTTTTTTCTGGTAATAAGCCCACGAACTCTATTTTAATAAAAAAGATCACTCCATTTACTTTAGGACAATTGATCGCATTATATGAGCATAAAATTTTTGTACAGGGAATCATCTGGAATATTTTCAGCTTTGATCAATGGGGTGTAGAACTAGGAAAACAGTTGGCGAATAAAATTTTACCTGAGCTAAGGGACGATGAACAAATTTCATCACATGATTCTTCAACCAATAACCTGATAAATGTTTTTAAGGAAATGAAAAATGATTTAACTTAACAGGAAATAAACTTGCTATCAAAAAAGTATTTTTCTTATTGCCTGTTTTATTTTTCATAAAAGCATCTGCACAGGAGCCTTATTATGATTTTAAAAAGTTCAGGGAAAATAGTCTTTCAAAAGACTCTTTAAAAAGGCATTTAGGAAAAACTCAAGTGCCCGGTAAACCCATGGGAAAAATAACCTGGTCCGATTCCAATGGTACTTTTATTTTACCGCTAGATAAAAACATGTCAATAGATTCTTTGCAGAAAATTATGGAATTAATGCAAAAACTTAGGAAGAGGCACCACATGGGTACACTAGTTTACACTCAACCAGATGGCACAAGGGTGTATACCTTACCACAGGATAATATGACTTGTCTTGTACCGGATATGTCACAATTCAATATGCCGGTCATGGGTAAAGGAATGAAGATAACCGGAATGCCTCCAGGTTCAGCTCCGCCAAATAATATCATTCCCGAAAAATAATTGTAAAGAAAAGCCCCTTCATCGAAGGGGCTTAGTTTATATATAAATCAGCTTCGGTTTACTTGATCGCTTTCAAATTATAGATCTTGCCTGACGTTTCCACCTTTACAGAATAAACGCCATGTGCTAATAGCTTATTCGCTGTATTTATTTGTAATGAAGTTTGCGTGTAATAATTATACACTGCTTCATAGATCTCACTTCCTTTCATATCATAAATGCTTACACCAACTTTGCCATTTGGTGTTTTAGCAAACTGGATATTTATATTATTTGTTATTGGGTTACCCGCAAGATAAACATCCTGCTTGCCATAAGCATTTTTAACCAATACAACATTACTATACCCAAATGTGTTGTCAATATCAACTAATTTCAAACGATAGTAATTGAATTCTACTGCACGTTGCGGATCTATAAAGCTGTAGTTTCTTTTTGAATTGCTATTGCCTGCTCCAGCAACAAAACCGATCTTCCTGAAATTAACCCCATCAAGTGATTTTTCAATTTCAAATCCTCTACTGTTTTGTTCGAATGCAGTTGACCAGTTCAGCTTAACACTTTCACTTTGTAATTTTCCGGTGAAACTTAGTAGTTCAATTGGCAATACACCTTGCGCAGACGGTGTGCCTGCACCAAAGCTTGAAAAACCATTACTGAATGGGTGTGATATTGAATAGTTGGAACCAAATGTTCCTAACGTAGGTGTTACTACCTGTACCGTTCCTATTCCATCTGGTTCTGGATTTGCAGGAGTAACATTGCTTATAAGGCTTGGTAATTTGATTAACTGGATATTAGCCCATGATTGGCCGGTTGCTGTTTGCCATCCCGCTACTTCCGCTGATGAAAAATAAAGCGTAATTGTATATTGGCCTGAAGGGTTATTGTTTGTTGGAATAACTCTGAATGCTTTATTCATGAGGTAGTTTGCACTATTAGTATTCCAGAATTGCGAAATACCAGTTCCTGCACGAACTATTTCAATATTGGTGCAACCATAATCATGCGAACTTGAATTCTGAATTCTGGCCAACAATTCACCATCAGTTGTAGAGTATAAGTATACATCAGCATTTGGTCCAAGGTAAAACGATCTTGAAGAATTAAGAACGGTTTCAATTGAAGTGCCGGGTCTTGTGCCTGAAACGATAATATCATCAACACCAAATGAATTTGTTTGATTTCCTCCTGTATTATCTGCAGTAAAAGACCATCCCAAAAGGAAAGTTGTATTGTTTAATGATGCTGGTAAACTCACAGAAGCTGATTGTGTAGATGCCTGGTTATAATATGGTCCCCCCGCGTTTTGCCAGGAACTTCCTCCATTCGTTGAGTAAACCAATCGTCCATAATCGTTTGTTCCATCACCACCGGCCCTCCAATTGAACTGAACCTGCAAACTTGAATAAATTGTTGCATTGACTTGCTTATAAATGATAATTGTACTTGCATTGGTACCATAACCACAGAATGTATTACCGCCTTGTATTCTTGCAACCTGTGATGTATTGCCTGTAATATCTACACTACAACCTGTTCCAATTAGCCAGTTATTTCGATTACCGGAAGTAGTTTGTTGGGTTGACCATCCTGATAAAGTTCCTTCCCAATCTTCTGTCCAAATATTTTCAGCATATGGTCCGGTTAGCGCAGCATCGTTGTCATTAATAGTAAATGTGAATGTTTGATTTGTGGATCCAGCTTGCGCATTGGTGGTACCCGAGATAGAATAAGTTAAAGTGAAAACTTGTGATACTTCAATTTCAAGATCATCATAGATACGAAGATTGACAGTTTTTGAGGCTGTTGAGCCATTGGTAAAAATAAATGAGTTGCTGGGTGCTGCAAAATTTCCATTTGTTGTAAAATCATAATCTATACCCTGAGTAG